>Ga0302119_10000436_pt1 | contig 18820 bp, 7 predicted proteins | sample AG5_Tmax_MG_FD_203114 | JGI IMG/M metagenome (GOLD analysis project Ga0302119, IMG submission 203114) | Marine microbial communities from Western Arctic Ocean, Canada - AG5_Tmax | ecosystem: Environmental > Aquatic > Marine > Oceanic | place: Canada: Western Arctic Ocean | collected 2017-10-01 | reverse complement strand
GTGCTCTCTGGCATTTGGTGTGGCGATTGCTCTGCGCAAGGTCCGATTCTTGAAAAAATAGCAAACGCTTCCCCCGCGATAGAATTGCGATGGCTCGATCGAGACGAAGCAATCGAGTTATCAAATCATGTCAAAATTAACGCAGGCAATAGAGTGCCGACTGTTATTTTTATGGCGGAAGATTTCGAGCCAGTAGCAGTGCTTGGCGACAGGACATTGTCAAGGTACCGTGCGATAGCAAAGAGGCAACTCGGCGCTTCGTGCGATATACCGGGCGCACCGATTGCGCAAGATGAACTTAAGGAAAATATCCAGGATTGGGTAAACGAGTTTGAACGTGTGCAACTTTTATTGCGGCTTAGTGCGCGTCTTCGTCAGAAGCACGGCGATTAAAATTACGCAAGAGTTCGAATGCTTCCATTGGCGATAATGAATTGATATCTATTGCTTTCAATTCACCAAGGAGCGGGCTTGGCAAGTATTCCGTAAACAAATTCATCTGTGGGGGCGGGGGTGCGATGCCCGCCGTAGCCTTGCTGTCATTTTCTGTATGCACAGTAAGCGTATTTAGAATAACAGTTGCTCTTTCTACCACTTTTTGTGGGACCCCAGCAATTTTTGCAACGTGAATACCGTAGCTTCTGTCGGTGTAGCCCTCTTTGATGCCGTACAAGAAGACGATTTCGTCTTGCCATTCTTTCACTGTGACGTGCAAATTGACAATTGCATCGTATTGTTCTTCTAGCGAAGTAAGTTCATGGTAATGCGTTGCAAATAATGTTCTGCAACCTCGGGAAGCAAGTTGTTCTGTAATTGCCCATGCAAGGGAAAGTCCATCAAGCGTGCTTGTGCCTCTGCCAATTTCGTCAAGAATTACCAAGCTTTTTTCTGTGGCATTGTTCAATATGTTTGCAGTTTCAACCATTTCGACCATGAATGTCGACTGTCCACTATGCAGTTCGTCGCTTGCCCCTACACGCGTGAAAATTCTGTCGACCATGCCGATGGTGGCACTTGTTGCTGGAACAAAACTTCCGGTATGCGCCAGTAAGGTGATAAGAGCGACTTGACGAATATACGTTGATTTTCCCGCCATGTTCGGTCCTGTTATAAGTGCAAGCGTGTTGCCTTCTAGCGAACAATTGTTTGGAACAAATTCGTCGCGTAACATTCGGTCAAGGACAGGGTGGCGTCCGCCTTCTATAGCAATGATTGATTCATCTACTAGCGTTGGTTGTACGAAGTTGTTTCGATTTGCAACATCAGAAAAACAGATGAGTGTGTCAAGTTTTGCAACAACATTTGCAAACGCAATAATAGAGGTGACATTATTGGAGACGGCTCGACAAAGTGCGTTGTAGAGTTCTAGTTCTCTGGTGATTGCTTTTGATTCTGCGCTGAGTACTTTGTTTTCAAACTCTTTAAGTTCTGGAGTTATGTATCGCTCAGCATTTTTAAGTGTTTGCTTGCGAGTGAATGTGTCTGGAACATTACCTGTTTGTGCGTGTGTCACTTCAATGTAGTAGCCAAAAACTTTGTTGAAACCAACTTTCATAGTGCTAATGCCGGTTTCTTCAGTTAACCTTGCTTGGTATTTCGCGAGCCATGTTCCTGCATCTCGTTGCAACATCCGTGCTTCGTCAAGAATTTCATCGATACCATCCCGAAAGAATCCGCCCTCGCGCATATGTGCAGGTGGTGCCTCGATGCACTGAGACTGAATCGAATTGGCAAGTGGCATGAGTGCACTTGCTAACAAATCAATTTCACCCTTGATACTCGAAACTTCTGGGGCTTTGAGTGCCTCACCTAGTTCTCTGCACACATGTATAGAACTGCCAAGTGCCCTAATATCACGTGGTGTAACTCTTCCCATCGCAACTCTGCCAGCAATACGAGCGATGTCTTGAATTGAATCCAGAATGGTATGCGTGTTTCGGAACATTTCAGCGTCTTCTATGAACGCACGAACAACTTGTTGTCGTTGTTCAATAGTTTTTCTGCAAGCAAGTGGTTCGCATAACCATTGCCGGAGTAACCGCTTGCCCATAGAGGTTCTGCACCGTTGCATGACCCAAAGTAGCGAACCCTCTACAGTATTGCTCCGTATAGTCTGTTCAATTTCTAAACTACGAATTGTTGTTGCATCAAGATGCACAAATGAAGTGTCGCTATGAATTGTTGGAGTATGCAAATGACTAAGTTCGCCACGTTGCGGTTGTGTTTGTTTTACATATGCAAGAAGGGCGCCCGCTGGTCCGATTCGCTCGTCGTTTGCGCGTAGACCGAATCCCTCAACAGTAGTCACCCCAAATTGCTTCGTGAGCAGAGTAGTGCCTTCGTCGAGCATGAACATCCAAGAAGGTCTAGTGGTAATGGAAACACCGTAGAGTGTTGCAGCGCTTGCTAGAAACTCGTCGTCTTCATCGACGATGACTTCAGAAAGCCCAAGCCGTTGCAACACGTCACCAACTCGCTGTGCTTCGCATTGGTGTAGTTCAAATCGACCTGTGGACAACTCGGTGACTGCAAGCGACACAATGTTATCTTTACGCTGCATCGCACCCAATAAATTAGAGGTGGATTCGTCTAGTAGTGATTCGTCTACAAGTGTGCCAGGAGTTACAACTCGCGTGACGCCTCGTTTTACAACGCCTATAGCTTGTGCGGATTCTTCAAGTTGTTCGCAAACAGCAACTCGAAAACCAGCGTCAACCATTCTGCGTATGTACCCTTCGGCAGCGTGGTGGGGGACGCCGGCCATATCGAGACCGTTGCCTCGTTGCGTGAGCGAAAGCCCGATTGCTTTTGAAACGATGCGTGCATCTTCGTCAAACATTTCATAAAAATCACCCATGCGAAAGAAGAGCACGCATTCTGGGTGTGCTTCTTTCATCGTGCGATACTGTTGCATCGCAGGGGTAGACCATGGATTATTCTTGGGCTTGCTTCTCTTTTCGCCCGCAGTAGTCTGCGTCATTCCTACATTCTACATTATGGGCAAGCACCCCATGCACCAATAAGAAGAAGTAGATCAGCAACATTTATCGTTCCGTTACCATTTAAATCTTCTGGTCCAGTTCCTGGACCCCAAGCTGCAATCAGAACGAGTAAATCAGCAACGGCTACATTGCCGTTTCCGTCAAAGTCTGCAGGGCAGGTATTCTCTTCAGCTCCTTCGTTAAGGACTGTTTGAGTAGAACCCACAGCCGTATTACTTCGATAGGCGACGGAATCTGTGATCATAAGCAAATCTTCAGTACCGTCGTTATCAATATCAGCTGAACGAGCCATAAGTGGGTTGAGATCCATGCCTTCTGATTGGCTGATATCAGTTAGTGCAACAGTTGTTGTGCCTGCTTGCGTATCATTTCTGAAAATTGCAGTAATCACATTTTCATTCTCGTCTTTAACGACGATTGCAAGGTCAAGATCACCATCTCCATCTATGTCTATCGTGCTAATGGAACGTGGCTCTATATACCCTCCTGCAGAGTCAGAATACAGTGATAACAAAGCAGGTGTTTTATAGGTGCCATCAAGTTTCTGCAGCGCAATGCTAATAGAATTATTATCTGCATCGCACACAATGAGATCGTCCATTCCATTGTTGTCAAAGTCTGCAACAATTTGTTCGCTTATGCTATTGCCCATGTCAAGTACAGTGTCAATAGCGTAAGAAGTTGGCCCTGCAATTGCTGTTTGACCTTTAAAGACTGTTGTCTGGCCTTCTCTGCCGGTGACAGAAACTTTATCAAAATCTTTGTCGTTGTTAACATCGCCTGGGTCGATATCTTGAGCACCGCCACCTGTTTGGTGGTTCGAACCACCGGGCATTGCTCTATCTGCAAAGAGCGGCCCATTAATAATGACCATTCTTCCGTCGCCACTATTTGCGATTGCCAAGTCTACTTCGCCACTAGTGGAAAATTTTCCATGGGTCACATCTGTTGGTAATGCTTCGATAGCCTCTGCATCGCCATAATAATCTGTAGCAAGATCGCGCTTCGTAAACGTGACTGGGCCACGAAGGGAAGTTTCATTTTCTAATACGCTGACTGTATCGTCGTTCGTATTTACAACAGCGATATCAATATCACCATCTCTATCGAAGTCACCAGCCGTAAGGCCAGCGGGGTTGTCTCCGACTGGGACTTGCTGCGCTCCACCAGAGAAACCTAGCCAATTGCCATTGCTATCAACGCCACCGTTGTACAGAATAATAATATTGTCCGTATCGCCATTACCATTCGTGTCGTCTGGTATGGAAAGAACAAGGTCTGGGTAGCCATCGCCATCAATATCCGCTAATTCGCTATCTTTCGGTAGTGCATTGATGTTTGTCGCATCGGGTTCATCAAATCCTATGAGCGCTGAAACAGATTGCAGTGCTACTACTACACTACTTCCTGTGCCGTTAGCGTTGGCAACTGTCGAAACAATTGGTAACTCATCCGCTGAAAATCCAATGGATAAAATTGAATCAAAGTTATTCACAATGCCACCACTTGATGAGAGTATTGTTGCTGTCTCCCCAACTAAGAGGCCATTTCCAGCAAGCACAGAAAGTACTCCACCGAGCGTAGTAGTGCCACTTACAGAAATGTGCGAGATCACTCCATCATTATTGAAATCTCCCAGGTTAAATAAAATCGAACCAGAGCCAGAAAGACCAGGAATCGCATTTTCGGTCATATAGTAATCGCCTGTAACCGATGGATATGCATTGTTAATGGAATCAAGTCCGTGAGACCCTGTGTTGTATACGTTGCCTTGGATATTTCCTTGGCCGTACATTTTTCCGCCGTCATGCAATACAAGACCGCCTGTGGTTTGAATTGTAGAGTTATCCATGTATAGTTGGCCGTTACCTGAGACGACAAATTGCGGAGCAATGATCGTGCCATCGACTACACCGAACTCTATGACGCCATCCCTGTCGTATGCGCCTATAGAAACGGAATTGTTGTCAGCCCCAACCGTGACGGTATGGTTGCCTAACGAAAAGTCAATAATACCCGAAACCATTGTGAGTGATTGGATAGATTCATCGGAAGTAAATGAAAGAATTTTGAACATATTTGGGAAGAACGCAGCGTTGTTAGTGCTTGGTGATTCTTCTGGTTCCCAGTTAGTATCGGTTCCAAATTCAAGACCGCCATTAACTTTGTACGAACGGAACCCTTCATCTCCTGCATATTGAATTTGGAATTCGTAACACCCTAGATCTATAACATTAGGGACAGCACGGTCCACGGTGTACGGGTCATTTACCAGTCTTGTTTTTCCGCCTAGATCTGTAGCGCCTAGATTTTCAGGGTTGTAGTAGGTGTCAGCACCCCAATCAATTGCTCTGGATTCCGGCAGCAAGCGGTAATCTTCGTCACCAGTTCCAAAGACTCCATCTGGGCCACGGGGCGCAATGAATAATGGGTCTGCCGTAGAAACGATTCCTGGATGCCCTCCACCTGGAATTCTATCTATGATTGATTGACTAATCACGAAGTTACTATTGATCTGGTTATAGAACCAATTACTGCCCGTGTTGCGCCATAAAATGCTGTTAAGAAATGCCCCTTCGCCAACGACGGCAGCATATACACCGACATTTTCGTTGTATGCAATCGTGCAGTTCTTTATTTTGTTTGCGTTCCCTCCGCCTATGCCCATATCAATGATAGCTGTTTCTCCGCCATCGTTGCCAGAGAATAATGAGTTGACAAGTACCGTTTGGTTGTTTACACCAATTTCACTTTTGAATGCGGCTCCACCAGCATGCGCTGGGTTTATGTTCCAGAAAATATAATTGTTATCGAAGATGCACCTGTTGATTACCGCTGTTTGTGTGTTGGAATTTTCAGAAAAATACACAGCGCCACCGTTGAGAGCGCGGTTATATTTAAACGTGGTGTCTTCTATAACGGTTGCGCATTGTCTTGCATAAAGAGCACCACCCGTCCCGCCATCTGCAATGCCAAGGCCAAAGAAGGCGCTGTTGTCATCAAATACTGAGTTGCTCACAATAAGCGAACCATCGTTGACATGCAAGCCGCCACCCTCAGCATAGAGAGGCATGTATCGCAAAATTCTATTCGATTTAAAATAAGTTGAATCAATGGTTAGGCTGCATTTTTCAGAATATATCCCTCCGCCTTGCTTACTTGATATGTTGGCTTTTACGAGGCTATTCGAAATATTGAGTGAGCCACCATAGACGTATACTCCAGCACCCTCATAGGTTGCCTTGTTGTCGAGAACAGTACAGTTGCTAATAGAAACCGCGCCATACGTTTGATAAATTCCACCGCCGATAGCCTGGTTCGCACCATTGCCATTTGCGTTGCCGTTTGTAATAACAAACCCATCAAGTGTTGTGCTGACTAGTGGGATTGTTACAACATGGTATGCATCATCAGATGTATCGTTTGGCGTATTATTAATGTCTCCTGAAAGAATCGTTGGGTGCGCCTCTATATTGCGTTGATTAATATTTATTTCATTGCCCTCGAAGCCACCAACAACCGACACGAAATATTGCAGTGTAAATGTATCTTCGCGCGTTGCACCCGGAGTGTATAAACCCTCAGCAACCCAAATTTGACTGAACATAGGAGCATCTACTAATGCTTCCTGGAGTGTTGGATATGCGTTTGCCCATGATGTTCCATCACCAGAGGCATTGTCTGTATCTACATAAACGATTGGTGTAACAAATGCCGATACGGCAACTCCATCGCTCGTGGACAATTGTATGAACGAGATTCCTGCATCAAAGCCAATATGTTCAACAACTGAAAAACTAGAGTTATGTGTAGCCGAAGTAGTGTCAAGAACTGTAAAGACATCACCATTGGAAGGCTGGAAGCTATCGTGGCTTCGAACCTTGAGCGTGCCGCTGCTGTATGTCCAGCCATTAGCAGCAATGTAGTCGTAATCTGCTCCAGCAGTTTCTGTACCGTTTAAATCTATAATAATGGTGCCACTAGAAAATTGATTGTAATCACCAAAGACCCAAATGTATCCAATTTCAGAATTAACCGATGCGATGTCAATCGTTCCCAAATTAGTTAAGCCTTCCGCAAATATCCAACTTGTTGATATGAGGGTGCCATCTTCGCAAACCGTAAGTTCTCCGGCTACATAAACGTACGACTCTTTAGCAATAAGTGTCGCTTCATTTACGCATCCAATATTGAGATCTTGCGCAACGTCAATGGAGCCACCTGAAACATTGATGGTGCCTCCTTGCCAGTTTAAATTTCCGCCAGCCTCTACGGTTAGGTTTAAAGTTGTCAGTGAACTTGAGGTAGTAGACAGGGTGAGTTCGCCGCCATTTTGCACTGTTACGGAATTTGCAACTGCGCCCGATTGGTTAATATCAACATGGCCAGAAATGACGATATCTACAGCAGCTGTAGGCACAACACCAGAACTCCAGTTCGCTTGGTTAAACCAACTTCCTCCATCGCTTCCAATCCAAGAAACTGCAACTGCGTCAATGGCTACCGATAGAATTCCAGTACCGCTAAATCCATCTGACCAGCCGCCAACTCTAAACAAATATTCATTGCCTGCATCTACAACAGCTTCAAGCGTCGATGTGTACCCGCCACAACCAGTCGTATCATCTTGGCACGCAACAAGTACTAGAGCGCTTCCTGTGTCTTCGTACAGCACCAAATCGGTATCGTAGTTTGCTTGGTCGCAAGTACTGAGAGTGATTGTTCCTGATGCAGGAGCCAAGTATCGATACCAAATATCATGGGCAGTTTCTCCACCATCTCCCGAGACTTCGCAGGAAGCGTGGTTGTCTCCATCAGTCGTTGCGCCATCGGTAGTGAAGTGCCAATCGCCTTCAGAAATTGAAACGGCATCGGTGTAATCATCATTTTCAGGTGCAGTAATTGAATCACCATTTGCGTCGTGGAGAGTAAGAACTATATCGCCGCCACCTGGAGTGGTTGTATCTTTATAACTTCCAACCCGAATAGTAATTCGTTCACCAAAGTACACATCGACTTCAAGGTGGCTCGAATAGCCACTGCATCCTGCGCCATCGTCGTTGCAGCCAAGGAGTGTGAGGTTGTTGCAATCATCCCCAAGATACGCAACGATGTCCGAATCATAATCCACACTATTGCATGTTGAAATGGCAAGCGTTCCAGATGCGCCAACAGTATATGAATACCAAACGTCGTAGGCGGTTTGTCCACCATCGCTTGAAGTAGTGCATTCGGGATGTGCTATGCCATCAGTTGTTGCATCTATTGTTGTAAATGCTGTTGTGCCAAGGTAGATTTCACTGGCATTTGAACAGTTATCATTTGCAGGCGGTGGTTGCGCAAATGCAAGTGATGATAATGTGCAAACGACGGCGCCAGATAATATGGATGGGTTCATGGCTTCTCCTCTTGAATCTTCGTATTGATTATGGAATAAAGAGACGCAAAAGTCACGAGAAATCCTACGCTTTCCAAGAAAATAACGTCCAATAAATCCCCTTCAATGAATTTATCTGGCGTTCTTCTGCGCTGCCCAGATAAATAACAGGGTTTTTGATGAAAAATACGTAGGATTATGGGCAAGCACCCCATGCACCAATAAGAAGAAGTAGATCAGCAACATTTACCATTCCGTTACCATTTAAATCTTCTGGTCCAGTTCCTGGACCCCAAGCTGCAATCAAAACAAGTAAATCAGCTACTGCCACGTTTCCGTTTCCATCGAAGTCTGCGGGGCATGGGATTGAGTTCTCATGGTCATTGACGACCGTTTGAGAGTACCCAGAGAATTCTTCAGTAAAGTTACTGCCTGTTTGGGTAATCATAATTAAGTCAGTGCTGCCATCGTTGTCAATATCTGAAGAGAGCGCCATGATCGGTGTCAAGGTTGCGCCTTCTTCTAAATCAATATCCGTAAACATCACACCGGCAGTGCCTGAAGTGTCGTTCCTGAATATTTTTGTGACTTTGATATTGTCTTCGTTTGTCATAACGATTGCGAGATCTAAATCGCCATCGCTATCGATATCAAGTGCTGTAATTGAACTAGGCTCTGCGCCTGCTGTAAGTTCAATAGTAACAGGAGTGGAGTAAGAACCGTCAGTTGCTTGCAGTGCTATGGTGATAGAACTCTCGTCTGGGTTTGCAACTATTAAGTCGCATTCACCGTTGCTATCTAAATCTGCAATAATTTGCTGACTCATACTACCGCCCATGGAGAGTGGTGTGGGTGCTCCATACCCTGAAGTTGCGAATCCTGATCCTTTAAACACACTTGACTGGCCATCGTCGCCTGTGACAACTAATGGTTCAAAGTCTTTGTCGTTATTTACATCTCCTGGGTCGATATCTCGAGCATTGCCATTGGTGGCGTGATTAGATCCGCCTGGCATTAATGCGTTGGTAAAAATTGGGCCTTCGAAAATAACCATTTGCGAATCACCATTGTTTGCAATTGCCAAATCAACATAACTGCCTGATGAAAAGTTGCCGTGGGTAACATCAGTCGGGCGAGCTTCTAACGCCGAAGGGTCAGAAGCATAGAAATCAGTAGAGTGCGTGTACGTTGTGAACGTTATGTTCCCAGGAGATGCGCTTGTATTCTCAAGTGCACTCACAGTGTCATCATCTGTGTTTGCTACAGCAATGTCCATATCGCCATCCTCGTCTAAATCTCCCACGGTGACACCTGCGGGGTTATTGCCGACGCTAATTTGTTGCGCGCCGCCATTAAAGCCGCCCCAAGAACCAGTGGGCGAACCACTGTTGAATAAAATAAGCACGCTGTTTTCGTCTGGTAATGAGAGAACTAAATCGCCATCCCCATCACCATCAAGGTCTCCAATTTTTGCATCTGCTGGTGCAGAACTAAGGCCGGTGCCATCTGGTGTACCAAACCCAAGTAACTGAGAAACCGATTGGATAGTCACTATGACACTATCGCCAATACCATTCTGGTTAGCGACAATGGATACAACCGGAACTTTATCTGCTCCAAATCCCCAAGACCAAATTGAATCGAATGTTCCTTCGATGCCGCCTGTCGCATTTAAAATTGTCATTATGTCGCCCACCTGAGGCGGGAAGTTATTGTCCGCACGAATCTGAAGTCCACCGCCTAGGGTAGCAACGCCACCAACGGAAAGTTCGTCGTATCCAAGCGAAGGTGTGCCGTTTATTGGGGTCAGCATATACGATAAACCGCCGCTGCCAACGAGCCCTTCGGTAGAGTTATCTGTCATGAAATAATTACCAGTAATCGTAGGATATTTGAAGGTACTTAAATCAAACTCTACTTTTCCACTGTTATAGACATCGCTTTCAATGGTACCACCACCAGAGAGTAAAGAGTTATCGCGAAGGACAAATCCTTTTACGAGTGAAAGCGTTGCAGTGTCCTCTAAGAACATTGCAGCAAATGAAGCGTTATTTGTGCCTGCTAAATCAAAACTATGTGCTTCGATTGTTCCGCCTGTAATACGAAGTAGTGCAAAGTCATTCACAGCATAATGCCCAATTCGAACTGGTTCAAATGCAGAACATGTCAATGTTTTGCCTTGCAATTGATATTTTTGGAAACCTTGCGGCATGAGCAGGGTTTTGACAGAAGTATCTGCACTAAACGTAACAGTTGGAGTAAATCCGCAAGGGGCGTTAATAATTGCAACATCATTGGCGCTTGGGGCGATGGCAGGTTCCCAGAGAGAATCTGTATTGAAGTCAACAATATCATTATTATGGTATGCCCATGCACGGAAACCATTTGTTGTTGTGGATTGAGGTGTATATTCATAACACCCAATATCTAAATCGGAATAGCCATCGTATGTATATGGGTCCGGCAATTGCCGCCAATTGCCATCAAGGTCACCATCCCCATACTCAGTTGGATAAACACCTGGATTCGCGTGGTCAATTGCAGGGGAGTATGGAAGAATATTAAAATTTTCATCCCCTGTGCCAAAGACGCCATCAGCACCTCGGGCAGATTGAAACATAGGATCTGCATTTATGATTGTCATCCATGTTGGCGGGTCTGGTAAAGCGATAATCGAATATTCGCACCATTGAAGTGACCCTTCATCCAATTGATTTATGAAGGAAGTACCGAAGTGCCCACTATTTTGCCAAACTATACTATTTTTTAAAGCGACATTCCCGTCCCTACCGTTTACGGCAGGAGCATCTGACAAGTTCCTGTTGTAGGCAATAGTGCAATTTATGATTTTTACAAAATCGCCGCCACCTCCGGCCCCGGACGCATCGATGATTCCCCCATGCATACCATGGATGTTGCTGAAGTTGCCTGTAAACAGCGAGTTTGTAATAACAGCGTCTGTATTATGGTAAATTTTAATAGCAGCGCCACCAGTTTGTTCGTGTTCCCCGCCATCTACAGATATGTAATTTTTTGTAAATGAGCAACGATTTACAAACATTTTATCGCCTATGGGGGAGTGGTTGTCTGTAAATATTGCACCGCCACCTGCAGCGCCATTATTAATAAATGTTGAGTCGAATACTTCTGTTGCGCCGCTTGTTGTGTAGATTGCACCACCCATACTTCCTGCTTCGTTTTCTTCGAATACGCAATCAGCAATAGATACAGAATACGAATCGTTATAGATGCCACCGCCATTGCTTGTTGCATAATTCTCTGTAATGATGCAGTTCTGTATTTGCGTTACTCCGCCAATGAGAATGCCGCCGCCATTGGATGCGCTTGTTTGGGAAGCATTACCGCCGGTAATGGTAAATCCATCTATGGTTGCGCTCCCTTCCGTGCTAACGACATGAAATGCAATGTCATCACCAGTTAATGTTGTAGTATGTGCCTGGGGGTCACGTTGCTCAAGCGATGTTTCATTGCCCTGAAACCCTCCATATAAATCCACAGAGTCGCGAAGTGTAAATGAAACAGCTGGATTTTTCCACTCGCTGTTTGTAGAATAAATTCCTTCTGCAACCCAAATCTGAGCTGTATTGTTTAGCAGAGCTACGTGTAAATCTGGCAAAGCGTTCGCCCACGAAGAACCATCGCCACCTGGGCTATCTATATCAACATAGATAATACCAGTGCCTCTTGGGGAAGCATCGCCACCAGTTCGGTCTGCAGTTGCGTTCAACGTACCTAAGCAATAAATGGAGAATGTCGCACATCCAAAAATTATCTGTGTATTCATAGTTGTCCTCTCAAACTTCGTTTCAACTAATTATGGGCTGTGGGACCGGCGAAGTACAGATAAAAAGTAGTAATCACCCTAGAAATATGCGCAGAAACCCTCTCTTTCGTATAATTACGCTCTTAGAGCGGTTTTCTATGATACTCCTGTTTTGCATCTTGATTTTTATTGCCTCACTGCTTGGTGGGGCTGTGCCATTGCTCATCAAGCCAACACATAGACGCATGCAGCTTGCTATGAGTTTTATTGGCGGAGTTATGGCAGGAGTAGCAATTCTTGACTTGCTTCCAGAGGCACTTGAACTTGGTGAAACAAAAGCTGTCATGCTCTGGTTACTTGCGGGATTTTTAACAATCTTTTTACTCGAACGGTTCTTGCCGTCGCACTGCCATGAGGTTGGGGAACAAGAACACGACTCTTGCGGACATGAACACAAACTTACTTGGGTAGGAGCATTCCTAGGGCTTTCGTTGCACAGCGTACTCGCGGGCGTCGCACTTGGCGCAGCATGGCAAGCGGGTGGGGTGCCAATCGCATTAGGAGTATTCGTTGCAATTATTCTTCATAAACCATTTGATGGATTAACGCTCGTTGCGATGATGCGAATTGCGAAAGTCATTCGTTCGAAAGTACTTGTAGCGAATGTTGTGTTTGCCTTTGGTGTTCCTGTTGGCGTTTTGTTTTTTCACTTTAGCGGTGGGGCAAGCCATGAATTAGTTTCAGCAGCACTTGCTTTCTCAGCAGGCATGTTCCTCTGTATTTCACTGAGTGACTTGCTACCGGAACTGCAATTTCATGGGCACGACAGAATAAGTTTAACGATTTCCCTGATAGCAGGACTCGGGTGTGCGTGGGGAATTTCATCAATGCATTCTCATGACGAGCATAGCGATTCACATGTTGAATCAAGTACACTGCGCGAACATTAATATGACACAAACAACCCCAAATTACAAGAAAACACTGAACCTTCCTAAGACTTCGTTTCCTATGCGGGGCAACCTTGCACAAAACGAACCGCAATCTACAAAGCGTTGGAATAAGGAAAAGTTATACGAAGCTGTGCAACAAGCTAGGGCAAATGCAGAGCCTTTCGTATTTCACGATGGACCACCATACGCAAACGGTTCTATTCATGTTGGCCACTTGCTTAACAAAGTATTGAAAGACATCGTTGTACGTACGCAAGTCATGTCGGGGAAAAAGTGCCCCTACACGCCCGGATGGGATTGCCATGGTTTGCCTATCGAACACAAGGTAATGACAAACCTAGTAGAGTCGGGGAAAATTGAAAAATTAAAAACACTTGATGATGATGCACGCAGAATTGCTATCCGTCGAGAGTGTAAGAAGTACGCTGAAAAGTTTGTAAAGTTACAAACTACGCAAATGCAAAGTCTGTTAACGATGGCTGATTATGCTGATCCATACCTGACTATGCATCCGCAGTACGAATCCTCAGTACTTGAGGTGTTTGCGAACCTTGTTGAAACGGGTGTTGTATACCGGCAACTGAAACCAGTGCATTGGTCCATCGCGAATGAGACGGCACTTGCTGAAGCGGAACTGGAATACGAAGATCGCGAAGATCCATCAATTTTTGTTCATTTTGATGCTGTTGACTCGAATGCAGTTGCATCTGCATTCGGAGTTGCGCTTGATGAAACTCCAACATTCCTCATCTGGACAACAACACCATGGACGTTGGTTGCGAATATGGCGATCACTGTTTCGCCCCGTTTCGAATATTCCCTTGTTCGTTTAGGCGAGAAGGTAACAATTGTAGCCAGTGAATTGCTTGAAAAAGTAGCGGCAGTTACAGGCGTAACTCCTGAAGTTCTTGGCACATGCAAAGGGGATGCACTTGTTGGAATGCAGTACGAGCATGTGTACTGCGACCGCACTTGCCCAATCATTTCGGGTGACCATGTCACTCTTGAAGATGGTACCGGCTTAGTGCATACAGCACCGGGTCATGGTACTGATGACTATATTGTTGGCTTAGCAAACAATCTAGACATTTATTGCCCCGTTCTTGCAAATGGCATATACGACGAAACGGTTCCAGAGTTTTTATCTGGGCTTTCAGTTTGGGATGCAAATGAAGTGGTAGTGCAAAAGTTGCGCGACTCTGGACACCTGTATCACATGTCTATGTATACCCATAGTTACCCGCACGATTGGCGAAGCAAAACGCCCGTGATATTCCGTTCCACTGAGCAGTGGTTTGTTGCAGTTGATGGTGATATAGAGGGCGGAACAACAATACGCAAGGCGGCACTGCAAGCGACAGAAAATGATATTACGTTTGTTCCTGCTTGGGGACAAAACCGAATGCGTGGCATGCTTGATTCACGCCCCGATTGGTGTTTATCAAGGCAACGTGCGTGGGGTCTTCCGATTCCTGCATTTAAAAAACAAGACGGTTCTTTCTTACTTACCCCAAGTACAGTACGCGCGGTGGCAAAAGTGTTTGCAGAATATGGCTCAGACAGTTGGTTTGCGCAACCACCAGAAGTATTGCTTATACATTGGGAAAACCCAGACAATATTGATTTGAGTACCCTCGAAAAGATGCATGACATTTTTGATGTGTGGTTCGAGTCCGGTACGTCATGGCATGCGGTCATGGAACAGCGAGGACAAGGGTACCCAATGGATCTGTACCTTGAAGGCAGCGACCAGCACCGTGGATGGTTCCAACTTTCTATGTTGCCAGCGCTTGCGACTACAGGAAAATCGCCATTTAAAACAGTGCTCACGCACGGATTTATGGTAGCTAAAGATGGCAAAAAAATGAGCAAGAGCGGTGGGAACGCTTTGAACGTTGACGAATTATTAAAAGACTTTGGAGCAGATGTTTGTAGATGGTGGGTCGGTTCACTTGCCTACGATAATGATATCAAGGTTGATATGGCTTTCTTTGAGATTGCTGCAGACAGTTACCGCAAAGTGCGAAACACCTTGCGATTCTTACTTGGCAATAGTGGGAAGCAGGAATGCGAAGCAGTTGATCCTACATCAATCGATGGCTGGGTATTAGGCGAACTCTCAAAAACTGTAGAAGTTGTTACGACTTCGTTGCGGTCGTATGAGTTTAGAAATGCACAACAAGCGTTGTACGATTTTTGTAACCACACGCTTTCATCTATGTATTTGACTACAGTGAAAGACCGGTTGTACTGCGATAGTGAAACTTCTGAAAGACGCGTACAAACAGAATCGACTATACGAATAATCTCAGATACATTAATCCGCTTGCTTGCGCCTTTCATGCCGCATACTGCAGATGAAGCATGGCGAGCGTTGCATGGTGACGATGCGGGGAGCGTACATCTTCAAGAGTTTAGAGCAATTGATATCCAAGTCGATAGCGGGTGGGAAACTGTAATAGCAACACGTGAGCTTGCCCTGAAAGCGATTGAAAACGCAAAGTCTGATGGGATTGAAAACTCTCTGGATGCTGGTCTTACGCTTCCAGAATCATTATCCGCGTTTGATGCATGCGACGTCGCAGATCTATGCGGTGTTTCCCGAGTCACTTTTGAAGGCGATTCGGTTTCAGTTGTCGATTTGCGTGAAGAGCCTCGGTGCGACCGTTCGTGGAAACGCGATTGCACTGTGAAACTGCGAAGCGATGGAGGAATGCTCAGCGACCGTGATGCGAAAGCTGTCGGTGTCGAGTAAACTACTAAGTCTTATGACAGAATTTTTACCCCAAATATCGTACGAAGAGTTCGCAAAAGTAGACTTTCGCGTTGTTACTGTTACAAAAGCAGAACTGCATCCAGATGCAGACCGCTTGCTAAAACTTCAAATAGATGACGGTACTTCAGAAGGCCGACAAATATGTGCAGGTATGAAGGCTTGGTATGCACCTGAAGACCTTGAAGGGTCGCAAGTAGTCATAGTTGCGAACCTTGAACCACGCAAGATTCGTGGCGAAATAAGCGAAGGAATGGTTGTAGCAGCAACAAAGCGTAACGGCGATGATGCCGAAGACGTTGCAGTGCTTCGTTGCGATAGGCCAATGCCTACAGGTTCAAAAGTTAGTTAACTTCAGTTTCTTCCGTTGCTACTGTTGCGTTACCGCGTTCAAAGTTGTGCCGTTCTGCAAGTGCATCAAAAGAGAATGTGTTGCTAATTTCAGCCAGTCCGCCAAGTTCATCGAAGGAAAGAAGCATCGGTAACAACGCTGGTGCAGTAGCCGTAGTTGCAACAAACTCTTGTGCGAGTTCAGTACTTGCAGGGGTTGTGCCTGTGAAGCGAACAAGAACAAGTGCCATATTTTCATTGGATTCCGTAACAAAGATACGTTTGTCTACAGGTAATGCTGCAATCGGTACATCCAACGGAAGCGTGTCTGCTCTATCCATTATTGATTGGATAAGGTCACGGTCGTTTTGCTCGAGGCTCGGAATAGAAGTTGCCATATTTTGAATTTGTGCGCCAAGGGCAAGTTGTTGACCAATTGCGTTCGCCATAAGTGGGCGACGGTCTGTTGGGCTAAGTATAGAAGGAATGCCAGTTTCAATAAGTGATACTGGTCGTGGTGCGTTTACTTCTGTGTTGTATTCAATCGATGACGAAAGCAAACCGTTTTCGCGTGCGCTCTGTTCGATAGAGCTTGCATCTGCTTGCAGTTTTTCCCAACTTGCAATTCTGCCTAAGTCGTATTCAACTTGCGATTGTACTTCTGCAAGTGTGTGTGGCGCTCTCGCTGCGTCTGTTTCTGTAAGTCGAAACAGGACTAAGTCACCCGAGGTGTCTTCAATCACTGGGCTAGAAACACGTTCTTGGATTCTGAAAGTACCGTTTGCAGCAAACTCTTTAGCAGAATCAACAAGCGTTTCAAATGGCACAGCGCGTTCACCCTGGTTCACTGCAACGATGGTACCGATGACTGGCGTTGCGTTTGCATCCGCTGTGGAAGCCCAAGTCGAGATTGAACCGAATTCAGGTAACGCAATAGAAAATTCAGATTGCAATGTTGTTGCTAATGATTCGTATGATATTTGGTGTGCATCCCAATCATCTGGTAAATCAAGAAAGCCATCTTGTTGGTTAAAACCACGCCGAGGGTTTCGCAAGTGCTCCGCTGCGCTACGACTGATTTCAGTTCGTTTCTGAGCAGTAAGAGTTTCAAGGTATGCGTTTTGCACAATTTCTGGAATGTCAGTCGTGGAGCCTACTTCTGGGAAGCGCGGATCATTTTCATTGCGTCGCCAGAATTTGCGTTGTTCTTTGGTTGAAAACTCAGGGCTTTGTTTTGCGGATGTTGTGATAGAGCTAGATGGTATGACGAGCCATTCAGTTTTGAAGCGGTCAGGAAGTTGGTATCCAAAACCGAAGTCGCCTTCGCCAGCAGGAGTATTTGCCCAAGCGTCAAGCTGTGCTTGCATTGCATCGTTTGAAAATGTTTCATTGCCTTGTGGTGTTGCATCGATGACAACGGTTTCTACCGCAGCAGTTGAAAAATAATCATCTGCGGCTTTTTGTAGCCTGCGGTCTGAAAATTTGCCTGCATTTCTGTACATGCTCATAAGTCGCTGTACACCTTGAAGGTGAGCAAACGTTTGAAGAACAGTTTGTCCACTCGCGCCACTCTGCCTCGCGATGATATTAACTTGTGCGATGGAGTTAGGATCGTTAGGAATTTGAATTGGCGGAGTAAGGCCGGCAATATCTGCTTCCCTCGTGAGTAAGAACCAATGCGATGGCGAATCTACAGTAATGGTGTTACTGAAAAAATCGTCAATGATTTGGGCCTCAACTTGGTTTTTTTGCCACTCTTTGTAGCCAACGGTCTCGCCGTTTCCTACTCGTGCTTGAATTGTGCCTGATGTGCCCGCTTCTTGAGCAAACCGCTGGATGACATCTGGAGCAACGAATGCGATAAGCAATAGCGTGCCGCCAAAACTGAGAATCCATACGCTGTATTTGCGGAGGAACTTAAACATGAGTAGGTAGTCCTTGCCAAGTGTTGGCGAGTGACCACCAACGGCGGTTATTGATTAACGGTAAAATTCAACGATAAGGTTTGTGTTTACATCGAACGGGATTTGATCAGGCTTTGGTTGAACTACAACCGTGCAGGTCAATTCTGAAGGATTCATTGTGAGCCAATCTGAAACGATATGGCCAGCTAATGTTTCCATGTTCGCTCGAGCGAGATCATACACCTTTGGTTTAAGGCTAATGACATCACCCTCTGAAACAGCAAAACTAGGTCGGTCAACTTTCTTGCCATTGACAAGAACGTGCCCATGAACAACCATTTGACGTGCTGCCCAAATCGTGCGGACGAAACCTGCACGACGCAAAACGTTATCAAGCCGTTGCTCTAACAGTTGTAGAAGTACTTCACCGGTGTTGCCACGAAGGCGACTTGCTTGTGCAATGTAACGGCGAAATTGTTTTTCAAGAATGTTGTAGTGATAACGAAGCTTTTGTTTCTCAACTAGACGAACACCGTAATCCTTCAGACGTCGACCACGGAAACCGTGAGGACCTGGAGGAGTGAGTTGTCGTTTTGCAGTGTGCTTAGGAATGTCCGCAATGGGAACACCGACGCGACGAGAGAGTTTTACTTTGGGTCCAAGGTAACGAGCCATACAATAATCACCAGTTCTTAAT
>Ga0302119_10000434_pt1 | contig 18835 bp, 16 predicted proteins | sample AG5_Tmax_MG_FD_203114 | JGI IMG/M metagenome (GOLD analysis project Ga0302119, IMG submission 203114) | Marine microbial communities from Western Arctic Ocean, Canada - AG5_Tmax | ecosystem: Environmental > Aquatic > Marine > Oceanic | place: Canada: Western Arctic Ocean | collected 2017-10-01 | reverse complement strand
GTGTAAAAGAAATGCACGGCATAGTCCCACCAGAATTACAATGAGGTACATCGCTGTCGATCTAGGCGACAAACGCACCGGCATTGCAGTGGGTGATGATGAACTTCGCATGGCACAACCTGTTTGCGTTCTTGACGTTCCAATCGGCGAACAACTTGTCGATGCCATCGTCAAAACCATTGCACAGCAAGGCGTAGACGCAATAGTCATGGGGCTTCCACTGAACATGGATGGATCGCCTGGACAACGCGTTGCTATCACCAAGTGCTTTGCAGATTTATTGCAAATCGCAACGGGCATGCCTATTCATTTTCAAGATGAACGATTAACAAGCTCGGCTGCAGAAGAAAAGCTTTCTCAATCGGGAAAGACACACAAGCAAAAAAAGAAAGTTCGAGATGCAATTGCGGCTGCTGAAATTCTCAGCGATTTCTTGCTTTAGGTACCGCAGACATATCGATGCACGACGCCGCCAAGCATAGATGAGTCCAACTCTTGCTTGTCTTGCCCGCCATCGACTACTAGCCAAGTAGTGCATCGATCAAACAACTCCGAAGGAAGCTCCGCAGGGTCTCCTGTACACACACAACAATCAACATCTTCTACGGTTGTTTCGTCTAATCGAAAAACGTGTTCAGCATCTATGCCGGAATGCGTAGTAATCGCTATCTGCGCTGAAATGTCGCCAGGAACATCACCAAAAAACCAGACTTTCATTTTTGCCCAAGGCATAGCACGCATATTTGGATCGCACATCAAATACGTATAAAACGTATCCAATTCGTCCGCTTCACTGAGTGCAAGTTTGAACTCGCCCTTGGTGGTAATGCTTTCAAAAGCAACAGCAATCAGTGCTTTTGTGCATTTATCTAACCGAGTATCTTCGCAAGGCGATTCCACAATTCGCTGGGTCATTTGCTTTGCGTTTTCTTATTTTGTATATTTGGCAGACTCAGTTTTTCTGCAATAAAATCATCTATCTCTCTGATGACCGTTGTACGAAACACTGCGCCATGATCACCGTTTTCCATGACGCGAACCATTGCATCAAACTCTTTTTCCTCAAACATTTTTTTCATTTCGATAACTGGCTGCTCTAAATAAAATGTGTCAATGCCACCGGCGATAATATTTATTTTGCCAGCAAGTTTTGGGGACAGTTCATCCCAATTGTCTTCTAAAATTTTACGGATGTCGTACTGCTTCCAGTAGTCAACAACTTCGGGATTAACAGCACCCGTTTCTCTATCGAACATCTGTGCCGGTCGACCATCTTCGCCTTTAGGGCTAAACACCCATTCAAATGAACCGATTTGTCCGCCATCTTTTATAACATCATCCATTGCAATAAACCCGCGTGAGAAAAGTACGGGAGTTGTGCCACGGCGCCCTAGTGGTCGTTCTTCGCCGTTTTCATCTGTGTACATGTTCGCATTTTCTGCATACAAATCTGGCGTTTGGAAATAATGAAAGTCAAGCGGGTCTGGAGCAAGCGACCAAACACCGTTAAAGAAATCTGGGTTTTGTACTTGCAACCACATTGAGGACCAACCGCCAGAGGAATGCCCTGCCAAAAAACGCTTTTCACCAGAACCGCCAAGGTTGTATGTCTTTTCTAAGTACGGGATGAACTCTTCGATAAGTGCGGTCATTCGTGGGCCGTTGTTCGCTGAGTCAGCAAACACATGGTGTCCGGAATATGTTTGCGCATTTAAAATCACTCGGCAAATTTGATCATCGTAATCAGAAGCCGTAAAATACGCTTTCATCATTCGAGCGCTATGGTGGTCGCTTCCAAAGCCTCCTATCCAGTACATCACTGGGTACGGTTCTTCCCGGTCTGGGTCGTAATCGTCTGGAACAATAACACAGCCGCCATGCAAAATTTCTTTTCCATGAAATGTTGATAGCATCGGGCTTGGCACGTCTACTAGCCGTAAATTTTTATGTTCTTTCCATGTTCTATCTGGAACTTCATTTGACAATGCAAGAGTCACTTCTATTGCACCTGGTTCCATGTTGAACTCAACTGCATCGCTGTACAAGCCACCATGTACTGCAAGTAACGAACGTTCTGCGTTCGCCCTAAACACAGCAACTGCTTTCCAACTACCTTCCTCAAGTGTCGAAGGACCGCCTTGCATGCAATCTGCAGAATCATCCACAAGAAGTGCATCGCCAGCGGACCAATCTTGAACGTCAACGGCGAAGAACGGCTCTGGATTCCACCAATTAGGTCCACTAACCGGAGGAACACGGCCCTGGGTGAGCATGACATACACTCTGCCGTCAAGCGATTCGCCAACCGCACCATCGTGTGTTATTGCAAACTCAACAGTCGCAACAGGTGCAGTTACGACAGGCGCTTGTAGTACACAAAGGAACGTGAAAAAAACACTCAACATGTCGATGCTCCATTATTGCATCTGGTTGCCCATGCTAAAGCTAAGAAGCTTGCAGCTAGAAGTAGTGCGCCGTTCGCTTGATGCGCTGTGGTAGTGATAACTTCGTACAGAGGAACAGTACTGTCGCCCTTGGCAAGAATGATAACGACGAGAGCGCCACCACCCAAAAGCAATTGCGCCATGACAAGGATGTGCAAAAGTACACCCGTTTTTTTCAACGTAATACTGCCTCTACTCATATATCGAATCCCTACGACAATTGCAAACACAAGGACTAGCACTGCGAATGCTATATGGGCATAAAGAATGTGGGTTGCTTTTTGGGCAAGAACTTCGTCGCCCATCGTATGCCTGTACGCGGCACCAAGAATTAACTGCAAAAACATTGCTATACATAGGAGTGATGTCCAACGCAAATCGCCGCGTTTTGTTGCATTATGGGCTTCATTCCGGTTTGCCATGAACTGTGCACACAGAAATACAAAGCTAGCAAAAATTAATTGGCCCACAACACCATGCACAATGCCAAGCAAAAGATTCGGCTGTAATAACTCTCTATTTTGTTCAAGCGTAAAGAGTCCTGTTACACGTAAACCCCCCATTAGACCTTGTAAACATACAAACAGGAATATAAGAATCGCTATTGTTCTCACGAATGAATTTGAATTCCAAAACCATACACAAACAACCATGATGAGCGACACTAGCCCAACAAACATTCCTGTTAAGCGGTGTGCATGTTCAAAAAAGACGCCCGGCTTCTCTGGGTCTTGGGCAACCATTTCAGTCAATGGGTACAACAACATATTGTGGCCATAACTATTTGGCCAATCTGGAACTGCAAGGCCTGCTTCCATTCCAGTGACAAGCCCGCCGGTAATGAGCATAAGAAATACAAGCGTACTGGCAACTGCAAGGAAGCCGACATGCCAATCCATTTCGCAAGTGCAGTCTTTGAGTTGGCCATGAAACAGTGAGCCTACTACCCCAAGTGCAATAGATCCTACAAAGAGACCCCCAGCCCACATTGCCCCTAACGACAACATGTCGCCAGGTGCTTGTCCGCCAACGATAGAACCAATGAGTAGCAAGTTTATAAGTGCTGAAACAAAACCAATCCATGCGCCCTCGGTTCGAGATTTGGCGTGTCTTGATGCCACTGGTATACAGAGCGCCGCAAGTACAAATAGGACTTCGCCACCAGTTTTCCCTGAAAAAAGAAGAGCAATGTACGAGAAGACCCACATAGCTGTTGTAGCACCAAGGGCAAGAGTGAGTATTCTTGCCACGCTTTGATTTGGCTTGTTTGTCATGGGAATAGGTATACTAACGGGTTCGATGGAAGATACTGCACCAATCAACGCAACACCCGCTCCAAGTACGGAAAAACCCTCTATTGTGAGCCTGTACGGCGATTTATCAAAGCTACGCCTGAGTATGCTCGTAGTTGTAACTACTGGCGCTGGCTTCATTCTCGCGAGCCCACTCGGCATTGATTGGCTCGTTTTTCTCTGGACTATTCTTGGTACGTTCTGCTGCGCAAGTGCTGCAGCTACTCTGAACCAAGTCTTCGAAAAACGGCGTGACAGCCTTATGCCACGAACAAAAAATAGACCAATACCAGCTGGACATATTTCAGCAGTGCATGGGTTCGTGTTTGGAATGCTGCTCGCGTACATCGGTGTTGCGATCCTCAGTTTCGGTGCTACTATCATGGCAGCAGGCATAGCCCTGCTCACTATCCTTATATATGTTCTCGTGTATACCCCCCTCAAGCCACTAACTTCGTTTAATACGCTTGTTGGTGCAATTGTTGGTGGACTACCACCGCTGATTGGTGCCGTCGCTGCTAGCGGCACGATTGGACCTGGAGATTGGATTCTTGCAGGCATATTGTTCATCTGGCAAATTCCTCACTTTCTCGCCCTTGCTTGGATGTACAAAGATGATTATGCACTTGGTGGCTTTGTCATGCTTCCTTCAGTTGATGAGAGCGGTGAGTTAACTGCTCGCGTGAGCGTCATGACAAGCATGTGCTTGATTCCATTGGCACTCATGATGACCATCGTAGATGCGACTGGACTGCTATTTGCGATAATAGGCGCAATTCTAGGCGTCTATATGACTATGAAAAGCATTACGTTTTGGCGCACAAGAAATAGAAACACCGCTCGAAGTCTCTTTTTTGCAAGCATCATCTACTTGCCTCTCCTGCTTGCGATTATGCTTCTTGACCGGCAAACAATTCAATGGATAGAGATAGGACTTGACCATGCAGGACGCTGATACCAACATACGTTTAACCTTCAAAGATGGCGGGTGGGTGTTACTGCTCCTTCTTGTTGTCATTCTGGCAATCATTGCGTGGGCAGTTGCTCCTGCAGTATTACGCTTGGGCAACCAGGGCGTAGGCGATGGTTCTTCCATTGCTTCCTATGCGTTCGATATGAGCAACGCGCAGCTTGCTAGCGAAACAACTATTCCTGTGATGCAACATCGCGATATGTCGCCAGTGTTACATAACCCAGAAATTTACGATGTTGCAGCACTTGCTGAAAGTAACAGTGGGCCACGTAACAAGTTTATCGTGAGCAAAGACCTTGTAGTCGGTGTTACTATCAATGGGGAATCTCGTGCGTATCCTCTGCATGTACTCAACGTGCATGAAATCGTAAACGACACACTTGGGGATACTCCAATTACTGTTTACTGGAACTGGCCTAGCGGGCACATTGCCGTCTTTGAACGCACCATTGAAGGTAGTGAAGTACAGTTTGGCATCAGCGGTATTTCCGGAAATGGCAGCATGCTTCTTTATGTAGATTCTGGCGAGGTTGGCGGCGAACAATTATGGTCCGCCATGCAAAGCGAATCTGTAACCGGTGCACCATTATCACTTACTGCGATTTCTCATGAAGTTACGAGTTGGGCTCGCTGGATTGAACGCCATCCTGAAACAACAGCGCTCGCCCCTGACGAACAGTACAAAAAAAGGTATCGCAAAGGCGATCCTCGTACGTACTTCTTAAATGACACTATCTATTTCCCTGTCAGCCCAATGCCAGCAGACGATGTGCATCCAAAGACAGCAGTGGTTGTACTTCCAACGACAAACGGCTTCACAGCATTTCCGATTGGTTCATTATTCAGCACTGCAAACGAAGATGGATTCGCAACTCGCTCCCTTCAGGGAGATACGGTTACATTCGAAGTTTCAAATTCGCCGCACTACGCGGTTGCTCGTGACGAAGATGGAAATGTATTACCAAGCACACGAGCGCTCTGGTTTACATGGTTTGCGAACCATCCAGAAACTGTATTAATTACAGAGTGATTTAACCCTGAATGTGGACCAGAACGGTCTTTAATGCTGCAGCTTTTCTAACGCTTCCGTGACTTTTGGTGTATTCCCTTTGATTATTTCAGGCTGATACGCCATCGAGTCCGTGAGTGCAATTCCAATGAAGAGAACTACGAACAACATAGACCCTACAAAAATGAAGGCGATAAATGGCCTATCCCATCTAAGGTGCATAAAGTACAAACCTACTATGGTAGCTTTTACGGTCGCAACTGCGAGCGCCATAATGATGCCCATTTCTGCGATGTTTATTTCAGTAAAATCGTAGCGCGATACCCAAACAGTTACGGCTGTTAAGAATAGAAGGATGCCGCAAATGAATGCGAGAAATTTAACAGGTACTATGTGACCTAGTCCGCTTTCGTGATGACCATGTTCTGTATTTGACATTACGTAACCTTTTTATAAAACCGTTTATACGTTCTCTTCACCTGGGTGCTTGGCATCTGCGCGCCACACATACCCTTGCTCTTCTTCGTTCCACTCGAGCACGCTGTAATCGTAGCAATCACCAACTTCTGGTTGTTCTGCAAAGTTATCCCACGGTGGTGGTGATGTGCACTGCCATTCCAAACTTCTGCCACCCCAAGGATTCGCAGGGGCTTTCTTTCCGCAGAAACAAGAGTGGAGTAAGTAGATTGCGCAAATAACAAATCCGAGTGCAAGAATTACTGAGCCCGATGTCGACCATATGTGGTACACCTGAAACTCTGGCATCTCGATGTACGTTGCGTATCTCCTTGGCATACCTTTTGAACCAAGCATAAACTGCGAGAAGAACGTCACGTTAAAACCAACGAAGACCATTGTTGATGAAATTTGCCCCCACCCTTCGTGGTACATTTTGCCTGTCATTTTCGGCCACCAATGGTGGATGCCGCCCAAGAAACCGATTAACGCAGAGCCCATCATGACGTAATGGAAATGCGCCACAATGAAGTAGGAGTCATGCAGGTGAATGTCTGTCGCAAGCGTTGCACAGTACAAGCCAGTTAACCCGCCGATAGTAAAGATGAAGATAAATGACAAACCATAAATCATCGGCGTGTTGAGAACAATAGAACCTTTATACAAGGTTGCGAGCCAGTTGAATACTTTGACGGCGGATGGAATCGAAACACTAAATGTAATGAGTGAGAAAATCACGTTCATTAATTGTGACTGGCCCGATGTAAACATATGGTGACCCCAAACAAGGAAACCAAACATCGCAATCGCAATGGAACTGTATGCAATGAATTTATACCCAAAGATGTGCCTATGAGAATGGACTGATATGAGTTCACTCACAATACCCATCGCTGGCAAAATCATAATGTACACAGCAGGGTGAGAATAAAACCAGAAAAAGTGTTGGTACAACACTGGATCGCCGCCCATGGCGGGATCAAAAATACCAATACCCATTGTTCGTTCAACGACGAGTAGAAGTAAAGTAATTCCAATAACTGGTGTTGCTAGCACCTGAATAATCGCCGTTGCGTAGGTTGCCCAAAGGAACAAAGGCATTCTGAACCACGTCATACCCTTCGGGCGAAGGCGGTGAATAGTAACGATGAAGTTCATACCTGTAAAGATGGAACTAAACCCAAGTATGAACGTGCCGATGAGTGCGGGTATCACACCTCCCATAGAAGATGCCTTGTCAATTGAATACGGCGTGTAGAACGTCCAGCCTGTATCAATTCCGCCGCTTCCCAAGGCAATTAAAAAGAAGACCAGCCCGAAAATCCAGAGATACCAACTGAATAAGTTGAGTTTAGGGAAGGCAACATCTTTTGCGCCAAGCATAATAGGCAACACGAAGTTACCGAGCGCGGCGGGTACTGCAGGAATGATAACTAAGAAGACCATAATCGCACCGTGCACTGTGAATGCTTGGTTGTATTGGTCTTGCGTCATGAAGGTGCCTTCTGGTGTAAGCAGGTGGAAGCGAATCATCATCGCAAAAATGCCGCCCATAAGGAACGCTAAAAGGATACATATAAGGTACATGATTCCAATTCGCTTATGGTCAAGAGTCAATAGCCACGAACGGATGCCCTTCGTGTGGTTTAAGTAATTATCGTTTGGATTATTTGGTGTCAAAGTACTCATCGTTATTGCCTTGGTGTCCCATCAGGGTTGACTGTAATGTTGCCCTCTGCGTCTGTTACTTCATCAAGGTGTTTGAACATCTCAATGACTGCTGTAATTTGTTTGTCTTTCAGTTGTCCTTGGAACGACGGCATAGAGCCAAGGTACCCTTGGACGATATGCGCTTGTGGGTCTAAGATAGACGTACGAATGTAATTTTCTGGAATATTGTAGGTCGTTGCATCGCCCAAAAGGTTTGATAACTTCTCGCCAGAAGTAAATTCCGCCTCGCCTTTGCTTACTCGGTCCCACAACCCTTGGAATGATGGACCAGTGCCAGATGTACCATCAAGCGAGTGGCAAGATTGGCATCTGTTATAGAGGCGATTAATTGCATACGCCGGAAGTTCCCCGATACTCATGTCTTCGTATTCGCTTGCGAGTTTCGTCATGATGACTGGAAACTCCTCTTTAGGAACGACGTGCACTATTGAAAACATTTTCGAGTGGTCTTTTCCACAATACTCAGCGCAATTTAAGTTGTAATCGCCTACAGCAAGCGCTTCAAACCATAGAGACGTGTATCGCCCAGGAACTACATCTTGTTTCACACGAAAATCCGGAATCCACAAACTGTGCAGCACATCATTTGAAGTCATAAGCAAACGAACAGGTGTCCCAACTGGAACAGTAAGTTCACCAACTTGCGTGGCACCATATTCTGTATGATCAAATGTCCATGACCATTTTTGACCTGTCACTTGAATATCGTAACTGCCCGCTGGAGCTTCGCGTAAGTCAAGATACCCACGCATACCAACTACAAAAATAACAACCACCAGAATCAATGGCAAAATTGTCCATGCAAGTTCTAATGGTGTATTGTGAGTTGGTCCTCTTACAATAATTTCATGCCCTTTTCGCCTGTATTTAATCATAAAGATAAGCAGCGCAGCGACAATTGCAAAGAAGAAGAAGTAGCAAATCCATGTAATGACAAAGAAAGTAAAGTCAACGCCCTGTGCAGAAGTTGATGCCTGCTTTGGCAACCAAAAGTTTGCTGGTGCGCCTTGAGTGGTTGCAAGTAATAAAGATGATACTGTTGACAACATCATAAATTTGATTCATCCGATTTCTGTGTTGATTCTTTTGACTGTAAACGTTCGGGTGTGGACCAAGCAAGAACTGCAATTCCACCTCCGAGCATAATAAGCATAAGTACGGAAGCCGTTCGCATTAACTTCCACGCGTTCGGCGAGTAACTGTTGCGATCCGGGTCGTATTGAAAACAATTAAAGAGCAGGAAGTCATCGATGAGGGTTCCTACTTTTCCTTCTGAAGCCTCTACTAAGGCAAAACGTAAATCTTGTGCTGCAAATTGAACGTCGTTCATGTATTTCGAAATGCGACCGCTTGGCGTAATGAACATAATGCTTGCTGTATGAAGGAACTCTCCTGTCTGTTCATCAAACACATATCCAAAGCCGAGTGCATCCGCGAGTTTCGTAATATTCTCTTGATCGCCCGTAAGGAAATGCCAACCATTTTCAGCGCCTTCTCTGTCATAATGGTCTAGGTATCCTGTTTTATTTTTCAGAGCGAGCGGTGCTTTTTCGTCAGGATTAATACTGAGCGTTACTACTTCGAACTCATCGCCAAGAGTCCACTCCATTTCTTCCATGCCTGTAACTAACCCATTGAGCGTCAAACTACAAAGCATAGGGCACTTGTAGTAATTCAACGTCATGATGATTGGTTTGTCGTTGTTGAAGAATTCGCTAAGCGCCACTTCTTGACCGTGCTCGTCAACGAATGTTAGATCGAGCGGCACTGGTGTATCAAGATGTTGCGTAATCCCAACACCTTCGAGTTCTTCGATTTTTTCATCAGCAAACGTTGGACCCGCAACAACAGGCAATGCGATAGCACTACTCAACAGAGCGACTGCTATATTTGTCCAAGTTGGTATCACGTTTGACATTGTCTAGTTGTTTCCTGCCACAATATCCATCGCTTGATCAATTGGAATAACTAAGCGGTCAATTGTTCCAGCAGCTGCAGGGTTTTCTTTGCTCACCCAGCGTGCAGATTCTTCAAGTACTGCAGCTTGTGCCGCCATTACCATGTTGCGTTGTTCGTAGCGGATGTTTACATGCTTCGTTAGTCCCTCGCTCGTTTCCGCTTGGTAATAAATGCCTGTTGAAATTGCGACCGTAGCGATAACTAAGAAAGTACTTCCGATGCCGATGCCCCATGTTGACCATCCATCCGGATCTTCGTTGTCTTCATGCGTGTGAGGTTGTTCGTGTGAATTGCTCATAGGTACTCTCTTATGTGTTCTCGAAGTGCAAGGCTTCATCTAATCGAGGATCAGATGTAGCGATAAGGTTACATTTTCGAAGGTTCAATAATGTTCCGCCTAGTACAAGCGAAATCATCCCGATTAAACAAGTGATGTTGACAATGTTGAAACCGTAACCGATTTCGTTTGCTGTAATAGTGTTCGCTAGCTCGTTGTATGAATCAGCGTTTTCAATTGCAGTCTCAGGAACTACAGGCATAACAAGCCAATACATGTCAACGAAGAACATAATAATAAGCCAACCAGCGATGATTGGAAGTGTGCATCGCCAGCGTTTCGTCCAACGAGTAATCAACATGAGGAATGGAAGTACAAAATGGCCAACAAGCAGAAGTATAGAGATTCCAGCCCAGCCACCAATTTGCCTTGTCATGTACCAACCTGTTTCCACAGGTATGTTCGCGTACCAGATAAGCATGTATTGACTAAAACCAATGTACGCCCAAAATACTACGCCCATTCCGAAAAGCCATTTGCCAAGGTCGTGATAATGCTCTGTTGTTATACAGTGTTGCATGTGCCCTGTTCGTTGCATGAAACGAGCGAGCAGAATAATAGTTGAGAAAAACGCTGTCATTGTTGCAGCGAAATAATACACAGCGAACATAGTACTAAACCATTTTGGTTGCAACGTCATGACCCAATCGATGATCGCATAACTTTGCGTAAACGCAAAGAGAATCATGCATACTGGCGCCCACATTTGCATTTTATGTGTCCAATTCACGCTGCCATCTTGGTCTTGTTTTGTAGACCATCTGAAGTAAAGCGAACTTATAACTGCCCAAGCAAGTAAAAAGAAAATTGCTCTAACTGACCAAAACACTGGCGAAAGGAATGTGACTTTTGTGTGCGGCATATGCGCACTCGCCATGTACTCCGCATCAGCCCAGTCGTACAGCATGCTTCCATTCCCACTGAGTACGAGTACTAAAATTGGAACAAAGAGCATCCAAATCCATGAAAGGTTTTTTGCAAGACCTTCTGCTAATCGGCGGACTGAGGCACTCCAACCAGAACGAGTCAAGTGTTGCAGAAGTACAAAGAAGAGTGCTCCCATGCAGATTCCAAGAGCGGAAATGAATGCAAACAAGTATGACTTCCAGAATACATCTCCGCCATCCACATCTGCGGTCGCTTCTCGCGCACCGCTACTTAGTAGGACACTGATACCCAAAAATACTATTCCAACTACAGCAAGAACTGGCCCAGCTTTTTTTGCGAGGCCACTCAAGCGGATGTTGTCATTTTTTACGTCGGCAACGTTCACTTGTTGCTCCCTTCATTGGATGCATCCACGCGTGGAAGAGTATCTGAACCTTCAACATCTGTAGGATCTGCGTTTTGTGAAATTTGCAGCGCTTCTATATAAGCCACAATTGCCCACCGGTCTTCCACTGTTATTTGCGAGCCATACGCGCCCATCGTTCGAATGCCATTTGTGATGGTGTTAAACACCTGACCCTTTGGTTGTTCTGCAACTGCTTCTTCGTGCAAGTTTTTAGGAGCAACCCAAGTAGTACCGTTTACACCAGTTTCAACAAGCCGCTGCGCTCGGTGGTGCACTACGCCATCTCCGAAACCGCCCTTGCCATGACACGGGGAGCAATAAATATTGAATCTTCCTTGCCCACGCAGTACAAAATCCTTATCAACAGTAACACTTGCTGGATATGTCTCTGCCCAAGCCCCATCTACAAGACCCATGAATGTGTGCGTGTCTCCAGTCATCTGGCTTTGCGAAACAGTGCCTTCTACCATTGGCCGCATGACGCGACCATCAAGGAATAGCGCGTTCGCTTCTTGCGAAACATATTTTGGTTGATTATCCATATTTTGGATAAAGTGAATACGTGGTTTTTCGCTGTACGTTGTGCGTGCTCTAAAGATAAGCGAGAGCGGAATAGTCGCAGCACATGTCAAGACGATTGCTGCCCATTTAATCCAAATCGGGCACTCCTTAAAATCCGCCAGCAATGGCGAGAGCAGGTCATCCAGTATTTGTTTGATTAAGTTCGTCATTATTTTTCCAACGCAATCACGGATTCTGGTTCAAGAGTATGCAAAAACGCTTCCACTTCAGCAAGCGAGAACTTAGGGTCCTTTGCTTCGATGACAAGATAAAAACGGTCATCTGTTGCACGAGCGAGTTGAGGACATTTCAGTACAGGGTGGTAAAACATTGGCAACTTATTCAAAAAGAAGGTGCCGAAGACTGCTGTGAGCGCTGAAAATAACACTGTCATTTCGAATGCAACAGGAACAAACGCGGCGGGTCCAATCAATGGCTTGCCAGAAACTTCAAACTGATACCCAACAACTGGCACAAGTGCCCAAAGGTCAATTTGCAGAGAGTTAGTGAATACTTGAAGAATACAAGCCAAAATTAAACCAGTAAGTCCACCAAAGAAAACAAAAACAGGAAGAATTGTCATCTTCACGCCCATCGCGCGATCTAAACCGTGCACGGGGAATGGAACGTTGCAATCAAACCATGTATATCCTGCTGCGCGTGTTTTTTCAGCAGCGTGGTATATACCAGGCGTAGTAGTAAACTCAGCAGCAAGACCAAACAGGTCTTCACGTGCAACAGTAGTAGAAGGGACTTCGCTCATTCGCCTTCCTCCATTTCTTTTGCTGATGCATCGGTCTCGCCTTCCATCTCGTTATAACTATGCCCGTGACCGTGCGGGTCTGCTTCAGGCATAATTGCTTTTAGTTCTGCAATTGCCAAGACGGGTAAATATCGAATAAAGAGAAGGAAGAATGTCATGAAGAGACCAAAACTTCCAAGGAACGTCAGAACGTCGACATACGTCGGTTCGTACATACCCCAACTCGAGGGCAAGAAGTCATTTGCAAGTGAAGTTACAACAATAACAAATCGTTCGAACCACATGCCTACATTTACGAGCAACGATGCTGTAAAGATTATGGCGATGTTCGTTCGTGCTTTCTTGAACCAAAAGATTTGCGGTGTGATGACGTTGCAACTCACCATAATCCAGTATGCCCATCCATAAGGACCGAAGGCTCGGTTAATGAAAGTAAAGGACTCGTAAATTTCGCCGCTGTACCATGCGATGAAGAACTCCATCGAATACGCATACCCAACCATGGAACCTGTGAGCAAGACAACCTTGCACATATTTTCAAGGTGGCGCGTAGTAATAAAGTTCTTTAAGCCCCATAATTCGCGAGCTGGTATCGCAAGCGTCATAACCATTGCGAAGCCAGAGAAAATCGCACCGGCAACAAAGTACGGAGGGAAAATAGTTGTGTGCCAACCAGGCAATTGAGAAACTGCAAAGTCAAATGAAACCACACTATGCACAGAAAGGACTAATGGTGTCGCAAGAGCCGCAAGCAATAAGTATGCTCGTTCGTATCTGTGCCAATGGCGCATGCTTCCTCGCCAACCCAGTGATGCAATTCCGTATGCAATCGCTTTCACTTTGCTGTTGGCTCTGTCTCGCATGGTTGCAAGGTCTGGAATCATTCCCAAGTACCAGAACAACAACGAAACTGTAAAGTACGTACCAACTGCGAACACGTCCCAAAGAAGCGGACTTCTAAACTGTGGCCACATATCCATTTGGTTTGGGATCGGGAAGAGCCAATACGCAAGCCATGCCCTACCGATATGTATCCCAGGGAAAGTACCCGCGCAGATAACAGCAAAAATAGTCATCGCTTCAGCGAAGCGGTTAATTGCAGTTCTCCACTTTTGCCTAAAGAGGAAAAGAATCGCAGAAATCAACGTGCCCGCGTGTCCAATACCAACCCAGAACACAAAGTTCACAATTGGGTATCCCCAAGCTACTGGGTTGTTGTTTCCCCAAACTCCTACACCTGTAAAGATAAGGTATCCAATCATGACGCCAAGCATGGACATCATCGAAAACGAAATGGCTAGTGCTATGTACCAAGACCTAGGAGGCTTAGGACATTCATTCCCTTTTAAAATGTCATCTGTTACTGAACCAAACGATGTGTGATTTAATATCAGCTGCGCACGCTGGCTAGGGTTTTCGCCTGTGTTGTCTTTAAGAGGTAGCGTTGTCATTAATGATGCGCCCCTTCCACAACAGTCGCCCCATGCACTGGATTTGTTAATCGAGCCAAGTATTTAAGGCGCGATTTAATGTTCAATTCTTCGAGCATCTCGTAAGACCGTTTCTCTTTATGAAGTTTTGATACACGGCTGTTTTCATCAAGTAAATCACCAAACACAATGGCGTCTGCGGGGCATGCCTGTTGGCATGCTGTAACAATTGAACCGTCTGGAATTGCCACTCGTGGATCTGCTTTTTTCTGGGCGTCTGTCTTTTTCACCCATGCGTTTTTCGTAGCGATTTTGACGCGTTGAATACGCTGTGTACAGAATGTACATTTTTCCATAACACCACGCATGCGAACTGTTACGTCTGGGTTGAATTGCATTGCGCGCAATGTCTTACCGCCTGATTGCGTTTTTACGTAATAGTCTGGTTGCACTTGCAACAAGCCTGTTGAGCGCAGTGGATCACGCCTAAAGTAATCAAAGTAATTAAACCGTCTAACTTTGAATGGGCAGTTGTTTGAACAATACCGAGTGCCTACACAACGGTTATACACCATTACATTTAAGCCATCAATATCGTGAACCGTTGCAGCTACTGGACACACTTCTTCGCAAGGCGCGTTTTCGCAGTGGTGACAAGTGACTGGCTGTATTGCTACGCTTTCCAACTTGTCGCCATCGTAGGCGCCGTGCGAATCTTTCGCGAAAGCAAAGTAACGGTCTATACGCAACCAGTGCATTTCTCTGCCAACAAGAACTTGGTCTTTGCCGACAATTGGAATATTATTTTCTGCATGGCATGCCGCAACACAAGAGTTACATCCTGTGCAGGTTGACAAGTCGATAGACATGCCCCATTTGTACTTCGCGCCTTCAAATTGATGTTCTTCAAAGATAGAAAGCGAGTGCGGCACGTGCCCAATGTGGCTTACAAAACCTGGGTCTTCGTTGTATTGATCAAGTGTGCCCTCTCTGTAAAGAAGAGGCATTCTGTCTTGCGCACCCTTTCCTGGTGTTGTGTCGACAGCGAAGTGCATTTGCGTTGTTGCAAGTGGGTACATTATTCCAGTTTTTATAACCTTCGCAGGTGCACTCCACATATTTTCATTTCGTAATGGATACGCATCTACGCCTGCACCCTTGCAAACACGGCCTTCAAATTTGCGCCCATACCCAAGCGGCAGTACAAAACAATCATCGGCAGTACCCGGAACTGGTAATGCAGCAATTTCAATCGATGAACCACCAACTTCTATGCGCAACATATCGCCTTGTTTGACATCTAATGCACGGGCAGTCGCTGGCGATAGAAGCACAGCGTTATCCCACGTAAGTTTTGTCAACGTATCTGGAAGTTCTTGCATCCAACCGTTGTTTGCGAAACGACCATCCCACACGGTCGGGGATGGAGTAAAGAGTACGGTTTGAGCGGATGCAGTAACACCACTGACCAACGGCATTTCTTTTCGATTAACAGGCGGCTTTTCAATTGTCTTTGTATTTGCAACTACACCATCGTGCACAGCTGTTCGCCATGCTGGATCCCACTTGTCTGAATTTGGATTAAACGTTGTTTGTACAAGTGTATGGCTATCAGTCACTTTTTCGCCAGCAAGAATTGCAACAAACTCAGAAGCAGACAGGCCACCAAAAAGTGCTTCAATAAGTGGCTGACCAATACATGTCGTGCCGTCAGCTGCAGTGCCATCGTTCCACGCTTCAAGCCAATGTGCTTGATTCACATGCCATTTGCACGCTTGCGAAGTTTCGCCGTTGTAATACGAAAGGCACACTGATGCGTTGAGTGCTTCAAGTGCTTCAGCAAAGCCGAGTTCTTGTGGTGCGTCAAACGCTGGGTTGCCACCAACAATGACAGCGGTTGTAACACGGCCATCTTTCATAGCTGCGACAACTTCAGAAAGTGTTGCATTGCTGCCGTTTGCTACTTGGCGATAAGAAACTGTGTTTCCAACTGCGCCAATGCGTTCATTTATTTTTGCTGCAAGGGAATGCACAATTGCTGGTTGGCTTGCACCGACAACAACAAGGTCTGGTGTTCCGAATTCATCTTTCAGCAGTTGAACAATCTCATCGTCTAACTCAGCCGAGCCTTCAATTGTAGAAATTCCGGTGCCATTAAATGCCATGAGTTCTGCGACGGCAAGAAGTTCTGCTGGTGATAATGCGAATCGATCGTCTGCTTTTGAACCCGTTATAGAAAGGCCAGTTTCGAACATCAGCAGTCGGCTCATTGCGCCATGATGTACCTTGCGTCCCGCTGACCAGCCTTGTGTGTTTTGCACTTGCATTGGGCCAGCACCAAGGAAATCTGCGTCAATGGAGAGGATGTTTTTGGCTTTTGAGAAATCTGGTACCGCTACCCAATGACCACCAAAGGCATGATGTAGGGCTTCGCGTTCGTTTGTATTAGTTAATGGGGCATATTCCACCCATATCGCATGTGGATTTTTCTTCATGAATGCGCGTTGCATTCGGTGGAATGTTGGTGAACTCGAAGGTTCGCAAATGACAGCAGTGCCTTTGCCTTGTTTCGGGAGATACTCTACAGCCCAATCCTTAAACGCAGACATGGAGGAAACTTCGCCACCGTATGTCACGCGCTTACTTCTGTCGGGGTCGTATAAATCTAAAATAGACGCTTGCGTAAATGCATCCGTAGCACCCTTGCTACCGGAGTGCATAGGGTTGCCTTCAATTTTAGTTGGACGACCATCGTTGCTTGTCACAAGCACACCTTGTGCAATACCACCAAAGTCAAAGCAACTTGCATAGTATTCAGGGTTGCCAGGCATTGTGCCTTGCGGGCGGTGGGCGTATGGAACGATATGTTCCTTTGGCCACCTGCGGCAACCGCCAACTCCTAGTCCAGCAAGCGCCATAGAGGCTCCCATGATTTTTAAGAACTGGCGCCGGTCATCACCAGTAGCAAGCAAATCGCTTGCGCCTTCTGGGAATTCGCCTGGCGCGGTTGTTCTGGTTTCTTCAGTTGCAACAGCCTCGTCTAGGCTACGCCACCAAGTCCTACCGGTTTCATTATTTTGATTAGGTTCGTTCACCGATGACATGTTGAGCAATCCTGTGATGGGTTCAAATTATTAATCGCTAGCCATGATTCGCTATCAGCAATTCGCTCTGCTGCAGTCATGTCAAGACCCCAATCAAGTTGGGTTACTAAATCTGGGTTTCGCACGTGTGGGACTGGGTTTCTGTGGCAATCAAGACACCAACCCATGCTTAATGTTTCGTGTTGATACACCACTTCCATGGTGTCAACTCGGCCGTGGCACTCAACACAACTTACACCGCGTGTTACGTGTGCACTGTGGTTAAAGTATGCGTATTGAGGAAGGTCATGCACGCGTACCCATTCGATAGGCATGCCGGTTTCATAGCTTTCAAAAAGTGGTTGTAAATTTTCACTTTGAGGGTGAATTTGCGCATGGCAGTTCATGCACGTTTCTGTCGGTGGAATTGCTGCGTGTTGCGTGTTCTCAACTGTGTTGTGGCAGTAGCGGCAATCAACACCAAGTTCGCCAGCATGAAGTTTGTGACTAAAAGGAATTGGTTGCTCTGGCATGTACCCGACATCAATAGCTTGCGGACTAAAACCATACGCAACGACAATTGCAAAATACAACGGCGCTGTTGAACCTGCAATAACAATCGCTGGGAGTGCTAAGTTTGTCCAACGCGGGAATGTAAATCTTTGTTGTGTCATAAAAGTGAACTGGCCTTCGTACTAATAAAGCGACTTTCCAAACTTCTCTCAACCCTTCTACACTTGAAGGGTTCATTTCGGGGCAAAAAATTCAGGCGACGCACCAATTGCGTCACCTAATCAAACAGTAAAGTTGCCTATGATAAGTAGCCTTTACAGCATCAGCAAGTGAGATAGCGTATCAATTGAAGACTAAATCCTGCTCTTTCTCTACGCGCCAAAAAATTTCTTCACCAACACAAAAGCGCACCATCCAATTTACCTCTGAGGTAACCTCTGTGTCATCCTCTGAGGCATTCTCTGGGGTAACCTCAGAGGCCAAAAAAGCGGGTTGTGTTTTGTTCTGTGATCGATTCGAACTCGCTCAATGGCATGCCAAAGAGATTGGCAAGGAACGAAGCCACATACACGACGTTTTTAGGCTCATTTGGTCGTTCCTTGCGAACTGGCTCCGGGGATAAGTACGGTGAATCTGTTTCAACCATAATCCTATCGAGTGGCACAAGTTGTGCTGCTGCAGCTACTTCTGTTGCATTTTTATACGTGACAACACCGGTAAAGCTGACAGATGCACCAAATTCGAGTATTTGCTTCATCTCGTCAACTCCTTCAGTAAAACAATGAAAGACGAATCTGCTTCCTTCAAATGAACTCGCTTTGAAAATGGGCAATAAATCATCAACGGCTTTCCTGCAATGCACGATTATTGGCCTAGAATCGTGCTTTTCGCCTTCAATCAACGCCAAGTGCTCTTCGAGTAATTTTAACTGCAGAGCAAAATCAGGGTCTGAGTAATGCCGGTCTAGGCCTAGTTCTCCCCAAGCAACGC
>Ga0302119_10000433_pt1 | contig 18873 bp, 14 predicted proteins | sample AG5_Tmax_MG_FD_203114 | JGI IMG/M metagenome (GOLD analysis project Ga0302119, IMG submission 203114) | Marine microbial communities from Western Arctic Ocean, Canada - AG5_Tmax | ecosystem: Environmental > Aquatic > Marine > Oceanic | place: Canada: Western Arctic Ocean | collected 2017-10-01 | reverse complement strand
ATCCTCCACGACCACAATGCCATTAATAATTTTCAGGAGCACGATATAGCTATTCCGATCACGGTATTAGAAGAGTTGGATAATTTCAAGAAGGGCAACGAGAACAAGAATTTCCAAGCCCGTGAATTTATCCGGCAAATTGACAAACTCTCAAAGAATCATACGCTGAAAGAGTGGGTTCCTATGAATGGAAAGGCCAAAGGTAAATTCAAGATTGTTCTCACCAGCAGGAGCAACTTGAAGATTGATGCCGAGAAGACATTTGACGATCGGAAAGCGGATCACAAGATCTTAAATGCGGCACTCACCTTACAGCAGGAGGACGTGCACTCGGAGGTCATATTGGTAACAAAGGATATTAACTTAAGGATCAAGGCAAAGGCGCTTGATATCAACGCCGAGGATTATGAGACTGGTAAAGTCAAAGACCTGAACGATCTGTATCTCGGCAAAGGACAAATAGAGAACATCTCAGCCGATGTAGTAAAGGAGATTGCCAAGAAAGGGTTCATTGAGAACAATAAATTGGACAAAGAATACATGATCAACAACCACTTCTATATTCTCAAGAATGGCAAGACCTCGTCACTTGCTTTCTATAATCCGGAGAGTGAACATTATGTGAAAGTAGAAAAGCAGGACTGCTACGGTATCATACCCCGAAATGCGGAGCAAATATTTGCACTACACGCCATCCTAAATCCCGATATTGGCTTAGCAACTATACAGGGCGTGGCAGGAACTGGAAAGACACTACTGGCCCTGGCAGGTGCTATCGAGCAACGCAAAAAGTACAGGCAGATCATTCTCGCAAGGCCCATTGTTCCATTGAGCAACAAAGACATAGGATACCTCCCAGGTGACGTAAAAGACAAAATTGATCCTTATATGGAACCTTTATGGGACAACCTGAATTTTATCAAGAATCAATTCAGCGATAAAGATAGAAAACACAGGGCTATACTGGATATGCAGAAAAACAACAAGATCGTTATTAGTCCACTTACATATATCAGGGGCAGGAGTTTATCCAATATTATATTCATTGTTGATGAAGCACAGAACCTAACGCCTCATGAAGTTAAGACCATCATCACACGTGCAGGTGAAGGCACAAAGATCATTTTCACCGGAGATGTACATCAAATAGACTCTCCGTACCTGGATGAGCACAGCAACGGCCTTACCTATATAATAGACAGATTGCGTGGCAACAAACTCTTTGCACATGTTACCTTGGAAAAAGGTGAGCGTTCCGAGCTGGCCAATCTTGCCAATGAATTGCTATAATTGTTTCAGGCTGCGCTGAACAAACTTCGTCAGTTCCTCCCCCTTTAGCATATTCTTAGCTAGCAGTGCAAGATCTGTCGTCTGTTTGGCAAGATGTTTCTGCTTTTTCTTGTCCTTCTCCTTTAGGATCTTACTAATAATAGGGTGGTTAGAATTAACAACCAATGTGAACATATCAGGCATTGCCCCCATTCCCATCATTCCACCACCACCGACCTCATTCATGTCTTTCATCCTCCTCGCAAATTCCGGCTCCGTAACTGACATTGGCTGATCCTTCTCACTCATACTCTTAAAAACGACAGAAAACTTCTCCTTGGCAACAATCTCCTCAATCACAGGTTTTAGTTTCTCCTGGTCCTTCTCCGTAAGCTTAGAAGTTTGCTCCTCATCCTTGTCAATCAATTGATCTACAGTGTCGGAATCAACACGTACAAAAGACACATCAGTCAATTTCTGCTCAAGGCGTCCGACGAAGTGAGCACTTAATGCTGAATCCATTAAGAGAACATCATAACCCCGCTCCTTGGCAGTATGAATATAGCTGTGCTGCTCTTCGGCATTATTGGTGTATAGATAGACCAATTTCTTGTTCTTGTCCATTTGTGTCTTCTTGACCTTCTTCTCATACTCCTCCATCGTGAAAAATTCACTGTCTGTATTCTTGAAAAGACAAAATTTGGTTCCCTTCTCATAGAACTTATCTTCAGCCAGCATTCCGTATTCAATAAAGATCTTGATATCGTCCCATTTCTCCTCAAAGTCCTTTCTGTCCTTTTTGAAGAGCTTTTCCAGTTTATCTGCCACCTTTTTGGAAATATGGCTCGCTATCTGTTTAACTCTTGCATCGCTCTGCAGGTAAGACCTGGAAATGTTAAGCGGAATATCCGGAGAGTCAATAACTCCGTGCAACAGCATCAAGAAGTCCGGCACTATTCCCTCTACCGAGTCAGTCACAAATACCTGGTTACAATAGAGCTGGATCTTATCTTTTTGAATCTCAACCTTATTTTTTAATCTGGGAAAGTAGAGAATCCCTGTTAGGTTAAAAGGATAGTCAACATTCAGATGAATATTAAAAAGTGGCTCCTCAAACGAATAAGGATAAAGCTCCCTGTAAAAACCCTGATAGTCTTCATCCTTAAGCTTAGAGGGCTGCTTCTTCCATGCCGGCAAAACATTATTAACGATATTATCTGATACAACTTCTTTGGTCTTTTCCTTGCCCTCCTTGTCCTTGCCATCTGGCACATGATCAGTTTTAGTGCCAAACTTGATCTCCACAGGTAAGAACTTGCAATATTTAGAAAGCAGTTCTGAGATCTTGCTGTCCTCCAGGAACTCAACTGAGTCTTCAGAAATATGGAGGATGACCTCTGTACCTCTTTCCTTTTTATCTGCTGGCTCAATCTTGTATGTAGGACTACCATCACACTCCCATCTTACAGCTTTTGCCGATTTTTTATATGAGCGTGTTACCAGCTCAACCTTTTCCGCCACCATGAAAGACGAATAGAATCCGAGACCAAAGTGCCCAATCATATTGGCCCCATCTGTTTTGTCCTTATACTTATTGACAAACTCCTCTGCTCCGGAAAATGCAATTTGGTTGATGTACTTCTCCACCTCTACCTGATCCATTCCAATTCCTTTGTCGAAAATACTCAGTGTCTTAGCCTCCTTGTCGACAACCACCTCTATCTGCAGGTCACCCAATTCATCCTTAATTTTTCCCATGGATGACAACGCTTTCAATTTCTGCGTTGCATCTGTAGCATTAGATATCAGTTCCCGGAGAAAGATCTCATGGTCTGAGTACAAAAACTTCTTGATAATGGGGAATATATTTTCCGATTGTACATTGATACTTCCAGTTGTCATCTTATTTTGTGTTTTTTATTCTATAAAATCGTTCGATTCTTCCTTGTCAATCAGTATGCCAGCTGTATATCTCTGACATATTGACCGCTTTGAGACATTATATCAGGAAATAAAAGAATATTACGTCAAATTATCTAACAATCTGACACTCATATTTGTTTCAAAACACCATTCTCTGCGAAGGTTATTCACTGGTGGTTGATAACTCTTGATAAAATCTTGGGTTTGCCAATGCACCTTTTATCTACTTTTAGCATGCAGAATAATCAATCCTCACTATAACATATAATAGAATGGCAACTACAACACTACAAAACATAACCTCAGAAGAGAAGAAATCTACAAGAGCAGGATTTGGCGCTGGATTATTAGAATTAGGAGCAAGTAATGGGAATGTAGTTGGCTTGACGGCTGATTTAGGCGGATCTCTTCAGATGAACGCCTTCCAAAAGGAGTTTCCTGAGCGTTTTTACCAGGTAGGGGTAGCAGAGGCAAATATGATGGGGGTGGCGGCAGGATTGACCATAGAAGGAAAAATACCTTATACAGGAACATTTGCCAACTTCTCAACGGGGAGAGTCTATGATCAAATACGTCAGTCGATTGCGTATTCAGATAAGAATGTAAAGATTTGCGCCTCACATGCCGGACTTACTCTTGGAGAGGATGGTGCTACTCACCAAATTCTTGAAGATATTGGACTAATGAAAATGCTACCCAACATGGTAGTGATTAACCCTTGTGATTTCAACCAGACCAAAGCAGCTACTATTGCTATTGCTGAGTACTTTGGTCCAGTCTACCTTCGATTCGGCAGACCTAATGTACCCAATTTCACTACATCCGACATGGGGTTTGAGATTGGCAAGGCCATTCCAATGATTGAAGGTAGTGATGTGAGTATCTTTGCTACTGGTCACCTGGTATGGAAATCAATTAAAGCTGCAGAAGAACTAGCAAAAGATGGCATCTCGGCAGAAGTGATAAACATACACACAATTAAACCTTTGGATGTGAATACGGTCTTAACATCAGCAAAGAAAACTGGATGTGTGGTGACAGCCGAAGAACATCAAATGAATGGAGGGCTGGGTGATTCCATTGCTCAAACACTTTCGCTAAATAATCCGTTGCCAATGGAAATGGTAGCAGTTAATGATAGTTTTGGCGAGAGTGGAACACCGGACGAATTGATGACTAAATACGGTTTGGATACTCCCAACATTGTTACAGCTTCAAAGAAGGCAATTGCAAGAAAATAGCTCACCAAATTATATTTTGTTTTCTTTTTATATTATTGCTTATCAAGACTTTATGACGTTTACATAAAGTGTTTGTTAGGGGTGTAATCGAAATATAATTTGTAAATGTTTATGGCATTAGATTGCATTTTTGATGGCTAAACAGACCGATGAAGACTTACTAAACACATTTAAGTCTGACCCTTATAAGGGGTTTGATTTAATTGTAAGCACCTACCAGGAAAGACTGTACTGGCATGTACGAAAAATGGTTATTGACCATGATGATGCTAATGACATTATGCAGAATGTGTTGGTCAAGATATGGAAGGGACTGGCTAACTTTCGGGCAGAATCAGCACTTTTTACGTGGCTATACAAGATAGCAACAAATGAAACGCTCACATTCCTCAAGCAGAAGAAGAACAAATTTAGCACCTCTATCACAGAGTTGGAAGGACAACTTCCTGGCGGAACGGATAGCGAAAGCCTAATTTCAGGAGATGAAATTCAAATCAGACTACAACTTGCCATACAAAGGTTACCGGAGAAACAGCGAACAGTATTCAATATGCGTTACTTTGAGGAAATGAAGTACGAGAAGATGTCAAGAATACTAAGTACATCTGAAGGCGCATTGAAGGCATCGTATCACCATGCAGTAAAGAAAATTGAGGCATATTTCTCCAGAGATTAAACTTTCTGCCCACTATTGCATCTAAGAAGCAAATGAACGAGAAAAAAGACATAGCCAAGGAAATACAGGAAGAGTTGGAGGCAATATCGCCAATTCTGGGACAGGTGTCGGCTCAACATCCATTTAAGGTGCCTACAGGCTACTTTGAGGGATTGAGTAGCCGGGCATCTCAAATGGCGGAAAACATTGGAGTCCAAAGAGCCTCTGTGATCAGACGGATATTAACTATTCGCAATGTCGGTGCTGCAGCAAGTGTCATTATAATTGCTCTGTTGATTTGGGTGAGCAACTATAATATTGCTAAAGAGGACCTTGCTGAATTGAGTGTAGATGAAATGATCGAGTATCTTGAGGAAGAAAGTGCCTTTGGCATTGATGAATACGATTTGGTAGAAGAGTTAATTGCTATTGAATCTACTGACAAGGATATAGAAGTTAAGGAAAAGCACACGGATGTGGCACCTAATGATAAAATTACAGATGAGGATATCATTGAATATTTACTCGAGGAGAATATTGAACTATCAACAATCATAGATGACCTATTATAAATAAAATATAATGAACACTGTCAAACCATCAATTATCGCAGGAGTTATTCTTTTAGGAAGTTTAGCTACCTATGCTCAGCCAGAAGGCGGACCATCTAATAGAAGAAAGCAAATTGAAGTGCAAAAAATTGCCTTTATAAGTACTGATCTCGAACTCACGCCAGAGGAAGCACAGGTGTTCTGGCCCGTTTATAATAGCGCGCACAGAGAACAAAAGGAACTAAGAAAGAGCTATAAACCAAATGACAAGTCCAAAGAAGGTAAACCAAAGAAAACCTTGAATGCCATGAGTGACAAAGAGCTGAATGACCGATTAAATAAGATGCTTGAGTATGAACAGGCAGAACTTAATCTCAAAAAAAAGCATGTTGCCCAGTACAAAGAAGTTTTACCAGTTCGTAAAGTTGCAATGCTCTTTGAAGCTGAAAAGAAGTTCAAGAGGAGGTTAATGTCTGATATTCGCATCAGCGGAGAACAAAGAGGGCAAGCGCCTCAAAGAAAAAAAACAAAGACAGATCCCAGGTAACTCCAGAAACAATATCTAAAGAGGCATTGGGCAACCAGCCTGTTTTTTATTTACACTCCTACCCCAATAACCAACATGTCATCTATCTGCTTCTTATCTCCAATCCACTCATCCATGATTATCTCCAGGCCTTCTTTCTGCTCTGCCATGGTCATATTGTCAAATCCTTCAAGAAGACCAATAAATTTACCTGTCATGAACTTGTTATGGTCGGGGCCACCAAACTGGTCTGTATATCCATCTGAATATATATAATACTTATCGCCGGACTTTAATTCCAGGGAGTGGGTTGTAAAATAACGCTCCTTTTCCAATATCATCCCAACAGGGTATTTCTCCCCCTTAAACAGCTTGCTCTTACCATCCCGAATACGTAAGAGCGGCCTACTACCACAAGAATAATCTACGTGCATTTTCTGTAAGTCAAAAGAACACAGAACCATATCCAACCCACCCAGCGATATCACATCTTGATCAGAGCTTGCCAGCGCAGCAATCACACCATTATGTAATAACCGCAACACTTCTCCAGGGTCATAAACACCATCATCAATAACAATTCTACTTAATAGCTGATTCGCCACCATGCTCATAAATGCACCAGGAACTCCATGGCCTGTGCAATCTACAGCAGCAATAAATACTTTATCCGACTCCTGCTTAAACCAATAGAAATCACCACTTACAATATCTTTGGGTTTAAGGAAAATAAAGGACTCGGGAATAAGACCCTCCAGATCATTCCTGTCTGGAAGTATCGCTTCTTGTATCCTCTGGGCATAATAGATACTTCCGGTAATATCCTTGTTCTTCTTGGCAATTTCTTCATTTTGCAACTCTACCTCCTTCTTCTTCTCGTTTAATTGGTGCGTTCTTTCTGTGACCATCTCTTCCAGAACTTTTTGCTGCTTCATAATGCGATTTTCACGCCTACTAAGATAAGTGTACAATCCGCCTACTATACCCAAGATGCACATTAAGGTGAACCACCACGTCTTCCAAAATGGGGACTTGATCACAAAACGAAACTTTACTGGCTGCTTATTCCAAATTCCATCGTTGTTCGCTGACATCACCATGAAAGTATATTCTCCTGGTGGTATATTTGAGTAAACAGCCTCCGGGGTGCTTGAGGGCGGAGACCAAACATTGTCTAATCCCATCAGATAAAACCGGTATTTCACATTATCTGGAATGGTAAGGCTAACTCCTACAAAGTCAAATGTTAAGTGGTTCTTGTCATACGGAAGTTCTAAGCCCAATGGGAGGCCTGTACCATAATCAACTTGTTCTGCATATTCTGTCCAGTCCACCGATTCAAAAAACAACTTTATACCCTTAAGGTTTGTGATGGGCTCTATCTTATTTATCCTATCTTCTTCCAAATTATACTTGGTAACCCCAATATTGGTAGCAAACCACAAATTGCCCTGATGGTCCACTGCTGATGCATTTTGAACACATTCTATCCCCCTAAATCCATTTAGTTTCCCATAATGTTTAGTAAAGACCTTTCCGGTTACATTATAAATGGACATATTTATCCTGTCCAATCCTTTATTGGACCCAATCCATAAATTTCCATCACTGTCAAAATCTATAACATATACAGTGTTTGACGACAGTCCATCCTTCTTCGTGAATTGAGTGAAGTTAAATTCCTCCTTATTACTGAGGTCAAGCCGTGTTACTCCATTGTCCGTACCCATCCATAGATTTCCTGAAGCATCTAGGCGCAAGCAATACACGGCCCTACACTTGAGTCCATTACTTTCATTCAAAGTAAGCATGTCCGGCAGTTCACCTTTTGCACTTATCACCGCCACATCCTGTTTGTTCGAAATCCTGGTCAGGCCACCCTGGGTACCAACCCACATGTTTCCATCGTGATCCTCGACCATCGAGGCAACGTTGTCTCCTGCAAGGCCTTCCTTTTTGGTAATATTTAGGAATCTCTCTCGTACTGGATCATCCTCTCGAGTAACACAAATCCCCCCACCCCATGCACCCATCCATAAATTGCCATGTTTGTCTTTTTTAACAACATTAATTGTTTGGAAAGCAACACCAACGGACATATCATAGTGCTCAATTTGACCGTCACGAATACGATACATGCCATTACGCTCCGTTCCAACCATCATATTGCCAGGGGTAAATTCGGCAATATTGTATATTATGTCACTCAGGCCATTCGAGGAATTGTATTGCGTGACATCAATCTGCTGCGCGGTGTTATTGACATCGACCTTGTTCATCCCTCCCCCCCAGGTTCCTACCCACAAGGTGCTATCACGGCTAATGAACACTGAGGTGGCTAAGTCGCTACTAAGGCCATCTTCATGTGTCACGTGTACGAACCTCATTCCTTCAAACATCGATATTCCACTATTGGTTCCAAACCATAAATTACCCTCACGATCCAGCATCCCATCAGTAATCATATCGTTACCCAGTCCATTTTGGGTTGTTATGGAGGTAAACTTGTAACCGGCATTCTTGTCAGATTTTTCACACATGCTTAGTCCATTGTTAGATCCTATCCACACCCTGCTGTTTAGTCCCTTTGTCAGCGTAGTGACCGATTCATCAACAAGCCCAAGTACGCAGCGGACCGAATCGTTACCACATTTTTTGTCCTTATGTAGATGTCGAACATCCTTGATTCGCAGCCCTGCTTCTCCCAACTTGAAAATATTCACACCACCTTCAAAAGTGCCTAGCCAGATATGGCCACTTTCTTCTGTGTGAATCGCCTCTATTCTATTACTGGTCAATCCTTCTTCTACCGAAATCTTATTAACCTCCCAGGATTCAGGAGGATGGTCAAATAAGTTATTAATTCCCTGATCATCCAACCAATTGAGTCCATTGACTGTGCCAATAAAGATCCTCCCCCACTGATCAGATGTAATGGACAGACAGGTATTGCTTGATAGGCCAAGCTCTCTGTTGACATGAACAAGCTGATGACCATTGTAGCAGTACACTCCCTGGTCTCTGGTTCCCAACCAGATTCTATCACTGAAGTCCTTATATATTACACTAATGAAGACATTGTGGAAGTTGTTGGTGAAGTCATTGTTTATGATTTCCAGTCCATTGGCAAAGCTCAATCCCCTATCTGTGCCTATCCACACTTTTCCATCACTATCCATGCAGAGTGCCCGAACGGTATTTGCCTTTAAGCCCTCACTAACTGTAAAATTGGTAAAAGAGGTCCCGTCATAAGCACTTAAACCGCCCCGGGTAGCTATCCACAAGTAACCTCTACGATCCTGGCAAAAGCTCTGTACCTGAGTTTCTATCAGGCCATGCTCAACATTATAAAGACGGAAATTGTATTGCTGTGCACAGGCATAGTGCCAGCCAACCAGAAGCAGGATTAAGTGCATCAAAAAGAAAAATCTGGTTCTGTGCATTCGGTAAGTTAAATCGCCTATTCCAGCTCAGTAGCTTATTAATACGAATTGATTGAGTGAATAGTTGCCCAAAACCGGATTAAAGCCTATATCTTCATGCCTATGACAAGCATGTCATCAACCTGTGTACGTTCCCCCTGCCATTCAGCCATAGTAGACTCAAGGATTGTTTCCTGCTTACTCATATCCTCAGCATATATAGTCGCAAGTAGATCGCTGAGTCTTTCTCTCCTGAATTTCTCTCCTGAATCCCCCCCAAACTGATCGCAAAAGCCATCTGTAAAAAGGTAAATTGAGTCACCCTTCCTTACATCTATCTTCTCGCTTTTTATTACACCGCGAGCGCTGTTCTCGCTGACATACTCATTGGAATATGTGCCATCACCATTCAAGACCAGTCCGACAGGAAACTTGTTTCCTGCGTACACCATTTCAACTCCATCCCTCCAAATAGTCAATGAGCGCCCCGCACCTGCAAACTCCAGTATATTTTTCTCATAATCCAGACAACAAAGTGCGACATCCATACCCCCGACGGCGTCTTCAATATCTTCTCCCTTTTTCAGAATAGCGACAACAGCTTTATGCATGGCCGATAGTATTTCTCCAGGGTTAACTATCTTCCTTTTCTTAACAACATCATCCAAAATTTCGTTACCAATCAACGACATAAAGGCGCCTGCAACCCCATGTCCTGTACAATCAACTGCAGCTACAATTGTCTTTCCACCAATCTTGTCAAACCAATAAAAATCGCCACTCACAATATCCTTTGGCTTGAAGAGGATAAAAGAGTCTGGATGCACCTCCTTAATTTCAGATCTTGACCTCAGAATAGCATCTAGAATTCGCTTTGAATAGCGAATACTGCCAGTCAATTGCTTATTAATACTCTCGATCTTTTGTGCGTCATCTCTTCTTTTTGTGACATCTCGAACTATACTAAGAACGGCTACTCGCTGATTAAAGCTAACCGTACTTGACTGCACCTCAACGTATATTTTCTTACCTGACTTAACCACATGCTCATAAATACTCGGACTATCATATTGGCTTTCAATGGACTTCCTCACCTCTTCCTTGTCCTTTCCTGGATGAAATTCATAAAGTGTCATTTTCCTGATCTCATCCTTAGAATAGCCGTAAACTCGAACAGCAGTTTGGTTACAATCAAGAAATTCACAGGTGTGTTTATCGTAAATAAAAATGCAATCGCCAGTAGTGTCAAAAAGCTTGCGATACTGCTTTTCACTCGCCCTTAACTTAACAGTCTTTATTTCAACTTGTTCACTAAGTGTACTCGCGGTTTGCTCCAGAGCCCTAAGCCGAATCTTCACAATGCTGTAAACGAAAGCTATAACTCCAACAACCACCAAAATATAAAACCAAATTGCCTGCCAGAACGGGGGCAATATCGTGAACGTGTATGAAGCGGATTTCTCATCCCATATACCATCAGCATTAGCTGCACTTACCTCAAAAGTATAAGTCCCAACCGGCAGGTTAGTATAGTTGACCGTTGTACTAGTGGATGGGTCAGACCAGTTAAATGAATACCCATGTAGTATATATTTATATTTAACCCCTTCTTGCAATTTATGGCTGATGCCCATGAACTTAAAGGTAACGTGACTTTCATCATACTTGAACTCTGCTATTTTACTGATGTCTACAGGGTTTGAATGAAGATATACACCAACAATTTGAATGAAAGGGGGTACGGTATTCAAATCATCCTCCTCAGAATTGTACTTAATTGCTCCAGCTATTGAGCCAAACCATAAGCCTCCATCTGCATCCTTACATGAAGCACCCTTGTTCACCTCATTGCCAACGAAACCCTCAGCGTAACCAAAATGGCGGAACTGAATAGCTTCATTCGATAGATACTCATGTTCTTCAATACTATCGTTCTCCCGAGTTGCTTTGCACTTTTCAATGTCCAGAACATCCATACCTACGTTGGTGCCAATCCACAGTTTGTTGTCATTATCGAATTGCAAGAGTGATATTCTATCTGAACTCAAGCCATCCTCACTGGTGTAATTTTCGAACTTCTTCCCAGGCTGGTAAGGGTTAAAGGTTGATATCCCCCCACCTGTTCCAAACCAGAGATTGCCCTCAGAATCCTCCACGATTGCCCTAACATCATTGTGTACCAGGCCATCCCTGGTAGTAATATTAATTTCCTGCTCAATTGCACCTGTTGAATCGTTTATTGATAGCTTAACGATCCCGGCAGCTGTACCAAACCAAAGGTCCCCCCGCTGATCTTCATGGATTACATGAGTGGTGTAGCTATTCAGCAATTCACTTTTTAATAAATTATCCTTAAATACAGGCCGTCCTCCTTCAAAGGTCATTGCATGTACTAGTCCACCCATATAACCCAGCCAATAAACACCACGGCTATCCTGGTATAATGTTACAGGCCTATTGGTCAAGAGACCTTGCTTCACAGTATAAGTACTGAACTTCAATCCAGGTTTTCCAGTACCATCTGCTGCATATATTGGAGCTGGCATTTTCAACGTTACCAATCCGCTTTCTGTACAAAACCACAAGTTTCCGGATTGATCCTCTGCCATCGAATTTACCTGGGTGCTTGGAAATCCATCGTCCAGGGTGAATTGTTGCACTTTAAAATTGTAGCCAGATATTTGCTCCGGATTCTTATTACGGACCATTCTGGACACACCTCCATTTCCTCCAATCCATAAATTGCGATTTACATCTTCTGTGATTCCCAGAATAAAATTGTCAGGCAACCCCTGTTCTCTGGTATAATTCTCAAACCGTCTGCCCCTCAATTTAGACACTCCCTTTCCATAGGTGCCCATCCATAAATTGCCTTCCTTGTCCTTTAGAATTGATACAACATTATTATCAGCCAGGCCATTTTCTGTTGACATTCTTCTATAGGCATTGAATTTGGGCACATATTCAATTGCACCTACATTGGCCCAGGCAGCAAACCAAATATTGCCTTTGGCATCTTCCTCTATATCATAAATAATATTCAACTTCCTGCCAGCTACCTCTAACTTACTTTCAAACAGCTGGTCAGTGTTGGAAATATTTCCGCTTTTCAACTTAGAAATCCCCAAGCCAGTCCCAAACCAGAGATTCCCTTCGGAATCCTCCAATGATGACCATATAAAGGCATCGGCAAGGCCATCCTTTACGGAATAATAGCTATACACATCCCCGATAGCAGAAGGGTCATGCCTGGTCAAACCATTTTCTGTTCCGTACCAAAACACACCTTTACTGTCCTGCAATAGCGACCGCACAATGTTATGACTAAGGCCTAGTTTTGAGTTCTTGAACTTTATACCCGGCATCTGGTCCTCAGAAGTAAGTAGTATGCTGAGACCATCATTGGTTCCAAAAATAAGTCTACCATCCTGGTCCTGCATGCCAGTCCAAACAAGATTGTCCGCTAGTCCATCATCCTCGGTAAAATTCACAAAATGACTGGCAGAACCACCTCCCTTAGTGCCTGACCACCGAGAGATACCTTTAGATGTGCAAATCCATAGTTGGTGGTCATCGTCTTCGAAGATCTTATTAACCATGTTGGCAGCAAGGCCGTTGTCAGTAGTATAAACGGTGAAGTCCCTGCCATCATAACGGGTTAATCCTCCCCCGTTAGACCCCATCCAAATCACTCCTTTATGGTCTTGAAAAATATCTCTTACCTGAGATTGACTTAGCCCATCTTCAATAGAATAGTTGTGAAAATCATATGATTGGGAATAACAAAGCAGGCTTGCCGCTGCAACTATCAGCAAGGTCAATGCTGATGGTAACTTAATTTTATCAGTCAAATCCATAAAAATAACCGGCACAAGACTTCCCCCGTATGCCAACTGTGCGATGAACCCTGAAAGTTACGAAAAGGAGTATGATTTTTCAGATAGAAGTTTTCGATCTAAAAACAGGCGGAGTAAACAACGTATCCTAGAAGGTGGCATATGTGAAAGGCACATCCACAATTTCAGAGAACTCTTCTCCAGCTTCCTTGATGTCCCAATCTCCATCTTTATAGTACCACTTGATGGTCACACTATTGCCATTGGCATTTAGTTTTCCCAGCTTAACAAGTATATCTAAAAATGGCTTGTAGGACGATGAGTTGAAATAATCAAGCTTAAAGGTGAATTTTGTATCAGAATTTGGGTTATCAACGTACTTGTTAATCCACTCAAGAATAGGGATATAAAACTCCGCTGTATCTTCAGGGTATGAGCGACCAGAAATTTCAAAAACACCTTGCTCAGCATTCAAGATAACATCTGGTGTATCATATGTTCCTTTCAAAATAATTGCTTCCATATAAAACAGATTTCTTAATCAAACTCCATTAACTCTTGTCCTGCTCTCCATTCACTGAAATCTCTATCTCAAGAGAAAAGAAAGAGTATTGATCATCTATCTCCTTAAAGCCATAGTTAAACCCCTTTCTGGCCTTTCTCGCAATATTAATCAATCCTAAATCCGCACCAAATTTGCCAAATAACTCTGTCTTAACCAACACATCCTTGTGAAAGCTTCTCAACTCATCATTGTCCATGCCATTCAACCGATCAATATACTCCTGCAATGCCCCAACTTCCTTGGTCACTAGACTATTCCCTATATCCAGAATATAGGCAGTCTTTGTCTTTCTCAGTAATATAATCCCGGGTTTTAGGATACTCCCCTCTTCCGGACTTTCACCGTGCCTGCAAACATTCTGAAGACATTCAATGATAGTTGAAGCTACTCTGTTCTTGACCAGCACATCCTCCTCTAACATGTCAGTTAAACCACTGACAACCTGAACTATCGAGTTCACTAACTCCTGGTTAAAATCACCCTTAAACATGAACAAGATATTGTTCGATTGAAGTGACTCGTACCAACTTATGAAGCCGCCATGGGTTTCCCCACCCATTAGTTTTGTCATGTTGTATGTTCTACCTGAGACTTGATATACTTACAAAGAAAGAAAAATAATCGTAAACCTGATGAACCATTATCAAATATCTGAATAATTAATACATTTATCTTCGATTTCAATCTGGTATAGAGTAATTTTACTGAATAACATACAACTATCTAAACCTGTTAGCATAACGCCATGACCTTAGCTAAAACTTCTACTGATTCACCAAACCTAGACATCTCATATGCGGAAGGTGTGTATTTGTACGATAAGTCAGGCAAAAAGTACCTTGACCTTATTGCCGGTATAGCTGTGAATAACATAGGACACTCACACCCTATGGTTGTCCAAGCTGTAAAGGAGCAAGTCGAACGGCATGCCCACGTTATGGTGTATGGTGAATTCAGGCAGGCCACACAACACCAGCTAGCTAAAAAACTCGCTCAACTACTTCCTTCATCTTTATCTTGCTCCTATCTGGTAAATTCAGGCAGTGAAGCCGTTGAAGGGGCTCTCAAACTGGCGCGAAAGCACACAGGCCGAACTGAAATACTGAGTTGTATCAATGGTTATCATGGCAGCACTTATGGAGCACTTAGTGCGATGGGGAATTCATTGTACAAATCACCTTTCGAACCTCTATTGCCAGAAGTCAGACAAATAGAATATAACAATGAAAAAGAACTTCAGGAGATCACACATAGAACCGCCTGTGTACTCGTTGAAACTATTCAAGGGGAGGCTGGTACTATTGCGCCAACAAATAATTACCTAGTTAAGGTTAAAGAAAGATGTCAATCAGTTGGTGCCTTGTTTATCCTGGACGAAATACAAACGGGCTTTGGCAGAACGGGTAAGATGTTCGGCTTTGAGAATTACGATGTTATTCCAGATGTAGCTCTTTTTGCAAAGGCCCTGGGCGGAGGATATCCCATTGGTGCCTTCTGTTCAAGTGAAGATATCATGAATTGCCTTTCAGAAGCTCCTCCTCTGGGACACATCACCACATTTGGTGGGCATCCAGTTTCCTGTGCGGCTGCAATCGCCAATATTGACATTCTCAGCTCAAATGGCCTGGTAGATGAGGTCACAGACAAAGGAGCATTGTTCAAATCACTCCTTAATCATGAATTAATTGAGGAGGTTCGTGGAAAAGGATTGATGCTAGCTGTCCAGCTTCAGAAAGCAGAGCAAGCCCACAAGGCCATGGATGTCTGCAGAGAACTTGGCCTAATTACTGACTGGTTTCTTTTTGCAGATGATTGCCTCAGGATTGCACCTCCACTCACCATATCAAGCGCAGAAGTTGAAAGTGCCTGCAACATCATTTTGAGTAGTTTAGACCGAATTGGTTGAAAGTAGTTATTTCACTATTTCGCAATCTGTGCTTATTGACTTGATGATGACAGAACTACGAATGGGATTAACTTGATATTTTCATGTCCTCCCCGATAAAATCTTGCATATTTTTACGCCTTCCCCTATGAATTATATTTATCTTTACCATCCCTAAAAAAACAAGCCGAACAAGACTTTCGGTTCAAAACAGGAATGGCTAAAAACAGAAAATAATGGACAAACTAATTTGCTTGGAGGAGTTCACAAGAACATGACTGAATCTTTTCTATCCGACAATTGCCCTCCCATGGGGATCTACGAGACTCTGTACGCTTTCAGAGACTCTTTCGGCAGCTTCATGGGGACTCAGGGTACGCACCCGTGGTCACAGGGATTTCCCCTAACAACGCCTTTGGAAAATTTTGATGGTCCATCTATACCCGGCAGTGTTGATGTTACTTCAGAGGATCGATTCTATCCCAAAGCATGGGGTCATCCGGAGTTGCGAGAGTCCATCGCAGACTACTACAACGTCCAGTACGGCTCTACCATCACTCCCGAGAACGTAATGGTGTTTGCCGGAGGAAGGCCAGGAATCTATACAGTATTAGCTTTCCTAAAGGACAAAATCCAGGCTAGGATAGGAAATATCGAGTGGCCAGCATACATGGATATACTGGAACAGACAAATACCAACTTTCAAATCGTTCCCTTCACCAAAGAGAATAATTTCCACCCGAACAACTCCGCCTACTTCGACCGATCGGGTGTCAACGCCGAGACTCATCTAATGCCCATAATTTCCAATCCTCAGAATCCATCTGGCCAGACGCGTTCGGGGGAAGAACTGAAAGAGCTAGTACAACTTGCAGAACAGCCCAAGAATGGCATCCTTCTTGACGAAGCATATGAAATGTTCCATTCTCCTTCGGTGAGCGGAATACAATTCGTTCAAGACCTGGACAATAGCAATGTGTTCATCGCTGGTGCTTGTACAAAGGGTCTTCAATCTCCAGGTATACGCATTGGTTGGATGATTGCTAGCAAAAAGAATATTGAGACAATGGCCAACTACTCTAGCTTTGGAATGGGAGGTGTGAGCCATCTGTCGCAGCGCTACGCGGTCAAACTTCTCGAGCCCAATCGCGTCAAACAAGCCCGAAAGGCAGTCGAAGCGCATTACAACTGGCAGCGCGAGAGGTACGGGAAGGCATTCGAAGAGATGGGTCTCGGTGTTTACACCGGAAATGGTGGATTTTACCATTGGCTTGAGCTACCCGAAGGCATGACAAGCACTGAGTTTAACAATCGACTCTTCAAATGCGGTGCTGCGATACTCCCCGCTTCAGATTGCGATATGGGCCGACCACATTCCAAAGACCCGAGTTATGTGACACCATATGAAAGGTTCTTCCGATTTTCATTCGGTCCTTTGCTGCCAGAAACATTCGAAGCCGATATTCGACTTTTCAGTAAAGTTCTTAATGAGTATAAGAGCGAATTAGATATCTGAATTTGGTCAAATTCTTGAGTGATGGATTGATAAAATCATTCCGTGATACAGGTAGGAGGATTGGCTGGAAAGGCTGGAAGAAATGGTGGCCTCATTCAGATAATCCAAGAAATTTTGAAGCTATCGAATTTGGAGTAACGTAAGCTGCGTGTAAGCACCACACCAGCCTGGATATAACAAAAGCCAGATCAACTCCTGCCCATGGCCCTGCCTTGTACTTATGGACCTCATCAGGAGCCGGCATCTTCCTTTTTATCTGTGCTGCCAAATACATTAGGAGGGTTCAAGATATTAACTTTGCGCCCCATCCATCTCTAAAATGTTGTCATGTGCAGCTTTCTCTTTTTGTGCTTAAACATTGAACCAATACCTTCAAGCGCTTTCTCTTGATTTTCCTCATCTTTGAGAAAATTATCTAAGTACTTTTGAACTGCTTCAGAAGTGATGGTCACGGCCTCCCCCGTAGTGATAGCGTCGGTAGTGTAGGAATGCAAGAGACTATTGTAGGAATTCACAAATAGGTTGTGTGTAGCAAATATATCTGCCGCGATAACTTTATCTCCAGTAACTGCCACTACGCCAACCACCTTATTGTCAGAATCCCAAGCCGATCTGAACTGCTTCATATATTTATCTATTGATTGCTTGTAATCCTTGTCTCCCCCTAATGCAGTATAAGCACCTGTGGATGTATTCACGTCATTGACCTCTGTAACTTCAGCGACCTTGTCCCATACTTTTCGCTGGTTCTTATCCACGATTGCAGCCTTTCTAACCTCTTTACTAGAGGTGTTGAAATATCCATCAAACTTATCATTTCCATTCTCGCCCTTGGTTGCACTATGGGTCCACCTACCCTGCTCTACACAGAAGGCAGCTAGGTTCACTTTTTCTCCAGGCCCTATCACTATATCCTGCCCGATCACCCTGTCCTGCTTTCCGCCCTTAACCACCTCTCCTGCCATTACATATAGTGTATCAGCTGACTTATTCTCTGCAAATAATTTATTAACAGTTCCAGAAGCACTCAACTCAGTCACTTCAATATCATCATCTTCAATTGCAGATTCCAAATTCTTAAATGTGCCCACTGATTGATGGTATCCCCGGAATACATCATTGGCCCTAATTGGGTATATACGCAAATTCTCAAATGTGTAGCGTTCAATAGAATATGCGTTAACAGCTAATTTTAGATTATCAGAATTGTACTGGGCAATACCACTAAAATGCAAGGTTAGGAATGTCGCAATAAGGAGATATGTTTTCATGGTTAGCACAAATTAGTTAGAAGCTTGATTTAATACTCTAACTAATAGATGCTGTACATATTACAATTCCATAAAGTCTTTAACATTTGATTAACAAACCAGAGCAATACCAAAGCTCAATGAAGAAAAATATGGCTTGTATGCTATAACCTATCGAGAGGCTGTCACATCAGATTTCTTGCCCTTCTGGTATTTATCAAAGTGGTAACCCAG
>Ga0302119_10000432_pt1 | contig 18902 bp, 17 predicted proteins | sample AG5_Tmax_MG_FD_203114 | JGI IMG/M metagenome (GOLD analysis project Ga0302119, IMG submission 203114) | Marine microbial communities from Western Arctic Ocean, Canada - AG5_Tmax | ecosystem: Environmental > Aquatic > Marine > Oceanic | place: Canada: Western Arctic Ocean | collected 2017-10-01 | reverse complement strand
CAGCACATTGACGTTTCGGCCCAAGAATCGGTCACGATTGGCTTTCCTCAGAATGTCGCTCCGATGGAAAATGCATTGGCAGCGGACCGGATCGCCGGGGGAATAAGTCTGGGCGGCATGGATATTCCGTTGTTGTTTCCATGTAGGGATGGGTACACGATTTGTGTCATTTTGCCCGGTGTCGCGTTCGCGCCGTTTTCGCGTCGCCTGACCGAGTGGCTCAACGACGAAGGGGTCGCTGATGAAAACCTTCTCGCTATCGACTGGGACAACATTGGTGTGCAGCTATTTGCGGGGGAAGTGAGTTTCAGTGTTCTCGCTGAGGCATTTGAGACTTATGGCAAGTTTCTCGCAACGAAATCAAAGGCCCAACTCTGGGAGGCAGCCCTAAGCCGGAACCTCCTTATCACGCCTTCGATGACGATCGCCGACCTGGTGGACTATGAACATCTCAATGCTCGAAACTTTTGGGATTTCCAACCGCTAGAAAATGGAAATAGCGCTCAGCACCCAGGCGCATTGGTGAAGTTTCGAAACACCTCCACCGATTTCAGAGGCTCTCCACCCAAGCTGGGCGAACACAACAAAACGGTAGCCGTCGACAGAAAACCTAAGTTCGGTGCGAAGCCAACAGCTAAAGACTCGTTGCCTCTCGAAGGGTTGAAGGTTGTTGAGTTCTCTTGGGTGATTGCAACACCCTCTGCGGTGCGGATTCTCTGCGATTACGGCGCTGATGTAGTCAAGGTTGAAACGGCAAGTCGACCCGACACCATGCGAACGGTGAACCCCTTCGTTAATGAAGACCCTCACCCCGACAACAGTGTCGGGTACGGCGTCTACAACGCCGGAAAGCGCAGTCTCAGCCTCGATTTAAGCAAACCTGAGTCCCGGGAAATCGTGTTCGACCTCATCCGATGGGCTGACATTGTTACAGAGTCATTTGCCCCAGGCGCAATGAGTCGTTTGGGGTACGGCTACGACGTCCTATCGGAAATCAACCCGGAGCTGATAATGCTCTCCAGTTCACTACTTGGGCAGACAGGTCCTCACTCCCGTCTCGCTGGGTATGGGTTCATGGCTGCCGCGATTGCTGGCTATTACGAGTTAACGGGCTGGTCCGATCGACCGCCTGCGGGACCATATGGCCCTTACACGGATTTCTTAGCGCCACGGATCGTTGTCGCGAGCTTGATGGCGGCGTTAGAGAACCGAAAAACAACCGGAAAGGGAGAACATATCGACTTGTCGCAAACTGAGTGCGCACTCCATTACCTAGCCCCCGCCATATTGGATCAAAGCGTCAACGGGCGAACCATTCAGCGGCAGGGCAACGATGACCCCCATATGTTCCCCCATGGTGCGTTCTCCTCCCGAGATGAAGATTCTTGGGTGGCGATCGCGTGTTCGGACGAGAGTTGGCCCGCGTTAGCCGAAATAGTTGGCCTCGATAGCCTTACAGGCATCAACCAGTTGGAGCGTCGCGAGCAGCGCGCTCTGATTGATGAGGCAGTGACTGCATGGAGTTCAGTGCGAGATAACGATTCCGCTGCTGAGGAACTCCAAAACGCGGGAGTTGCCGCGTACCCGGTGCACGACGCGGCTGGGACTAACTCCGACCCTCAACTGAGACACCGACAGCACCAAATCCAGGTCCCACAGAGTCACGCTGGGTCGATGTGGACTCATTCGTGCAGAACAAAAATGTCCCGAACCCCGGCAGTACTGACACGGGGAGGGCCCTGTCTGGGGGAAGACAACTTCGAAGTACTCAGCGAATTATTGGGCTATTCAGTTGACAAAATTGCCGATCTCGCTGCTTCGGAGGTACTTGAGTAGCGATGAAGAATTAGTTCGACTCCCACACCAAGGGAAATTGATCGCTATCAAGTGAGTCGCCATCGCTATGTTGATCCGATCGAATCCCAACGTTGGTCCCCTTGCGAGAGTCATACACCGCATCGTCTCCGCAGTATCGAACGGTATAGCCGCGACGGCGCACATCAGAACGTAAATTGCCTCCGGCTCCGTGAACCGTCATCGCATGGAACGCGTAGACATCACCAGGTTCGAGATCCCAAGTAATGATTTCGTAGTCATCGCGAGTCGCTTCGATGTCAGGTATGTCGATGTAGTCGGGGTTCCGCTCATACTCACCAAACCCAGAGGTTTTTCCAAAGGTCTCCGGCTGATACCAGATGTCCCAAAGGTGTGACCCCCTCACGAATTCGAGCCCGCCACTTTCGATGGTGACCGCATCTAAGGCAACCCAGAACGACATAACTTGAGCACCTCTTAGCGGCCAATAGGGCAGGTCGTTGTGCCAACGAGTCCGATTCTCTGTCCCCGGTTCTTTAACAAAAAGCTGGTCATAAAACAGGTTGACCTTTGACGACTGAAAAAACTGGGCCGCTAGGGAGATGAGAGGCCCGTTAGTGCAGAACCTTCCCATCTCGGAATCGTTTTCCCACATTCGAATGTTTCCGTGAAACCTTCCGATTCCGTTGTCCGGGACGTAGCCGTGAACGAACGGGCCTGGGTCGCTGATATCTCGCTCGATTCCTGCCTCCAGGACTTTTAACCAATCGCCGTCAACGACACCGCGGAGCGGGACCGCGCCATCTCTGGCACAAGCTTCACGTTCTTCTTCGGTGACGTAATAGTCCATTTGCGCGACTCTAACCGCGGCTCGTCAGACTGTGGGCCAGTAGCTAAGGGGCCGCTCTTCTGGTGCGGGAACGCGACGTCCGTCGAGTTGCCGGAGATCATTCACTAAGACCCGTCTTGTGTCCGCAGGATCGATCACTTCATCGATACGGAGCGTCCCAGCGGCCTCATATGGGGAGGTCGCTAACGAAATATCGGAAATCATTCGGTCGCGTTCGATCTCGGCTTCCTTTGGATCCATTTGGTCGAGACGAGCCGAGTACGCAACATTGACTCCAACTTGGGGATCCATGAAACCAATTTCGGCGCCTGGCCAAGAATAAAGACCTGAGGATCCGAGTCCGGATCCGTTCATAGCTGGGTAGGCCAGCCCGAAGCCTTTTCGAAGGACCACAGTCAATGTGGGGGTCGACATGTTGCCTAACGCTTCAACAAAGCGAATGGCAAGAGCCAAAATTCGATTGTGCTCAACCGCCTTACCGACCATGAAGCCTGGTACATCCATCAAGAAGATGACGGGGAGATTGAATGCATCACAGAGACACATCAAGCGGATCGCCTTACGGCAAGAGTCAGGATCCAAAACACCAGCGTTGAACATCGGATTGTTACCAATGATCCCAACAGAGAAACCATCGAGTTTGCCGAGCCCTACGGTGAGGTTACGGGCGTATCCGGGCTGCAGTTCCATAAAGGAGCCAGGGTCGCAAAGAGCTGCGCTGAATCGGCGCATGTCATATCCGCGAGTTCGTTTCGCTGGCACCATCGCCGCAAGAGATTCGTCTGGTTCTAGATCGGCCCTAGCTTCACTTCGAGGCGCTGGTGTCCAAGCGTTAGGCGGCAGGTACGAAAGCCACCGCCGAACCGCCAAATAGCTCTCTTCGAACGTTTCGACGCCAAGGTCGATTTGGCCTGTGATTCGCGAATGGACATCCACGCCGCCTAGCTCTTCAAATCCGATGATTTCACCGGTAGCGATCTCAAAAACCCGGGGCGAAGTAACCCCGAGGACCGACCCCCGAACTTGGACAACAAAGTCAGAGAACGCCGACTGAAATGAGGACCCTCCGAAACTTTGTCCCACGATGACTGTCGCCATTGGTATTTGACGCCTTCTTCGCGCTAGCTCTGGGTCCGGCGCTACCTCAGCGATCCCCTCCGCGCCTATCAAGTCTGGAATTCGACCCCCTCCAGTTTCTCCCACATAGACATAGGGCATACCGCGTTCAAGCGCTCTTTCGTAAAGCCGATGGAGGCGGCGACTTCCGACGATCGCGCTCGATCCCTTCTTTACTGTGATGTCGTCTCCCCCGATAGCTACTGATCGCCCCTCAATTTCTCCTTCGCCGCCGACCTTGCCATCTCCTGGAGTGTTGTGGCGGTCTTCCAGGCGCATCGAGCGACTGTGGGTGCCCAACTCGCGAAAAGTTCCATCGTCGAGCAACCCATCGATATGGTCGCGAATCGTCGGAGTTCCATCAGCGCGCATCTGCGCAACTCGCTCGGCTCCGCCCATCTCTTCGCGGATACGTCGCTGCCGCTCATAAAGATCGGCTACCGGGTCAGCTAGGACTTCTTCGTTATCTTCACTCATGGGGTCCTCAGGGTAAGCCGATAGTTCATCACGTTCCGACGATCTCCGCTAAAGACCGCTTACGCGTTCTCTATGATGGGAACCTACGGGCCGGGGGGAACAATGCTGTCGCCTTATCGTGTACTCGATCTAACTGATGATCGAGGGCATTTTGCTGGTCTGCTGCTTGCGCAATTAGGCGCAGATGTGATCGCAGTTGAGCCTCCTGGAGGACAACGCTCACGCCACCTTCCTCCATTTGCTGGCGACAAAGCGGACCCGGAACGTTCGCTTCAACATTGGGCCTATAACCGGGGTAAACGCTCGGTGGTTGTCGACGATCCCACCACATTAAAAAATTTAGCTCTCACCGCTGACATATTGATTGAGTGCGGGGCGATAGAAGTTGACCTTTCAGAACTTAGAGCCCTGAACCCATCTTTGGTCACGGTCTCAATGAGTAATTTCGGTGAGGATGGGCCAAAGTCGGAATGGGTCGGCACCGATCTCACACTGAACGCTGCTGCAGGCCCGATGTCATTAAACGGCTACAAAGATCGCGCTCCAGTACGGATTTCAGCTCCACAAGTTTGGGTGAATGCCGCCTCAGAAGCTGCATGCGCAGCGCTCATCGGACTTTCGGATCGCAGACAAAGCGGAGTCGGCCAACACGTGGATGTATCTGCTCAGGAAGCAATGATTCTCACTGCACAAGGCTGGTTAGCACCTGCTCTATGCGACAACCCTCCCGCGCAGCGAACTGGAGGTGGATTCCAATTAATGGGAATACTCGAATTTCGTTTCGTCTACGAGTGCGCCGACGGGCATGTAACGATCACATTTCTACCGGGGGTACTGGTTGGTTCATTTACAAATCGGCTACTTGAGTGGGTAAGGAGCGAGGGCCATCTAGACGACGATTTGTATGGAATTGACTGGACGGACTTACTCGGCGAGCGAGAGTTGGAAGACGTTGCGTCGATTACCGAACGAACGGCGACATGTCTAGCGAATGCTCTCGCTCCACATTCAAAAGCAGACCTGTTTGAGATGGCCCAGCGAGACAAACTGCTACTGGTCCCGGTCATCAAGCCAGCAGATGTTCTCGAAACACCTCACTACGCTGAGCGCGGCTTTTGGGATGAAGTCGAGATGGATGGCGTCGATGGAACGGTGAAATTCCCCGGCCCCTGGGCACACGGCTCCCCTACCGGTTTACGGCGTCTAGATAGGCCTCCCACACTGGGTGAACACACGGCCGAGGTACTTGCTGAAACTCGTCCATTTCGTTCCTCCAGCGCTCAGACTTCGACGCCTCTAAAACCGTTCGAAGGGGTGACCGTTCTCGACTTCACTTGGGTATATGCAGGTCCGTTCGCGACTCGAATGTTGGGTTACTACGGGGCGCGTGTCATTCGGGTCGAATCCCAAACGCGACCAGACCAAGTTAGAACTTCAGGGTTGACCAGAGATCCTGAAGATCCTGACGGGTTAGAAAACAGCCAACAATGGCATTCCATCAACGCAAACAAGGAAAGCCTGCAAATCAACCTCAAGGCTCCTGAGTCACGGCAAGTCATTTTAGATTTAGCAGCTCAATCCGACATCGCAATCAACGCCTTCTCAGCGGGAGTGCTCGAACGGATTGGTTTAAGCACAGCGGATCTCTTAGAGGTCAATCCCCGTTTGATCATCTGCTCCACCACGCTATTTGGACAAACCGGTCCATTGTCGCCAATACCCGGATTCGGAAATATGGGCGCAGCTACTGGCGGTTATTACGAATTAACTGGGTGGGCTGATCGGCTCCCAGCGGGCCCGTTTCTTGCTTACACCGATGCGACCTCTCCTCGACTCACCGCAGCTCTCCTCATGGCCGCACTGGACCATAGAGAGCGGACGGGCGAAGGAATGGTCCTTGATTTTTCACAGGCAGAAGGGGGAATACATTTCTTGACGGAAGCAATCCTCGATCAACAAGTCAATGGATTCGCTCAAACCCGAATTGGCAATGCTGATCGTTGGCGAGCACCACATTCGGTTTATCGATGCGGAGAAATCAGCGAAGATCAATGGCTGGCAATTGCCTGCGAAAGCGACGACCAGTGGGCGGCACTTGCTAATACCTTAGGACGAGAAGATCTCGCTGAACTGAGTTTGGCCGAGCGTCTTAATCGAGAAGAAGAGTTAAACCAACTACTTGCTGACTGGTGTGTCGAACAAGACGCGGACGTAGCTACCCACCTCCTTCAGGCAAATGGGGTTCCGTCACATCGGGTACAGAACAGCCCCGAAATTATCGCGGACCCTCAATTACTTCACCGCAATCACTTCGTGGAGGTACCGCACGAAGTGTACGGCTCCAGTTGGGTTGAACAGTACGGCTTCCGTCTCTCGCGCAGCGACGGAACACCGGAGCGCGCGGGACCTCTTTGGGGTGAACACAACTTCGAAATTCTCAGCGACATGCTGGGCTACGACGCCGACCAAATAGCCAACCTAGTGATCGCAGGCGTACTCGAATAACTATTCCGATACCCGGGCGCGAAGTTGCGTCACCGCCTCGGCGCCTCCCCCCTGCGAGCCATGACACAAAGCCGAGTCGAGCGCGATTACGGAATATAGGCATGCGAAAGTCTCAGCCCACCAAGCGACTGGATGAAGAGTCCAGCAAAGTTCCTCACTCCATTTATGCCAACTTCGTGCATGCTGCTTCGACCTATGCCGGGAAAAGCCGGCAGCACGCCAGCGCTTCGAAACCACATTGGGCAAACCAACGTTGTCCACCGTCGACGGCAATCCGATATGGAGTTGGTTGGTTATTGAAAGGTGGTAATGACGCTATGTAATCCGTACCTGGATACATCCAACCGGGTGTTAACTCCATGATCCGTTCGATCCGCCGTAGCGATTCAGGTGGGGAGACCCAAAGTTGGGGAGCTAATTCCTCGTAATGAGGAGCGACTCCAGTTGCAACCAACTCTCGCATGATTGTCCAGTAGGTCAAGTCGAGTTCGGGTCCCACTGCACCCACTTCTCATCCTTCCGATAGCGGTCTACTCCAGACTGCCACAGGCACGTCTCGGTTTAGATCCCTACGCTGTCCTCAGAAACCGGGAGGAATTAATGGCTGGACGTATGGATGGGAAGGTAGTTCTTGTTACGGGAGGAGCCTCAGGAATTGGAATGGGTTGTTGTCTACGCTTCGCCCAAGAGGGTGCGCGCGTTGTCGTAGCTGATCTAAATATGGAACGCGCCCGTTCCGTATCAGGTCAAGTTGCAGCTCTTGGTGTTGATTCGATCCCTGTGGAAGTCGACACCTCACTTCCCGAGGAAGTGGAAGCAATGGCTTCGGCTGCAGTTGACGCTTTCGGGACCATTGACGCATGTGTTGCAGCGGCTGGTATATCTCATGCGGACTATGTGAGTCGCGAAGCCGATGAACAAAAAGCCGCTGACCGCTTTGACCAGCACGACATGATGCTTATTGATAAGTCACTGGCAAGTTGGCAACGAGTAATAGATGTGAATCTCACAGGCGTCATGCTTACCAACCAGTTTGTAGCCAAACGAATGGCTGAATCCGGAGGTGGTGCGATCGTCAATATTGCGTCAGTCGCAGCAAAGACAGCCCTTATGGGTGCCTCCGATTATTGCGTCTCTAAAGCCGGGGTGTGGATGCTCACCAAGTGTGGAGCGATCGAACTTGCGCGACACGGCATACGGGTGAACGCCGTTGGCCCCGGTTATATCAAGACCTCTATGAGCGGCGCTGCAACAAGCAACGAAAAGTGGGTAGATGCACGCGTGAAAGAAACGCCTCTGCGTCGACTTGGCGAACCGTCGGACATCGCGAATGCATGTCTGTATCTCTGCAGCGACGAAGCAAGTTTCGTGACAGGAGAAATTATTTTCCCCGATGGAGGGTTGATCGCCGACAGTCGGGCCTAGAAGGGATCCGATATGAACAATCCAGTCGTCTGGCCAGCGATTCGCTCCAAGAACTCTCGACTCGTTATCGACTTTCTGGCGACAACTTTCGGCTTTCGCGAGCAGTTGGTCGTAGGCAATGAAATGGGTGACGGCGTGATTCACGACAACTGATCCCGAAGGAAACGTGTGAAGTTTTGGAACTTACTCTGGAACATGATCTATCTAGAAACTTACGAAGACAGCACGACCGTCTAGTTTCATCGATATGGCCAAAATTGCTGTGGAACCTGAATGTTCGCGACGCGAGACGCTAGTTGCTGCCGTAAGGGCTGGCGGCGGTCAGTTGGTTGATCCAGATGTCGCCGAGGGATTGATTTGGGCCGAACCAGCTCGCGCCGATCTCCTTCCACCGATGCTCGACGCGAACCCCAATATCCAATGGGTACAACTTCCATACGCGGGCATCGAACCGTTCCTCGACATGCTCCGGGCTCGACCAAGCCTCAACTGGACCTGCGGCAAAGGTGTTTATGCAGCACCAGTAGCCGAACACGCTCTAATGCTCGCTCTAGCGGGCTTCAGAGGACTCGGCACCTTTGCTCGAGCTAAGAAGTGGTTAACGCCAGAGGGTCAAAACTTGCTTGACGCGAAGGTCACGATTCTGGGAGGGGGAGGAATAACCGAAGAACTACTACCTCTTCTCTCGCCGTTTCGTTGTGACGTGACCGTTGTTCGTAACCAAGTGCTTCCTATGGAAGGCGCAAACCAGGTCGTCGGATCACACCACCTGCACGATGTTCTTCCAAATACCGATTTGCTAGTACTGGCTCTCGCCCTGACACCGGAAACCTTGGGCATTATCGCCGAGAACGAACTTTCGTTGCTTCCCAAAAATGCTTGGGTGATCAATGTCGCGCGCGGCAGACACATCGTGACTTCAGACCTAGTGGACGCGTTGCAAAGTGGTTCCATCGGCGGAGCTGCTCTTGACGTGACCGATCCTGAACCTCTTCCAGATGGTCATGCTCTGTGGTCGTTCGACAATTGCATCATCACTCCCCACATCGGAAATACACCCGAGATGGGTCTCCCATTACTTGCTGAGAGAGTCACGGCGAACGTTCGGCGTTACGTCGCTGGGTTACCGTTGTTGGGTCCGGTCGATGTGGCCCTCGGGTATTGACCAAGAAGTTGATCTCAGCGCAGAGACGCAGGATGTGATGATTCGACGGCGTCTATACAGCGTTGGCGAACAACACCAACTTCTTCGTCCGTAAGGGTTCGGTCGGCCGCTTGAAGGCGTAACGAAAACGCTAGGGAGCGCGAGCCGCTTTCTAGCTGATTACTACGGAATACATCGAACAGTGCCAACCCTTGAAGTTCTTTGCCTGCGGCTTCGCGCAATGTGTCTTCAATAGCAGAAGCCTGCACAGCGTCGCCGACAAGAAAAGCTAGGTCTACATCACTAGATGGGTACGTGGATACCTGCTGGTATGACATGTCACCGACCGCAATGGCGGCTTCGGTGACTAGGTCTAATCGGAGATCGAGCCACGCGCATCGGTCATCGATCTCGTAGCGTCGTAGGACCTCAGGGTCAACTTCTCCGACCACTCCTACCTCCAGTTGAGCGACCGATACGCGTGCACCTCGGGTTGGATGCACACCTGGAAGGTCATCTGTATTCGATAACTCAAAGTGGAGATGTAACGCCGATGCAAGAGCTTCCATCAAGCTGATCGCGGCGAACGCATCACATCCGCCAAGTAGAACCGCTAGATGTTCATGTTCTGCCGGCAAGGGCGCCGTATCGGGCGATACTCCGAACACGGCCCCGGTTTCAAACAGTCCCACTCCCCTATTGCGGTGGGAATAGTTGTATGAGACCGCGGTCAGTAACCCCGGCAGGAGAGAAGGTCTGAGGACCGACTCTTCTACCGCTAGAGGGTTCAGTAAGTGCACTGGTTCGTCAATTTGCAGGCTCGCTTTAAGAATCTCGTCCGGAGCTATAAAAGGGTTAGGCATAGCTTCGGCGAGACCGGCGCCGACCATGACCTGACGCACGACTCGACGGATTTTCTGTTGGGGAGTTAGATGTCCCGCGTCAGGCGACCGCGGGACACTGGTCCCAAGGTTCCCGTAACCATAATGACGCGCTATCTCCTCCGCTATGTCGGTTTCAGTTTGGGTATCAGGACGAAATGAAGGAATAGTGACGGACTGAATGTCGACATCGTCGGTGTCTTCGACCATGAACCCGATGGGTTCTAAAAGAGCTCTGATCTGTTCAGCTTCGAAAGATCTTCCTAAAACCATGCTGATGCGAGATGTGCGTACCGGAACGGAAATTCGTTCAGGAAGAACTCCTTCGACGTTGATCACTTCCCCTATTACTTCGACGCCGCCAGGGGTGATCTCATGCAGAAGGTAACAAAATCGTTCCACCGCAAGGGCGTTGATATCCCAGTCAGTCCCTCGTTCAAATCGAGCCGACGCTTCTGATCGAAGACCCAATCGTTGGGAGGTTCGCGCTATCGATTCCGCTTGCCAGCTTGCAAGTTCCAGGAGCACTGCCTTTGTATTAGAAGAGATCTCCGTACTTGCACCTCCCATAACGCCGGCAATGCCTATTGGCTCGTCGCCGCTGTCGACAATCAGCCCATCACCCGCGACTAATTCTCTTTCATGATTGTCGAGGGTGGTGATCGTTTCTCCGTGTCGGGCTCTACGAACACCTATATGCCCTTCAGAAACAAGAGAAAAGTCGTACGTGTGGTTCGGGGTTCCCAGTTCAAGCATGACGTAGTTCGACACGTCGACTACCGAATTTATCGGGCGCATTCCTAGCAGACCGAGCCTCATCTGCATCCACAACGGCGATTCGCCCACGGTGACGTTGCGAATCACTCGCGCACAGAACCTTGGGCACAACGATCCGTCGTGGATTTGTATTGTCGCCACCCCATTCTCAAGGTCGTCGCTCGGAGGAGTGACCCATTCCGGGATGGAAAAGGGAAGATCAAGTCTCGCAGCCAGATCGCGAGCCACTCCTACAATCGACATCGCGTCTGGGCGATTGGGATTGATTTCAAGATCCCAGAGCACATCTCCCGATAGGCCCAATTGCTCCATTAACGGGGCGCCTAGTTCAAGTTCGTTAGGAAGAATCATGATGCCGTCGTGGTCAGAACCCAAACCAAGTTCTGAGGCAGAACAACACATCCCGTTCGATAATTCACCTCGCATTTTCCTCTGCGAGATCTCCATGCCATCGGGCATTACGGTGCCAATAGTCGCGAAAGGAATTAAGTCACCAACTGCCATGTTGAAGGCACCACAGCAGACTTGCAGTTGCTCGCCATCGTGAGTTTCGACATCGACCAGCTGGATCCGATCTGCCTCGGGATGCTGCCTAAGGTCGGCGACTCTCGCCACGATCACGCCATTTAGCGGGTCGAGGACTCGGGTCTCCTCTACGGCCATACCAAGATCACTCAAATGTTCAGCTAGATCGAGTGGGTCACCCTCGAATGGTGCGAATTCGCGCAACCAGGAAAGAAGAACTTTCATCTCAAGCCCCGCCTAAAATTGCCTAAGAAAGCGAATGTCATTTGTGTACATGTCCCGTAGATCCTTGATGCCGTACCTCATTAGCGCCAAACGATCGATACCGAAACCAAACGCGAATCCGGTCCATTCTTCGCTGTCGATGCCGCAGTTTCCCAAGACATTTGGATGAACCATTCCACATCCGCCAAGTTCAATCCAACCTGTTCGTTGACAGGTCTGACATCCGTCTCCCTCGCAGATAACGCAGGTGATGTCGAATTCTGCGCTCGGCTCGGTAAAGGGGAAGTACGAGGGGCGTAATCGACTACGAATCGCGCCGCCGAAATATGCGGCGGTGAACTCATTCAGAGTTCCAGCCAGATCGGCCAAACTAATGCCGTGGTCGACAACTAAACCTTCGATTTGGTGGAACACCGGCATATGACTGGCATCAGCAGTATCTCTTCGGAACACTCGGCCTGGACACACGGTGTAGATGGGCGGCGCGAGTGTTTCCATAACACGAATTTGAACCGGGGAGGTGTGCGTTCGAAGCAAAATGTTTGTTGCTTCGCCACCTTCACCGTCGCCTATTTCTGTTCGATCTCCAAGATCTAGGTACAAGGTGTCAAACATAGATCTTGCTGGGTGAGCGGCTGGGAGATTTAACGCCTCGAAGTTGTACCAATCTGTTTCTGCCTGTGGACCTTCCGAGACGGTGAACCCCATTCCTACAAATACATCTTCCAAACGCTCCATTGTCTGCGTCACGAGGTGGAGATGGCCTCGGGCAGTTGCCTCAACTGATTCACTTAAATCAAGTCGTTCTGTCTCAAGTTCGGCTCGCCGAGTAACTGATAAGAACCGTTCCTTTGCGACAGCGTGCGCTTCTCGGACGATCCGCTGCGCTTCGTTCAGGGCCTGGCCAACACCTGCTCGTTCTTCCGAGGCGACTTCACCCATCAAACGTTTGAGACCACCCAACTGCGATTTCTTCCCAAAAAGGCTTGACTCAAGGTCCGTCAAGCTTTCAAGATCATCCGCCTGGTCGATACTTACCACGGCGGCTGTTTGAGCTTCGGCAATCTGGTCGTGAACACTCACGATCAGAAGGATACGGCTAGCTGGGCACGTACTAGAAACCCATAAGCGAACACATTATTCATCTGGCGCATCCTGTTGCATCCTGTACATCACTATTCCAGCGGCCACTGCAACATTTAGGGATTCAACAAATGGCCCCATCGGCACCCTAATCATCGCATCGGTGCGAGCCATCACCGCCTTAGAAACTCCATGAGCTTCGCTGCCCACCATGAGCGTCATCCGGTCCGCCACGTCGATGTCATTGATGCTGGTCTCGCCGTCAGAGTCGGTGGCGAAGATCACGTGTCCCGCTTCACGTAACAGGTCAAGCGTTGACCCTAGGTCAACTCGCCTGGCCACATTAAGTGCGAAGAGAGTGCCTGCGCTCGCTCTAATAGCCCTAGTACTCCACAAGTCAGCCGTTCCTGGTGCCGTTATGACGGCATCAAACTGGGCTGCTGCTGCAGTACGGACTATCGCGCCGACGTTGCCTGGGTCTTGAACGGAATCGATCACGACAACGCGTCGCATTGTGGCTATCGCGTCGAGGGCGGTCTCGTGGACTTTGGCCACGGCAAGCACCCCTTGAGGAGAGCTGCTGTCGGCAATCTCATCGAGTGTTTTGGCATCAACTTCGTAGCAGTTTGCATGAGCGGCTTCGACGGAGGCCGAAATTTGCCCTTGATCTGGCCGATAGAACACTTCTTCGAGATCGACACCAATTTCGATTGCTGTTCTAAGTGGGCGCGGACCCTCGATGACAGCCAGACCTTCGACATCGCGATAACGCCTATCGCGCACTAGACGTCGAAGGCGCGTAAGCCTTTGAGATCGAGGGGAAAGAGTCAGCTTGCTTGACGGGCCGACTCAGCTCTTTCGACAACAGCGCTGAATGCCTCGGGGTCGTTGACAGCCATGTCGGCCAGAATTTTTCGATCTACTTGAATGCCCGCAGCATTGAGTCCGTTAACCAATTTGCTGTAGCTCGTACCGTTTTGTCGAGCGCCAGCATTGATCCGTTGAATCCAAAGTCGACGGAATTCACCTTTGCGGGCTCGACGGTCCCTAAACGCATAGTTGCCGCTATGCATAACTTGCTCATTAGCTGCCCTAAAGGAACGGCTCTTATTGCCGTAATAGCCCTTAGCTTTTTCCAAGGTCGCTTTGCGGCTTTTGCGACCTGCGACAGAACGCTTTACTCGTGCCACTTTTGTATCTCCTCTACAGGTCCTAGTTCACTTACCCAGCATCTTGTTGATGCGCGGGCGGTCGGCCTTACTTATTTCGCCTTCTAGAGCGAGTCGCCGTTTTCGCTTTGCTGATTTCTTTTCAAGGATGTGGTTACGGCCTTGTTTGCGGCGGACCAACTTACCGGAGCCAGTCGTTTTAAATCGCTTCTTCGCTCCACTGTGTGTCTTCATCTTGGGCATAAAATCTCCTTACCGAAAGGGGTTCGAGTTGGGAGGGACGTAGTTTCCTAAATTTTTCTGGATCTGTTGTCAGATCCGTTACTCACCGGGACTGACCTCTGCATCTTTGCGGCGTTGCTTTGCGGCCCTATCGGGGCTCAACACCATGGTCATATTGCGACCGTCAAGCTTCGGGAATTGATCAACTTTTCCCACCGTTTCCACGTTTGCTACGACTCTTTCGAGAATTTCTCGACCAAGCTCAGGATGGAAGACCTCTCGGCCTCGGAACATGATGGTGATCTTTACCTTGTGCCCGTCAGAGAGAAATTTCTCTACTTTGTCGGTTTTGGTGTCGAAATCGCCTTGTCCGATCTTCGGCCGATATTTCATCTCCTTGAGGGAGACTGAGCTGGCCTTTTTCCGTGACTCCTTCGCCCTTTGAGCTGTCTCGTACTTGAACTTGCCGTAGTCCATGATCCGACAAACTGGAGGATTGGCCTCGGCCGCTACTTCCACTAAATCAAGATCAAGTTCACGTGCAATATCCAGTGCTTCTGGCAAGGGTTTAATGCCGATCTGTTCGCCGTCAGGGGCGACCAACCGAACTTCCCGCGCCCGAATCTGCTCGTTGATTCTGGCGTCGCCTTCGTCTGGGCGTGCTATGGCCTTACTCGCTTAACCAAGGACGTTCTCCTAGTCCATCTGATGGCACCTCTCATCAAATGACGAAAGGCGGACACAGTTTGGTGCCCGCCTCACATAACGGCCATCCAGCAGTTGTGGTGCTGAACAGACCGACAGTGACCGAAACGCACCTCGCGGTGGAACGGTGGGGGCAGACCCCGCTTGTATCTATTGTTGAAGGCGTAGGGTAGCAGGATAAGAGTGCCATTCGCACAGGCGGACCCCCGCGACCTAGAGCCGTCAACCTATGAGAGCGAGCATATGAGCAGTTTCTGGACTCCTTCGGGCGAGCACGAAATCTCAAGAGACTCAGGTGACGCGCCATCCCCCAACCCGGCTCCTGATTTCATCGGCGAAACGGACATTGATCCTGAGACATCAGCGGCCATGGAACAACAGCTCCGAGAAGCACAAGAGCAGTTGCTGTCTGTGCCAGCCGGCCAAATCGTCGCTAACCACGTAATCGGTCTCTTCGAATTAGCGGCTCTACACCTGCGCGTAGATCCACCCAACCTAGACGAGGCTCGTTTACCAATTGACGCTATGGGCGTCTTGGTGGAGCAGCTCGGTGATCAACTTCCTGAACATCAGACTTTGGCAGCGGCGCTGCAACAGATCAGGCTTGCTTACGTTGAGGTTCAAAATGAAGTGCTCGGCGACTCCGACGAATAAATAAGTAATTAGCTCTAAGGCACAATTTTAGAGATCGGAATCTCGATTACGTCGGTTGCCCCAAGGTCAAGGAGCTCGGGAATAAGGATGTTGATATCGCCTTTATTTACCACGGTCTCCACGGCGAAACCCCCTCCTCCCCACAGCTCATTGACAGTGGGCGCCTTCATCGAAGGCAGAACGCTTATCACCCGGTCTAGTTCCGCGGCCCCCACGTTTAGCTTCATCAAAACTCGACCGCGGGCGTCTAAAACTCCATCTAAAAGCGTCTTGATTTGCTCCATAGCTTTGCGTTTTTCGGGATCGGCATAGGATTGACTGTTCGCAAAAATCTCGGTGTAGCTGGTCAAAATTTCGTCAATTATTTTGAGCCCCGCTGCTTTGAGCGCGCTGCCGGTTTCAGTGAGATCAACCACTGCATCAACTATGTCGGGTGCTTTGGCTTCTGTTGCGCCGTAGCTAAGTCGGATATCAGCTTCGATTCCCGCTGCTGTGAAGTGCCGGTTCGTTAACTCGGGGTACTCGCTTGAGATTCGAACACCTTGGGGTAGATCAGAGATCGATTCATAGGCGCTGTCGGCTGGGACTGCTAACACGATTCTGACCGGTCTAGCTGTCGCTTTTGAATACTTCATCTGCCCTAGTGAGACTACGTCGCTGCTAGTTTCTTCAATCCAGTCTCTGCCGGCGATGCCTACGTCAAACAACCCATCGGCCACGTAGGTAGGGATTTCTTGTGGACGAAGGATCCTCACCGCACTAACGCGAGGGTCATCAATGGTCGCTCGGTAGTCAACTTCGCTGCTTCTGCGCACAGCCAGGTCAGCATCATGGAACAGCTGCATCGTCGCTGTTTCGAGAGAGCCCTTCGGAAGCACGAGTTTCAGCATGTTGTTGACCGTACCGTTCAGGACAGACGAACCCATGGTCAATTTGCAATTCGGGGATTTCTACAATGGCCACCTGGGCTCAAGGGTGAAGCCGTTTTCGGTCAGTCAGCAACAATGTCGTCAAGGCCCTCAATGAGATGCCCCAACCGCATTTGTTTTGTTCGGAGATAGGCCAAGTTTTCTGGATTGGCGCCGGCTGTCGTTGGAACGCGTTCAACAATTTCGAGGCCATACCCGCCAAGGCCGCCAATCTTGTCAGGGTTATTAGTCATAAGGCGCATTTTGGTTACCCCAAGTTCAACAAGAATTTGAGCGCCGATGCCGTATTCTCGACTGTCGACCGGCAGCCCAAGCTCCAGGTTCGCATCAACGGTGTCGCGCCCTTCATCCTGTAGTGAATACGCCGCAATCTTGTGTCCAATTCCGATGCCTCGACCTTCATGCCCCCGAAGATAAACAAGAACGCCGGCCCGCTCTTTGGCGATGGCTTCAAGAGCCGTATGTAACTGACCACCGCAATCGCAGCGCATGGAAGCCAGGATGTCTCCTGTCAAACATTCACTATGGACCCGAACCAATATGGGCTCTGACCCCATGATCTGCCCGTAGACCAGCGCAAGGTGTTCGGTACCATCAAAGTCGCGGAAAACATGCCCTGTGAATTCTCCATAGATAGTTGGAATGCGCGCCTGCGCTATTGGGTCGACGAGTCGTTCATTTGCTCGTCTGTAACGGATCAAATCGGCGATCGATATAAGCAACAGGTCATGTTCTTCACAAAATTTTATTAGCTGAGGTAATCGGGCCATAGAGCCGTCGTCATTGACAACTTCGGCAAGAACTCCCGCTGGCTCACACCCAGCCAGGCGAGAGAGGTCGACTGCCGCTTCGGTATGTCCAGCTCTCTTGAGTACTCCACCAGGACGGTACTGGAGAGGTAGAACGTGGCCCGGTCGTACAAACTCGTGCGGCTCCGCGTCGGGCGAGGACAGCAAATTCAGAGTGCGCGAGCGGTCAGCTGCAGAAATACCAGTAGTGGTGCCCTCAGCGGCATCCACAGTGATGGTGTACGCGGTTCGCATCGGCTCAGTGTTGATAGCAACCATCAGCGGTAGCGCTAGTTCAGTTAAGCGCTCCCCTGTCATCGGCGCGCACAGAACTCCCGAGGTGTAGCGAACGAAAAACGCAATGTCTTCTGGCGTCGCGTGTTCCGCCGCCATGATGAGGTCACCTTCGTTCTCCCGATCCTCGTCATCGACAACGACCACGATTTCGCCACGTCCGATCGCGGCGATCGCATCTTCAACCGCTGCAAGCGGTGATTCGGGATCGCCCGACAGCTGGTTCCTCGAATTCGGCTTATTCATCGTTGTGAATTTTCCCACGCATAGTGACTAGTTATCTCCATTGTGGGGCGCCAGGAGCCGCTCCACATACTTGGCAATTACGTCGACTTCTAGGTTTACGCTATCGCCCACTAAGTACGATCCCAGAGTCGTGACAGCGAGAGTGTGTGGAATAAGCGCCACCGAAAAACAGTTTTCGTTCACATCAAAGCAAGTCAAGCTAACTCCGTCTACCGTAACGGAGCCTTTTTCCACTAGGTACTTGTCTAATCCTTCCGATGTTCGAATCCGCAAATCCGGCCCGGGTGTGACCACAGTTCCAACACCATCTACGTGGCCTTGGACCATATGGCCACCCAAGCGGTCGGAATATCTCACTGCTCGTTCGAAATTGACCGGATCTCCAGGAGTCAGCTGGCCAAGCGAAGTTCGTTGGACGGTTTCCGCTACGACGTCAGCTTCCCACCAGTCTTCTCCCAACGCCACAACTGTTAGACAGCAACCATTGACCGCTATCGAATCATCGACAGTGGTCTCTTCGAGAACTTGATTTGCGGCAAATCGAAATCGTTCGCCGGCGCTGCTTACGAAAGAGCCGAGCTCCTCGATCAGTCCCGTAAACATCAGTCTCCTCTTATCGGTCGAACTTCTATCCGAAGGTCAACTCCCACTTTGCGAATATCGCGAAGTTCACCGCGCCACAGCTCAGACATTGTCGCAGAACCTGAGTCGGAGAACAGGGGTCGACCGTCGTCGCCACCCATAAGCGCTGGAGCTACGTACAAGACGTATTCGTTAACTATTCCTTTGCGGTGGAACTCCGCAGCGACGTTAGCTCCACCTTCAACCAAAAGATCCACAACGCCCGCCTCCCCCATCTGCTCAAGCAGTATTTCCAACTCGCCATGCATCTCCCAGCAAGGGTGAACTGCCGCATCAGCGGAGATTTGACCTAAGACAATCCGCTGAGGGTCAGTTCCTGGGACGCCGCGTACGGTGAGCGAAGGGTCATCGGATCTCACAGTTCCGGCTCCCACCAAAATCGCGTCGCATCGAGCTCTTAGAACGTGACCGTCAAGTCGGGCTTCTTCAC
>Ga0302119_10000430_pt1 | contig 18932 bp, 24 predicted proteins | sample AG5_Tmax_MG_FD_203114 | JGI IMG/M metagenome (GOLD analysis project Ga0302119, IMG submission 203114) | Marine microbial communities from Western Arctic Ocean, Canada - AG5_Tmax | ecosystem: Environmental > Aquatic > Marine > Oceanic | place: Canada: Western Arctic Ocean | collected 2017-10-01 | reverse complement strand
TTAGTCGCTGAGAACTTGCATGGCGCTGGTAAAACCACGCAAAGAGACATTGAAGAGGTAATTCTGAGCCTGAGCGAAGGGGCGGAACGCCACCTTCAGTATGGTTCCTTTACGCAACTGGTTAAGGAGCTCTTCCTCAGCCTGAACAACGACGGCGCATCCTCGTGTAACACACGTGGCAAATGGAAGATTAATCTCGCTGCTCTCGTCCACTTGAAGTGCAATACCTGCTGGAAGATCGAGACCCAGAGGCAAGACAATCTCCATTAGGATTTTACCAGCCTGCTTGATCAGAGTGATGCGCATGGTAAAATCCACCTGGCCATCTTTATAAATTTTCCGGGTTTGACTGATGTGACAGATCGTGTTTTCTTCGCGCAGCTCACAAAGGCTTTGCCAGTCCTGATGGGTATTGCGAGTCACTGATGAACTGTCAGTGCTACTTCCTGATGTTACTGTGGCTGACTGTGCCATCACAGGTTGAGCAAACCAGATCGGCAAAGTTAAGACGAATACAGATAAAAGACGACGCATGTAGGTATCTCGCTAAGTTAATGTGATTTATAAAACGGATAGTTTTATCCTACACCCCAAACGCACAGATGTATTTAGGTAAAGTTCTGAAAACACTACATTCGCCGCATCAGCAGGTTCTATTGGGCACTACAGAAGCTCTTTAAGCTCGATGTATAGCACGACAGTCTGCATGCGAGCCTCAGGAAGCTCAACAGAGTCTGAGGGAGGGGCTTATTGCCAATACGCCTAACCTATTGATAATCCTTGAGATTATGTCGGACTACCTAAGGGCCAACAAGAGCTCTAACGCCTTGATATTGATCACCAATATATAGGCTTAGGTTGGTATTGCAGGATAATCCCGTGCGACGAGTAATCTCTCTAATCGGCATTCCATCACGAAAATGCCAGCGTCTAAGTACACTTAATAGTGCCATATCAATCATTCCACATAGTCTCCTGCGCTATCGCGTCAGGAGGTTTATACATGGGTCAGTTTTCAATGCAAATATGGCATACTAATGGGTCAGTTCTGGATGCAATCTAACAGACTGTAGATTGATGGATCTAACCGTTGACTAGGCTCTCTAAAGGGCTATATAAGCCCTAGCTTACATATAGTTAAGTGTGAGTGTGAGTGTCTATGATGGTAGTTTGGATGTTGGTCAATAACATGCCCCTGCTTCAGTATTGTTAATACGTCTAAATAAATCGCTAAACACATCAGTTGACAGTTTAATACCAGACTTGTCTGATAGCAGCTGAATGGCAGATGCTGTGTGCTGATCCTCAATCCCATCTGCAGGCCCTTTCATACAGCCAATTCTTATCAACTCCAACTGTATAAGGGTGTTTTTTACACCGTCCGGCATTCCATCCAACACTGCAGCATCAAACTCACCGCGCACGTACTTCGTGAAATATAGCAGCACTTGGTCAATTCTAGCTTTGGTATCTTGCTCTATTCCATTACTATTGCTGAACGAAGCCCTTTCCTCCTCATTGAAATAATACATATCTCTAGTAGAGAACATCTTAGAGAAGACGTCAGCAGGAGTCCCAAAGCCTATTAGGTTCTGAATAATGTCTGTAACTGCCTGCTGCGAATACCTTTGGGCTGCTTCACTAGCAATCTTTTTCTTATTATCCTCAACAAGATAGAACATATGTACACCTAAGCGACCATGAGCAACTTTTGAGCTTCCTGCAAAAAACATGAACGAACATGATGATGCACATGTTTGCCCAGCAGGTATGTATGTGGATAGGTTATTATCAAATATGATGCTAGCTAACTCCAATCCATTGTAGATAAGCCCTCCCGGGCTCACCAAAACAATGGTATTAATGTCATGGCTCCTCAATGCTCTTCTCAAACCTCGATCATCACCGTCTTCAATCTCACCCATAAAAAACACGACATCTGGCGTAAGCGGCGTATAGAAGGTTTTACCATACCTCGTTAAGTGCAAGGGGTTGGCTAACGGCAGTGGAGCTTGGGTTGCTTTTGACTTGCTGTCTGATTGGAGCATGACGGTGCTATGATTTGTGGCTTCAGCAATAGATGGCAAACACAGTAACAAGAACAAAACTAATGACTTCATATGGATTTGAAATCCTTGATCTCAATGTAACATTCGGCTGGCCAGCTTGATCTACCGCGCCTTTTTTAAACTCTTGTGAATACTTTCTGTTCATTTGATGACACTCCTAGAAGGGCATTATCGCCCTGTTTAGTTATGTCCGTAAAGTCGGGGTAAAACCCTATGGAGTAGTTGCCGAAATAGGGGATGAAATATTGATTCAAAGCGGCGATGTAATCTTTGAATACCTTTTTGCCTCTGTTGTGTTCTAAGGCTGTGTTCATTTGGTTGATTGCGAGTTGCGCGACTGACTTGAAGCGGCGAGATGCCTGTGGAAGTTTGAGTTGGGTTTTTACTCTAGAGTTGTGGTAATACTCTACAGCTTTGTCTGTTGCTTCTTCTAAATCGCAAGTGCCTGTAGATACACGATGCCAAGTACCATCTTTGAGTTTGATGCGGCATTGCCAGCGACTACTTCTGCTGCGACGGTAAAGCACCGACTTTCCATCAACGACTACAACCTTATTTTCCATTTCTGCTTAACCTATTGAAGCACAATGGCTTTAAGGTATGCTTTTTTAGGGGTGAAGTATAGGGCGTAAATAGTGTGCTATGGATTTTCAGTGTTTTTTCGAGGAAAAAAAAGACCAACAACAGTTAAGTTATTGATCTTTAATGCAATGTTAGTGGTACCGGTGGGCGGACTCGAACCGCCACGCCGCGAAGCAACGGATTTTGAATCCGTCGTGTATACCAATTTCACCACACCGGCACATTGTGGGGCGGATTATACAGAGTTGACAAAACTCGTCAATGGCTTAGCTTTGGAAAAGATGAATAATTCTTAATCTAAGTCTTAGAAGTGCTGAACAATCACTCAAGATTGGGTATTATAGGCGACCTTGGCCTACGGCCCTTGATTTTTCACACTTTGGCCCCATTTTTGTCACATGCAAGTTTCCGATTTCAGTTTTCATCTCCCTAACGAGCTTATTGCTCGCTACCCAACACCCGAGCGTACGGCGAGTCGATTGATGCAGTTGCATGGAGAGTCTGGCGCGGTGTCTCACGGTGGCTTTACTGATTTGCTTGAGTTTCTTCAGGCAGGTGATTTATTAGTATTGAATAATACTAAGGTGATCCCTGCGCGCTTGTTTGGCGCGAAAGAGTCTGGTGGCAAGATTGAAGTGTTGGTAGAGCGACTTTTGGGCGAGCGAAATTTTTTAGCCCACGTACGGTCGAGTAAATCGCCAAAGCCGGGTGCCCGATTATTGTTAGAAGGTGAAGTGTGGGCCACTATGCTTGCACGTCACGACACCTTATTTGAACTTGTTCTTGATGAAGGCGAAAAGGCGCTGGATGTATTGCAACGCTTAGGTCATATGCCATTGCCTCCCTATATAGACCGTCCTGACGACACAGCAGACCGTGATCGTTATCAAACGGTATTTGGCGAACATCACGGCGCTGTGGCGGCCCCCACGGCAGGATTGCATTTTGATCAACCGCTGTTGGATGCTATAGCGGCTAAGGGTGTAAACTTTGCTTACGTTACATTACACGTAGGTGCGGGAACGTTTCAGCCGGTGAAGGTTGAGCGTATTGAAGACCACCATATGCATGGTGAGTTAGTGGAAGTTAGCGCAGCAGTTTGTGACGCAGTTAAAAGCACCCGTGCCAATGGTGGCCGAGTTGTTGCTGTAGGTACAACTTGCGTTAGGTCTCTAGAAAGTGCGAGTGCTAATGGTGAAATAACGCCGTTTAACGGTGAGACACATATCTTTATTTACCCAGGGTATCGTTTTAAAAGTGTTGATGCCTTGGTTACCAATTTCCACTTATCCGAATCGACCTTGTTGATGTTAGTCAGTGCGTTTTCAGGTCGAAATTACGTGATGAGTGCTTATGCCCAAGCTATTGAACTGGGGTATCGTTTTTTTAGTTATGGTGATGCCATGTTAGTGACACCACAACCTTCTGCTTTGGAGCGGACATGAGTCGCAGTTGTTTTATGAAATTTGAGCGCCTGGCCCAAAGTGGTGAAGCGCGTCGAGGCCGGTTAACCTTTCCTCGTGGTTCGGTAGAAACCCCGTGCTTTATGCCGGTGGGCACTTATGGCACTGTCAAAGGCATGTTGCCTAGGGATATTGAGGCCACTGGTGCGGAAATTATTCTGGGCAATACGTTCCACCTAATGTTACGCCCGGGAACTGAAGTAGTGAAACTGCATGGTGACCTGCATGATTTTACGCAGTGGAAAAAACCAATTCTTACAGATTCTGGCGGTTTTCAAGTATTTAGTTTGGGCGCTAAAATCAATGAAGAAGGCGTTAAGTTCCAGTCACCTGTTAATGGCGATACGGTGTATATGACGCCAGAATCTTCTATGCAGGTGCAGAAAGATCTAGGCTCGGACGTAGTGATGATTTTTGATGAATGCACACCTTATCCAGCGACCGAAGAAGAAGCGGCCACGTCTATGCGGCGCTCCATGCGTTGGGCTAAGCGCAGTAAGGATGCACACGGTGACAGCCCGTCGGCATTGTTTGGTATAGTGCAAGGTGGTATGTATGAGCACCTGCGTGACGAATCCTTAGAGGGCTTGGCTGATCTGGATTTTGATGGTTTTGCCATTGGCGGTTTGTCTGTAGGTGAGCCTAAAGATGACATGTTACGGGTACTTGCCCATACAGCACCTAAACTGCCTGCCGATAAGCCACGCTACTTGATGGGCGTTGGCAAGCCAGAAGATTTAGTTGAGGGTGTGCGTCGTGGTGTCGATATGTTCGACTGCGTGATGCCTACTCGTAATGCACGTAATGGCCACTTGTTTATTACCGATGGGGTAGTAAAAATTCGCAATGCCGTGCATAAAACAGACCCTGGCCCACTTGATAAAGAGTGTGATTGTTATACTTGCAGCAACTTTTCTCGAGCTTATTTATATCATTTAGATAAGTGCCGTGAAATGTTAGGTGCGCAGCTTAATACTATTCACAACCTGCATTACTATCAGCGGCTCATGGCAGGATTGCGTACGGCACTAGAAGCGGGTACATTGGACGACTTTGTCGATGATTTCTACAGCAGGCGTGGTTTAGCTACACCTGTTTTGAATAAATAAATAATTTTTTAGTTAATAATGTTGGAGATAATATGAGTTTCTTTATTGAATCAGCCATAGCCGAAGGCGGAGCAGCCCCAGGCGGAGACACAAGTTCTCTTGTGATTATGATGGTGATTTTTGCCGCGGTATTTTATTTTATGATTTGGCGCCCACAGTCAAAGCGCACTAAAGACCACAAGAACCTAATGGGTGGTTTGTCCAAGGGCGATGAAGTAGTAACCAACGGCGGAATGATTGGTAAGGTTGCTAAAGTGAACGATGATTTTGTTACTATCACCTTAGCGGACGGCGTAGATGCCAATTTCCAAAAAGCTGCTGTGGCTTCTGTGTTGCCAAAAGGCACTATTAAGTCTATTTAATATTGTAGTGTAAAGCCTTGGTTGTTTTGGCTGTTGTGGCCAGCAATGGGGCTTTTTTTATGACTCGTTTTTCAAGGAAAGCCTGTGTTAAATCGTTATCCCTTATGGAAAAGCTTACTCATTATTGTTAGCTTGGCCCTTGGTGGGCTTTATGCTCTGCCAAACTTATACCCAGATGATCTGGCTATACAAATAACTGGAGCAAGAAGCGCCACGGTAATTGATGAGCAGGTGCTTGATGAAGCAGTTTATGCCCTAGATCAAGCTGGTTTAAGTGCTATAGGCGTTGAATTAACGGCTAAAAACGTACTTGTACGTGTGGCCGATTCTGAGTCTCAATTACATGCTAAAGCGGTTTTGAGTGATGCTTTAGGGGACAAGTACGTCACAGCACTTAACCTTGCCCCCACCACTCCTGATTGGTTAACAAACCTAGGTGCTGGACCCATGAAACTGGGCTTGGACCTGCGTGGCGGTGTACACTTTTTACTTGAAGTCGATATGGTGCAGGCAGTTGCGCAACGCTTAGACGTATATGTAAGTGAAATTAAGACCTCGCTTCGTGCCGAAAAGCTACGTTACCGTGCTGTTTCCCGCGAAGTCGATGGTAGCTTGCGCATTAAATTTATGGATGCAGAAGTTCGAGACCAAGCGCGATCTCAGCTTAGATCTAGCTATAGTGAATTTTTGATGAGTGTTGAAGATACAGCCAGTGCTTACTATCTTCTTGTTAGCCTTAATGAATCTACAGTACGTGAAATTGAGGATTATGCGGTTAACCAAAACTTAACCACCTTGCGTAATCGTGTTAACGAATTGGGTGTGGCAGAGCCTTTAGTGCAGCGCCAAGGACGCAATCGAATCGTTGTGCAGTTACCAGGTGTTCAAGACACTGCGGCCGCCAAACGTGTGCTGGGTGCCACGGCAAACTTAGAGTTTCGTCTAGAAGCTAAACCAGGTGCTGCCCGTGTTTCCACAGAAGAGTTTACCTTCAGGTCTGACCCTAACCGTAAAGCAACCTTAGAAAAAGGCCTCATCATAAGTGGAACTAGCGTGTCTAATGCACAATCCAACTTTGATGAAACAGGCTCGTCTCAGGTAAATATCGACCTTGATAGTCAAGGCGGTAAGCTTATGAATCGTATTACAAGAAATGCTGTTAAGCGGCGCATGGCCGTGGTTTTTGTAGAGCATAAGTCACGTATAAAAATCGTAGAGGTGGACGGACAGCTGGTTGATCGGCGTCAATCCTATGTAGAAAAGAGCATTATTTCTTTGGCGACTATACAAACGGCCTTAGGCAACAGCTTCCGCATTACTGGGCTTGATGGCGCGGGCGAAGCTTCCGAATTAGCCTTGCTGCTGCGAGCAGGCTCCCTAGCCGCTCCTATGTATTTTGTTGAAGAGCGCACTGTGGGGCCCAGCCTAGGTCAGGAAAATATAGACCTCGGCTTGACCTCTGTGCAAATAGGTTTGGCTTTTGTAGTGGTGTTTATGTTGGCCTTTTATGGCATCTTTGGTGTCATTGCCAACGTGGCCTTAGGCTTTAACTTGCTCTTAGTGGCTGCAGTGATGTCTTTGCTTGGCTTTACCCTGTCATTACCAGGTATTGCCGGTGTTGTACTTACAGTGGGTATGGCGGTAGACGCTAACGTGCTTATCTTCTCGCGTATAAAGGAAGAGCTGAGAGGGGGCATGGCGCCGCAATCGGCTATCCATGCAGGTTACGAGAGAGCTTTCAGTACTATTTTTGATGCTAACATCACTACCTTGTTGGTGGCGGTTATCTTGTACGCTGTGGGCACTGGCCCCGTTAAGGGCTTCGCAGTAACATTATCTATCGGCATTGTGACTTCTATGTTTACTGCCGTTATGGTGAGTAGAGCTATGGTCAATGGTGTATACGGCGGCAGAAAGATCACCGATATTAAAATATGGCCTTTCTTTAAGGGAGCACGTAAATGAGCGACATGAAGATTATTAACTTTATGGCCCTGCGTAAAATAGCAGGAGCTATGTCTATTGCTCTGGTTTTAGGTGCATTGGTCTCCCTCGCAGTCAACCAACTACAACTTGGCTTGGACTTTACCGGTGGTACGTTAATTGAAGTAGGCTACGAGCAAGCGCCTAGTTTGGTTGACGTGCGCAATCAATTGCAGGGAGCTGGTTTTGACGACGCCGTGGTGCAGAACTTTGGTTCTGAAAAAGATGTGTTGGTTCGTCTTGGTCAAACTTTTAACGATAAGGTAGGTGAGCAAGTACTTACTGCCTTGCAATCAGCGTCAACCTCACCTGTTGAGTTGCGTCGTTCTGAGTACGTTGGTGCTCAAGTTGGCGAAGAGCTCACAGAACAAGGTGGTTTAGGCCTTCTGCTGGCTTTGGCCATTGTAATGATCTACGTGGCTCTGCGCTTTCAAATTAAATTCTCTGTGGGTGCCGTGGTTGCTTTAATCCACGACGTGCTGATTGTATTGGGGATCTTCTCAATATTTAAATTGGACTTTGACTTAACAGTATTGGCTGCGATTTTGGCGGTCATTGGTTATTCGTTGAACGACACTATTGTGGTGTCTGATCGGATTAGAGAGAATTTCCGTAAAATTCGCAAAGGGACCACCATTGAAATTATCAATGAGTCTCTGACGCAAACATTAGGCCGCACGTTAGTGACATCTATTACCACCCTTTTGGTGTTAATGGCACTTTTGGTGTTTGGTGGTGAGTTGATTCACGGGTTTGCGTTAGCATTAACGATTGGAGTGCTGGTAGGAACATACTCGTCTATTTACGTAGCAGCCAACGTGTTGTTGCTGTTAGGCATCACTCAAGAAGATCTAATTATTCCACCTAAAGAAGAAGTTATTGAGGGTGAAGGTTTTGAAGAAGGCGAAGGCTTTGAGCAGGACTTAGAAGAGCAATAGGGATTACTTTGCTGCGGTCACACGGCTTTGTGAACGCAGCAAAGTGAAGTATCTATAGGCTTAAAATTAAGCGCTATGGACAGCTTTAAGCATGAGCTTAAGTAGCTTCGAGTTGGCACAGACTAACTCGCCCTTATTCAAAGGGGTACCGCCAGTAAAGTCGGCTGCCAAAGCACCCGCTTCTAATAGCAACAATAAACCAGCATCTGCTGTGTCATCTAAACTACTGTGCCATAAGGCATCTAAGCGGCCAGCGGCAGTGTAAGCTAATGCCATGTTGTTGCTCAGTTGGGCATAGTTGCTAGCACCTTGACTAAACAAGTTACGAGAAATAGCTTGGCCACGATCGAAGTCTGTAAGGTCTTCACGGTTTTGGTTGCCACCGCCAAATATCTGGGCTCCATCCAAGGTAGCGCGCTTGCTAACACGAATGCGACGACCATTAAGTTGGGCGCCGCGGCCTTTACTAGCGCAGAATTCTTCACCGCTGGATGGGCAGATGATAATAGAGTGGGCTACTTTGCCGTCTTCATAGCAGGCCATGGTCAAGGTAAACATGGGTAGGCTATGGGCATATTGCTCAAGGCCGTCGATAGCGCTTATGCGCCACACTTTACTCGGTGCTTCTGCTGGAGGGTTCATCTCGCCAGCGACAGCGCCAATCACACCTTGTTCTGGGTGAGCTTTATGAATTTCATAGGCAATAGTGCGTTCAGCACCTTCACATTGCTTACGTATATGGGCATCGATTTCCTGGCCTTCTTCGTGAAGAAAATCCAGTCGTTCCATTGATCTGACGAGTTGTTCGCTAGCGATACGCGCGGCACGCAGGCCAATGTTAATTAGCGGAAGCATGAGTGAATTACCTTAAAGTTTATAAAGAACGGGACGCAAATGCGTCGATGGCGCGGAGTATAGCAAAAAAGTGGTAAAAAAACCCAGTTACGGGGGGAGATTTGCGCTCTAACCACGACAAAATTATGGAATATCGCTATTATTGCGACTTCGAAATTAATTCACTCTTAGGTTAGCAGCTTCCATGCAAAATTTAATGGCCAATGCGCGCATTGTCTTGGTAAATACTTCACACCCTGGCAATATCGGTGGTGCGGCCCGTGCCATGAAAAACATGGGCATTCACAATTTAGTGTTGGTTGAGCCGCGCGAGTTTCCCAGCGGTAAAGCAGACGCGCGTTCAGCTGGTGCTAAAGACGTGTTGGAAGATGCCAGGGTGGTTGGTAGCTTAGCAGAAGCTATAGAGGGATGTGGATTGGTGGTAGGCACTAGTGCGCGAAGCCGCAATATTCCGTGGCCTTTACTAGACCCTCGACAAACCGCTGCGCAGGCCTTGTCTGAACTGCCAAAGCATGATGTTGCTTTTGTGTTTGGCCGTGAAGATCGTGGTCTTACTAACGAAGAGTTGCACCTGTGCAATTTCCACGTACACATCCCTTCTCACGAGGACTTTAGCTCGCTCAACTTGGCTGCTGCAGTCCAGGTGGTTACCTATGAGTTACGGATGGCTGTGTTGGCGGGGGAGAAAGGTGATGCGCCTGTGCCTGTTTGGGGAACTGAATGGGACGAAGAACTGGCTACTAACGACCAAATGGAAAAGCTGTTTGAGCACATGGAAGAAACCTTAGTGGAGGTTGAGTTTCTGGACCCAGAAAGCCCGCGTCAGCTGATGGCGCGGTTACGGCGTTTATATGTTCGTGCTCGAATGGATCGTATTGAGCATAACATCATGCGTGGTATCTTAACTGCCACGCAGCGTACGTTGAAAAAACTGCGATAGGCACCATATAATTCTCTATACGCCGAGCAATAGAGTAATACTGCAGTTTAGGTTGGCTTCATTAATTTAGGATTAAGGTTATGTTTAGACATCTGAAAGAAGATATCGCCTCCGTTTTTCACCGTGACCCAGCGGCACGAAATTTTGTAGAGGTCCTTACCTGCTATCCGGGCTTACACGCCCTGTTGTTGCACCGCATGGCCCATACTTTGTGGAACATTAAGCTTAAGTGGTTGGCTCGCTTCATGTCTACTATAACGCGCTGGCTTACGGGTATTGAAATTCACCCTGGAGCGCAAATAGGCAATCGTTTTTTTATTGATCATGGCATGGGTGTGGTGATTGGCGAAACGGCCATCATTGGAGATGATGTGACCTTATACCACGGTGTGACCTTAGGTGGCACAACATGGGATAAAGGTAAGCGGCATCCCACGCTACATGATGGCGTAGTGGTTGGTGCAGGAGCAAAAATACTAGGGCCGTTTGAAGTGGGTAAAAATGCCCGTGTCGGTTCCAATGCCGTGGTTACTAAACCTGTTCCGACAAACGCGACAGTGGTGGGTATTCCTGGGCGTATTATTGAGCGCCCTAGTGAAGCCGAGCAAAAATTACGTCAAGATTTGGCCGAGAAGTTTGACGCCTACGGTATGAGTTCAGACCTCCCAGACCCAGTGGCTAAATCCTTATCAGCTATATTGGATCATATGCATGCAGTGGACCGGAAATTGCAGTGTATGGCGGCTACAATGAAAGAGCTGGATGCCAGTTTTGTAGATGAAAACCTACCAGAATTGAACGTAGCAGATTTTGAGGCAGCTATAGACCCTTGTGACGATCAGCCGTCATAAAATCAGCTTACAATCGATGCATTTTAATACTTGACTAATTTAGTCAGGCTTTAGTAATATAGCCCCATGCAGAAAACACAGGTTCTTCAATGAAGCTCACAACTAAAGGCCGTTACGCGGTGACTGCAATGTTAGATCTTGCAATTCATGCGTCAGATAAGCCAATAAGTTTGGCCGATATTTCAGAGCGACAGGTGATTTCCTTGTCCTATCTGGAGCAGCTGTTTTCTAAGTTGCGTCGTCAAGGTTTGGTGCAAAGTGTGCGAGGCCCTGGCGGTGGTTATCGTCTGAGCCGAGATGCCGAAAGCATCTTTGTGGCACAGGTGATTGATGCAGTAAATGAGGCGGTTGACGCCACAGGCTGTGGTGGCTCAGAAGACTGTCAGGCCGGTAATATGTGTTTAACACATCACTTATGGACTGACCTTAGTAATCAAATTCACTTTTTTTTAAGTGGTATTAGTTTGGCAGACTTAATGAGTCAAGGTGAAGCGCATGAGCATCAAGATGCCCAGCGCCAGATAGACAAAACTAACGCCACCGAGTTTCTGAATTTTGTAAGTGAGTGACCATCTACTCATCTGTTTTAAAGATTGATTAATAGCTGTTTATAACAGCGGAGAATGTACATGAAAATGCCTTTGTATTTGGACTACTCAGCAACCACGCCAGTAGATCCAAGAGTTGCTAAGTTGATGTGTGATTGTTTGACACAAGAGGGTAACTTCGGTAATCCGGCGTCACGGTCTCACGTGTATGGTTGGCAAGCAGAAGAGGCGGTAGAAAATGCTCGTCGCCAGGTCGCTGATCTAATCAATGCTGATCCAAGGGAAATTGTTTGGACCTCTGGTGCCACAGAGTCAGATAACCTTGCAATTAAAGGTGTGGCGCAGTTTTATCATAAAAAAGGCAAGCATATTATCACCTCAAAAATTGAGCATAAGGCCGTTCTAGATACGTGTCGCCAGCTTGAGCGTGATGGTTATGAAGTCACTTATTTAGAGCCTACAACAGAAGGCATTATTAGTGCCGATCAAGTGGCAGATGCACTGCGTGAAGATACTATCTTGGTGTCATTGATGCATGTAAATAACGAAATTGGAGTGGTTACAGACATTGCGGCTATTGGTGAAGTAACCCGTGCTAACAAGGTATTGTTCCACGTAGACGCTGCTCAAAGTGCTGGCAAAATAGCCATCGATTTAGCAACTACAAAAGTTGACTTGATGTCTTTCTCGGCCCATAAGATTTATGGCCCTAAGGGTATTGGCGCTTTGTATGTAAGCCGTAAGCCACGTGTGCGTTTAGAAGCTCAAATGCACGGTGGCGGCCATGAGCGCGGTATGCGTTCTGGTACTTTGGCAACTCACCAAATTGTAGGCATGGGTGCAGCATTTGCTATTGCGCAAGAAGAAATGGTTGCTGATAACGCTCGTATCGAAGGCTTGCGTCAGCGTTTGTGGGATGGCGTTAAGGGTATGGAAGAAGTGTATATGAACGGCCATGCCACACAGCGAGTGTCTGGCAATGCTAATATCAGTTTTAACTATGTAGAAGGCGAGTCTTTGTTGATGTCTTTACGTGAGATAGCGGTTTCTTCTGGTTCGGCGTGTACGTCTGCTAGCTTAGAGCCTTCTTATGTATTACGTGCTTTAGGTATGAATGACGAACTGGCTCATAGTTCAATTCGTTTTAGTATTGGGCGATTCACTACGGAAGCGGATATAGATCAGGCCATTGTGTTGTCACTTACTGCCGTGACTAAATTGCGCGCGTTATCACCGTTGTGGGACATGTACAAAGACGGTATCGATTTGAATTCTGTGCAGTGGGCTGCACACTAAAAATAAGGGCAGTGGGTTACCCCGCTACCAACACATAAAGTAGATTGAGAGGATAAGATCATGGCTTACAGCGAACAGGTACTTGACCACTACGAAAACCCCCGTAACGTGGGAAAGATGGACGAAACAGATGCGCACGTAGGTACAGGCATGGTAGGAGCGCCAGCTTGTGGAGACGTGATGCGTCTACAAATTAAGGTTAATGACGCAGGTGTGATTGAAGATGCCAAGTTTAAAACCTACGGTTGTGGTTCTGCCATCGCATCAAGTTCATTGGTTACCGAATGGATGAAGGGCATGACTTTGGATCAGGCTGGCGAAATTCGCAATTCTAATATCTCGCAAGAATTGGCTTTACCTCCGGTAAAGATTCACTGTTCTGTGCTTGCTGAAGATGCTATCAAGGCCGCCATCCACAACTATAAGAGCAAGCAATAACGCACAGTTGTTATTGTATAGATAAGAGGAAGTCATCATGGCCATTACTATTACACAGGCAGCCGCCGATCATGTCACTAGCTACATTGCTAATCGTGGTGAAGGTGAGGGCGTGCGCTTGGGTGTTCGTACCACAGGGTGCTCTGGAATGGCTTACATTTTGGAATTTGTTGATAAAATCTCTGCAGACGATGCGATTTTTGACAGCAAAGGCGTAAAAGTGGTGATTGATCCAAAAAGCTTGTTGTATCTAGATGGTACAGAGTTGGATTATGCCAAAGAAGGTCTTAATGAAGGTTTTCAATTTAACAACCCTAACTCAAAAAGTGAGTGTGGTTGTGGTGAAAGTTTTAACGTTTAGTCGGTCTTTGGTGCTTTAGAACTATGGATATTAGCCAAGACTATTTCTCTTGTTATGGTTTGCCTTGTGATTATTCTGTAGATCTTGCGGTATTGAGGCAATCTCACCGCAGTCTGCAGCAAACGCATCACCCAGATCGTTTTGTAACTGGGTCTGAAAGTGAGCAAAGGCGGGCAGTGCAAATCACAGCCTATTTAAATCAAGCCTACGCAACCTTAAGTAAGCCGTTAACGCGCGGCATATACTTGCTGCAGTTGCAGGGTATGGATCCCTTAGCGCCTACCAATACACAAATGCCTATGGATTTTTTGTTGCAGCAAATTGAGCTGCGAGAATCCTTAGAAGAGATGCATCAGTCTCAGGATCCAGAGGCGCAAATTGATTCTATGGCGTCTAAGCTTCAACGCCAGGCCGGTCAATTAGAGAGTGAATTCGCGCAGGCTTACGACTCTTCAGACCTTGGTGCCGCAGAAACGGCCGTGCGTAAGCTTCAGTTTATCGTTAAATTACAACAGCAATTAGACGCCCTTGAAGGCGCATTACTGGATTAAGGAATATATACATGGCCTTGTTGCAAATCGCAGAGCCCGGGCAAAGTGCCAAGCCTCATCAGCGCAAACTTGCTGTCGGTATAGATCTTGGTACCACTCATTCGTTAGTGGCCAGCGTTCGTAGCGGACAAGCGGAAACCTTGCCTAATAGCCGTGGTGAGCATTTATTGCCTTCCGTGGTGCGTTATTTGGCTGATGAGTTGCCGCAAGTGGGTGTAAAGGCTCAGGCTCATTTAGTTGATGATGCAGCGAACACGGTGATGTCTGTTAAGCGGCTAATGGGTCGTGGTATTGAAGACGTAAAGCGCCTTGGCGAAAATATGCCTTACTTATTTGAGGCGTGTGATCAGGGTATGCCCCTTATTAACACCGTATCTGGTCTAAAGAGCCCGGTACAGGTGTCTGCCGATATTTTGCGTGCGCTGGTGCAGCGTGGAGAGAGTAGTTTAGGTGGAGAGCTGGTTGGTGCTGTGATTACCGTGCCGGCTTACTTTGATGATGCTCAACGCCAAGCAACTAAAGATGCTGCGCAATTGGCTGGCATTCAAGTGTTGCGTTTGCTTAATGAGCCGACAGCTGCAGCAGTGGCTTATGGATTGGAGCATGATCAGCAAGAGCAAGGCACTATCGCTGTATTTGATCTGGGCGGTGGTACTTTTGATATTTCCATATTACGTATGGAGCAGGGCGTCTTTGAAGTGCTTGCGACCGGTGGTGACTCAGCCTTGGGTGGTGATGATTTTGACCACGAAATAGCTGAATGGATGCGTCAAGAGCGTCAAATACCCGCTCAGTTAGATCTGGCACAGCAGCGTTTTTTGCTCCGTTTGGCTCGTGGGGGCAAAGAACATCTAAGTGATGTGCAAAATACTACATTATCCTTTTCGGGTTGGCCTGGTACTGCAGTCTATGCCGACTTAGAGCTTACTAGAGACCAAATGAATGGGTTGCTAGATCCTATTGTTGGTAAGGCTATTAGAGCCACCAAGCGCACCTTGCGTGATGCAAAAGTGACGATAGGTGATATAGCAAAGATTGTCATGGTGGGTGGTTCAACCCGCAGTTTGCTTGTGCAAGAACGGGTGGCTGGATTGTTTCAGCAGCAGCCGCTAACCGATATAGATCCAGACCGAGTTGTGGCTTTGGGTGCGGCTCGTCAGGCCGATGTATTGGCGGGTAATCAAAGCGGCGAAGAGTTATTGTTGCTTGATGTGTTGCCGTTATCGTTAGGTTTGGAGACGATGGGTGGGTTAGTGGAGCGAGTAATTGATCGCAACACGCCGATTCCCGTAGCTCGTGCCCAAGAATTCACTACCTATCAAGATGGTCAAACAGCCATGGCTATTCATGTCTTGCAAGGTGAGCGTGAACTGGTTCAGGATTGTCGTTCGTTGTCTCGCTTTGAGTTGCGTGGTATTCCTGCAATGGCTGCTGGGGCAGCAAAAATTCGAGTTACGTTTCAGGTAGATGCCGACGGTTTGTTAGAGGTTAGTGCTCGCGAATTAACTTCGGGTGTAGCTGCGTCAGTGCAAGTGAAGCCATCCTATGGTTTGTCTGATGTACAGATTGCAGACATGATTAAAGCCAGTTGGACTAATGTGGAAGGTGATCGTAGTGCTCGCAGTTTGCGCGAGCAGCAAGTTGATGCGGATCGTCTTGTAGAAGCGGTAACCATGGCGCTTGCCGAAGACGGAGAGCGCCTACTTACAGCACAAGAGCAGCAGGGTATCGTTGATCAAATGGAGCAATTGGTGATCGCCCGTAATGGCCAGGATCATCATGCAATTGCGAAACAAATTGAAGTTATGGCTAAGGCCAGTGATGCTTATGCGGCTATGCGTATGGATTACAGTATTAAACGTGCCCTCGCGGGCAAGGCCGTGGATCAGTTGTAATACAACAGATCCACGGCAGTCGCAAACTAGGACGCCAAAAAGCTTAGGAGCTAACTTAAATGCCACAAATTATCATTTTGCCCCACGCCGAACATTGCCCTGAGGGACTTGTGTTTGAGGCGCCTGCTGGGCAGACTATTTTAGATGCTGCCAAAGACAATGGCGTTGACATCGAACATGCCTGTGAGAAATCATGCGCCTGCACAACGTGTCACGTTGTAGTGCGCGAAGGATTTAATTCAATGATTGAGTCTGACGAGCTAGAAGACGACATGTTGGATAAGGCCTGGGGCCTGGAGCCAGATTCTAGACTCAGCTGTCAGGCAGTTATCGCCTCAGACAATTTGGTAGTGGAAATTCCAAAGTACACCATTAATATTGTTTCTGAAGCGCACTAATGCTATCAGTACCCTCAGGAGGTTTTTATGAGTATGGTTTGGACGGATACGCTAGATATCGCTATTGAGTTATACGAAACTCATCCAGATGTAGACCCACGGTTTGTTCGGTTTACAGACTTAATGGAATGGGTTATGGCTTTGCCAGACTTTAATGACGACCCTAAGCGTTGTGGTGAAATGATTTTGGAAGCTATTCAGGCAGCATGGATCGGGGAGCTGGATTAGTTCCCTGTCGTGCGGGTTTGGCCTATTAAAGGCGTATAAAACAGCGTATAATTACGCGGTCAAAATTCACGTACGTGTTAGTACGTCTTTGCTTTTTTAATATCAACCCATTTAATGGGTCCCACTGTTTGGAGAATACCATGGCGGTAGAACGCACTCTGTCCATCATCAAGCCTGATGCTGTAGCAAAAAATGTAATCGGCAAAATTGTTTCTCGTTTTGAAACTAATGGCCTTAAAGTTGTTAAGATGGAAATGAAGCAGTTGTCTGAAGCTGAAGCTCAAGGCTTCTACGCTGAGCACAGCGAGCGTCCTTTCTTTGGGCACTTGGTTTCTTTCATGACTTCTGGTCCTGTTGTTGTACAGGTTCTTGAAGGCGAAGGCGCGGTAAACATGAACCGTGATCTAATGGGCGCAACTAACCCACAAGAAGCTGCTGAAGGCACCATCCGTGGCGACTTTGCAGAATCTATTGATGCAAACGCAGTACACGGATCTGACTCTACTACGTCAGCCGCTCGTGAAATTGCCTACTTCTTCGGCGGCTAATAGCTGTTGGTTAAAGTAGGCTGCTATTGATTTGGCTATTTTTTTTTAGCCACAATAGCAGCATGCAACGTGCGGCGTTCCTAGTGAACGCCGCACTGCGTTTAGGCCAAATATATGGCTGCGCAAAATTATGGTTTACTAACAGGTCTTAAAATGTCCGAAGTCAGCACAAAAATGAATATTTTGGGTTTTTCTCAAGCGCAAATGGAAGCCTTTTTCAGCACTATGGACGAGCCGAAATTTCGAGCAGTTCAGGTGATGAAGTGGATTCATCAGTTTGGTGTAGATGACTTTGAAAGCATGACTAATGTCAGTAAAAAGTTGCGTCAAAAGTTAACACTAAGCGCTGAAATTGTAGAGCCAGAAGTTCTGCATCGTGCTGATTCTAAAGACGGTACTCGTAAGTGGGTGATTGGCGTTTCAGGTGGCAACAAAGTTGAGATGGTACTTATTCCCGAAGGCGATCGGGCAACATTATGCGTTTCATCTCAAGTGGGTTGTGCTTTAGACTGTAGTTTTTGTTCTACCGGCAAGCAAGGTTTCAACCGCAATTTAACTGCGGCTGAAATTATCGGCCAGTTGCGCATTGCCATTAAGTCGTTTGGGGCCGTCGATCCGAACGGACCACGTCGGGTGACTAATGTAGTGTTTATGGGTATGGGCGAACCGCTACTTAATTTCGATCAGGTAGCTCCTGCCATTGCACTTATGATGGATGATAATGCGTATAACCTTTCCAAGCGTCGTGTAACCGTTAGTACTGCGGGTGTGGTGCCAGCCATTGACCGCCTGAGTCAGATAACTGATGTGTCTCTTGCTATTTCGTTACACGCCCCTAATGATTTGCTGCGCAACGAACTAGTGCCAGTGAATAAAAAGTACAACATTGATGCCTTGTTAGATGCGTGTAACCGCTATTTAGAAAACCTCAGTGATAAGCGGGTGATTACCATGGAGTACACCATGATTGATGGTGTCAATGATCAACCCAAACATGCCCGTGAGTTAGCCCAAGTATTGAAGCGTGTACCCTGTAAGCTTAATCTAATACCTTTTAACCCATTTCCAGGTTCAGATTACCGACGTAGCCCTAGGCCACAAATTGAAGCCTTCCAGCAGATTATGGCCAAATCAGGAACTATTACTACCATTAGATCCACTCGTGGCGATGACATTGATGCTGCTTGTGGCCAGTTAGTTGGGCAGGTTGTAGATCGCACACGGCGTAGTGCAGCACACGCTGCGCGTATTGAAGCTAAGCAAATTTAGCTAAGGAACTTACCTGCACTGGTAGTGTCCAAAAATGGGCGTTATGATAGGTCTATGAAGCACCATAGATAAGTCTGACTAATATTAATTAACTCAGCGTCGAATAATAATAAAAGGTACTGATAGTGAGTGATGTGGAACCATTAGGTATGCAGGATCAACCAGAATTAGACGGACAGTCGCCAGGCTTTCCTGGTCACTTATTGCGCCAAGCTCGTGAGGAACATGGGCTGTCTCAAAAAGAAGCG
>Ga0302119_10000428_pt1 | contig 18952 bp, 9 predicted proteins | sample AG5_Tmax_MG_FD_203114 | JGI IMG/M metagenome (GOLD analysis project Ga0302119, IMG submission 203114) | Marine microbial communities from Western Arctic Ocean, Canada - AG5_Tmax | ecosystem: Environmental > Aquatic > Marine > Oceanic | place: Canada: Western Arctic Ocean | collected 2017-10-01 | reverse complement strand
AGGGGAGCCACCCCGAAGATGGCCATCATGAAGATTACCGAAAGTTCTGGGCTTGAGACGTAGAAATGTGGACCGAACGGAATGAAGGCGAAGACGAGAACGGTCGTGGAAATGATGATTACCGGTGCGACCTCGTAAACCGGCCTGTCGGCTTCCTTGGGAACGATGTGCTCCTTGCCTGCGAACTTGGTGAAGTCGGCGAAGGCCTGGAAGAAACCCGGTAGGAGGAACCAATAGCCATGGTAGCCCCTATTGTTTACCCTAGAAACTGCCTCCAGATGGTGATCGTTGCCCCATATCGAGTTCAGGGTCTTGTTCAGCCAGCCTATTGGGGCACCCATACCGAAAGGAAGTTGATTCCACCATTCTCCTGCAGTGACGCCGCTCTCACCTATCCAGAGACTCCTGAGTGTGGTCGTGGCCCCAAGCCTGTCCATCAGCCGGCCGATGAACTTCCTCTCGATGTATGGTATTGGGAGCATTGTCAGCATCATCGTTGTGAATACTACGGTGCAAATCATCGTGGCCGAGAAGAGCCCTTCTAGAGCTGGTTGCATCTGCCCGAATCCGTCTTGGAGATTCAGAACCCTGCCAAGTACGATGTCTTCGGGCCAAATCCCCTTCGGAGGGGAAATAGTGACTGTAAGATCGAGGTCCTTCGAGGGGAGGATGTCGTGGGCATTGTCCATTGACCATCCAACCAGTCCCTCGACCCATCCCCTTAGGTCCAACCAGTCGCCAGTAGCCATCATATCACCTATCTGTCTCCCCTATGCATGGGTCGAAGGAGCCCATTATCGCTGGAATATCGGCTACCTTGTAACCCACCATGCACTTGGATGCGTAAGGAATGGTGATGAACATGGGAGATCGGATTGAGACCCTGTATGGCATCTTTCCCCTGCCCTCGCCACCACCGGCGAGGTAGAACATGGATTCGCCGCGACTGTCTTCGAAGTGGTGGAATCCGGAAGCTCCCTCTGGAGATCTACTGGGTGCTTTGGCAAGAATGGCGGGATCCCCTGGTTCGTGGTATGTGTCGGCCCCGCGGGGAATCTTATCCAGTGCCTCTAGTACCATCATGGCACTGACCCTCATCTCCTCGACGCGGACTCTGTACCTGTCATAGCAGTCTGCGCCCTTGATCGATGGTCGCTCGACGGGAGGCTCCCAGTCCAACTCGCTGTAAACAGAGTAGGGGTGTGCAGTTCTGATGTCGTAGTTTACGCCGCCGGCCCTTAGGTTGGGCCCGGTTACGCCATGGTTGACCATCTCCTCTGGTTTGGAGTAGCCGACCCCCTGGGTCCTGATTAGGAAGATTGTGCTCTCGTCGAACAGGGCCTCGTACTCTTGTATTCGGTTCAGGAACAGGCTGACCTTTGCCCTTGTCCTCTGTGCGAACCCGTGAGGAAGGTCCCTCTTCACGCCCCCGACACGGGGGAAGTTGTAGTGCATTCTCGAACCACCAAGCTCCTGGAGTAGATCCATCATCATCTCTCTCTCCCTCAGGCACCAGACCATCACGGATAGGTTTCCGATGTCGGGACCATAGGCCCCCAGCCACATCAGGTGGGAAGCTATCCTCTGCAGTTCGACTGCGATTAGTCGGATGTACTCGGCCCTCTCTGGGACCTCGACCTCGAGGAGATCCTCAACTGCGTAGATGTAGGAGTGTGACCATGTGTTAGCGCTGGCATAACACAATCTGTCACAGTAGGTTGTGATTTGCGTGAAGTCCCTTGACTCACAGATCTTCTCTACTCCGCGATGGATGTATCCCAAGTCTGGCTCGGTGTCGACAACGGTCTCACCGTCGACCTTCACCTTGAGTGTCCAGAGACCATGGGTCATCGGATGCTGCGGGCCCATAGAAATCCACATTTCTGCCATATTCTCACCTCACTTGATTTTCCCGGTATCCGAAGGTTTCCTCCGGAATCCTTGGACGTCGTCGTACATCTCCTCGAAGTCGTGGTATCGGAGCTTGTGTTGCTTCTGGAGGGGGTGGAATCCAACTGGAGTCTCATGAGGTTGCAGCACCCTGCGCATTCCTTCGTGACCCTCGAAGTCTATGCCGACAAGATCCCACGTCTCCTTCTCGTTCCAGTCTGCTCCGACCCAGATGTCCTGAACAGATGCTACCGTGGGCTCTCTTGTTTCTGGGAGCGCGATTCTCACTTCGACCTCCAAAGGGATGTCTTTTCCTTCCAATTTTGATGGGTCCTTGACGATAGGTTGGACCATGCCGTCTACCACTGGGGGATCAGTGATTCCCATTCTCATGAAGTGGTAGATCACCTCCCAGTTCTTGTCGGGAGAACCCTCTGGCCAATGGATTCCTGTAATCATGGAACAGTAGTCTACACCGTGCTCAATCTTCATGCACACGGCCAAAGGGCGCCAATTCTCGCTCGAGCAATCCACTGATACTATGTTTCGTGGGCTTGTGCCGCTTTTCCTCTCCGAAACCACTGCATCGACTCCGTCCATGGAGGATAGTGCAGATGCCATTGTCTCAGCGGCTAACTTTTGATTTGATGTTGGAACGACCTTGCCCAATTCCATCCCTCCTAGACATCTCCAATGATGATGGGTTTATTCGAATCGGGTGCGGCATCGTCAGGAGCCGCTCCAATTCGGATGATTTTCTGACGGAGCTTGTCGAACCCATCGATTAGAGCCTCGGGCCTTGGTGGGCACCCAGGGATGTATACGTCAACTGGAATGATCGTGTCAACGCCCTCTAGAATGTTGTATGATTGGAAGTAGGGGCCACCAGATATGGCGCACTCACCCATAGCGATACACCATTTGGGCTCTGGCATCTGCTCCCAGAGTCTGATGATTGGATCAGCGAACTTCTTGCTAATTGGGCCATTGACCAGGAGTACGTCGCACTGCCTCGGGCTCGAACGGAAGAACACCCCGAAGCGCTCGGCGTCGAACCTGCTTGCACCGGCTGCTGCCATCTCGAGGGCACAGCACTTGATACCAAGGTGAAGAGGGAAAAGGGACTTTCTCTGGCTCCAGTTGAATACACGTCCAACTAGAACTCCGATGACGTCCTTGATTTTACTGGCCTTCAGGGCCTCGTCGGTGATATCGCCGACTGTGTCCACCAGCATTCTGCTGTTGAAAAGCGAGTAGTTCTGGCCATCTCCGTCCATCGAATCCCTCAGATGTAAATCCTTCCTCTTTTCCTGAAGACGTGCCAAACCCCAAGGCCCATGAGGAGCATGAAGATTGACATCGTCAGTAGGGCGCTGGTTATCGCTCCCTCGTCAGGTAGCACCCCATTCCCCTTCTGGATGGCCATCACCCCACCGAAGGCCAGGAACATGAATGCGATGTCGAACACTAGGAAGACTATGGCGTACCAGTAGTACTGGAAGTGGAAGTTGATGTCTGCATCCCCGAGTGGTTCAGAGCCGCACTCGTAGGTGGAGTCCCTTCGGATGTAGAGGGTGTGATCGGTCTCATAACCCGGGAGGAGGAGAGATCTCGTCTTGCTGGGATCTGATCCTTTCGGAGTTGGCCTGAGGAAGCGAGTGGCGATGAAGCTGCCAACCGGAAAACCGATTCCAACGAGGGTCATGACGGCTACTGGAAGGTACATCTCCGCTACAGTACTCATGGTATCACCCTCGGTCCCGTAGGGACCGTTGAACGTGGCCACGAAAATTACTGACATAAGCGTATCCGAACGAAGGCCTGAGAACTGTCAATCGTCGAGTTCCACGTAGATGGAGTCTGACATCATCCGATTCTCCGCTCGGATCCTGATGAAGAGGTATGTCACGGCGATCGAACCGACCAGAATAATGGCCATTGCAATTGCCTTCTGTGCATCCCCCGATAGTACCCCGGCACCGACAGTTGACTCGACTGTCAGATCGATTGGTTCGCCGGCTACTGGCAGGTCCTTTGGTTGGACTATTACTGTGAAGGAGTACTCGTCATCAGCAATCATCTGACTGGGGGGCGTGACTCTCACGGTGACCTCTTTGGTTTGCCCTGGCTGGAGTTTGAACTCGTCGCCAATCACGTCTACTGTCCACCCCCTTAGGGAATCGCTGGTGAGGACCTCTACTTCCTCCTCTATGTTTCCATGATTGGTTACAAATATTGTGAACTCTGTATTTTCTGGGTACGAGGATTCCTTCGTCTGACTGCTTTCCATATCAATCTGCAGATCGTGGATTGACCGAATATCCACTACCAAGTCGACATAAGACGGAGTTTGCCCCGTATTCTTCTTCGATGTGACGCCCACTCTGATTACTCCCGATGTCCCGCTATCCACCTCGAGGACTTCGAAATCTATGGTGACCGAGACATGCCCGTTTGCTGGTACGGTGACCTCGTCCCCCTCCAGAACCTGGCCATCGGCGCTTATTGCTCTCAGAACCGAGGAATCCATGCCGGAGACGGAGATGATAACGTCATCCGCCCCTCCGTCACCTGTGTTTGCAATCAAGAATGAAAGGGATGAAAATCCACCGGGGGGTAGAGAGAAGCGCATCAGTGATGGGTCTTCACCCGGACTCTCGAATGCCACCGACATGCTGTAGTTGAAGTTGGAAACGGTCACAGTCAGAGATTCTGACATCATGATGTTTGTTCCGACAATTCCAATCCTCACATCGAATGACTCGGAGTTGTTGTTGATATTGTCAGAAACGAGGACTTCGAGGGAAATCTGTGCGGTTTCCTCTGATTGGATTGTCATTTGGGAAATCTCGTTGCCCTGGCTGTCCTTGAACCTAGAATCCCACTTTGTCTCTTCGCATGACTCTGAGATATTCGGATCGCAGGAAGACAGGGCGAAGTTGTCCTGTGTGTTGCCAGCATTGGTTAGCCCTAATGGGAAAGAGACCCATTGTCCGAATCTCCCAGTTTGAGAATCGGAAGGAAGGTCGATGCTACCTGCATGAACAGCGGCCACGGTCACCGTTGCAGACACCTCATCCAAGGTGATTCCCTGTGAGTTGACATACATCGTGATTGGGAACTCGATTCCAGACTTGGCATTCGCGGGGACGGTGATCTGCACTTCGACACTCTTCCTGTCACAGTTCGTGGAAGAGTTGCAGTGTCTGCCATCGATTGTGACATAGGTCTCAGAGAGCTCCACCTGCCACCCGGGGGAGAGGTCCTTTACTCCCAAGGCGAAGTTGTCCTGGCCATTCCCAGTGTTCGTAACCATCATCGAAGTTGAGGTAGTAGAGCCGGGGTCAACATTGCTGACTGAGGGATTTGAAAGTGATAGCGATGAGTCATGGATTTGACCCAGATTGACCCTGAGGAGAGATTCGCATCCTACACTGCTGCCGGACCTTCCTTGGATGTTTACATCCACTGAGCCAGGCTCAATAGAGTCGTCCGGGGTAATCTCGAAGTCGAATGAGGTCGTGTCCTGGGAACCGCCTGGCTCTGAGAGAAGCCTGCTTGAAGGGGTCTCGAAGTCGACCCAGTCACTAACATCAAGACCCTCTGAAGTGGCGAATGCGCTTACGGTCCAGGCGGTGTTTCCAGTATTGGTGAGGGTGAACGAGTTGGTCGCTGATTCTCCGGGATCCAGATTATGGGATGGGTTCTGAAGGGAGGAGTCGCACGTCTTGACCTCTGGGATATTCAGATTCAGGTTTAGACTGTCGTTAGCTTGGTCTGCTGGATTGGGGTCATTGGATACGGTGGCCTCGAGCACGAAGCAGTGATCTCCTGATTCTGTAGAACTGCCATCAGGGAGATTTACTGTGACCGTGGCAGTATCCTTGTCACCGGAGTTAAGCGACATTTGCTGGGGTTCAACCGAGGCTTCGAGGCCATCCGAGTCGCAGTCTGATTTGGAGGATATCGCAAGTTGGACTGTCGCGTCGTTCTCCCCTGTGTTCTCGACATTTGCCGTCCACTCCACCTCATCTTCCCCCCCATCGTAGTTCACTGCCCCATTGCTTGGGTTGATGTAGTCCAATTTGACAGAGTATTGGCCCCCTCCTTCGGCCGTTGTCGTGACCTCGACGTCTGCTTGGGCGTTTTCTGAGGGGTTGGATGCGACCCCGTTGGCATTGACAGTGGTGACACAGTCACCTGATGCCTGGTCGTTGATGCTCACCGTGAGAGTGATGGTCTCCGACTCGCCCTCGCCCACCGAGACCACAGTAGAATCTAAGGTAGAAGTGAATCCATTGCAGTCTGACTCTTGCGAAGAGCTCAGAGAAACGGTCAAATCCTCGTCTCCCGTATTTATGATCGTAATATCGTACTCTGCAGCGTCGTCGGTGGTCGCAGTGGAGTTAGTCGGGTTGGCGTTCAATGCGAGGTCGGCGGCCGCGACCACGGGCATGGAAACGAAGGAGGCCAGTAGAAGAACGGCGATAATGCCCGCAGAATCTGGCCTTCTCATCAATTGACCGGGACATTCGCCCCTCTAAGGGCTTCGGGCTCTGAGTGCACCAATAATCACGATTGTGGGAGTTCTCATTATTCGCGGCTATTGGTCGCCGTGGTCATATTCAGGGTCTGCAACCCACTCCTCACTAGTAGGGTCCCAGAGCCATCCCGGATAATCGGGGAAACGCTGCAGTTTCTGATGATCCTCAATTGAGAGAGCTTCCTCTTCCTTCGAGTACTCGATGGGTTCTTGCTCTATTGCCTCCGAGGATTGTGTATCCTCCTGTTTTTTCTTTCTGAGTGAAGAGGTCCTGCTGGGAATTATGGAAGAGAGGTCGCCTCCTGATCTAGTGTATGCTAGAGCAGCCGAGACTGAGACTATGATCATGAACATTAGTGCCCCCAACACGTAAAGGATGGTGCTGGAGCCTCCTCCGGAGGGATCGGAGAGGACTTCTATCTCGAGGGTTCTTGACTGCCCTGAAATGTCCTCTGCATTTGCTAGCATAATCGTAAGAGAACCATCTGAACCGGAATCCGGTGTGAACTCGACCTGAACTGACCTGCCCTCTCCGGGTTGAAGAGTAACCAGGATTCCGTCGATTATTCTGATATTCCAGTCATTTGGACCATCTGTGACAATTCTATTGGAGATGGCGACGTTACCAGTGTTGTGTAATTCTAGGTAGAGGTTTGTGGGGTAGTCTTCCCTAGCCTCGCTGAAGTTGATCAACGTCCATTCAACCTCTCTAACGGTGTCAACGAAGAGGGTAACGGTCTCCCTCAATTCTACACCATCTGCTGCCAATACTAGTGAAATCTCTGGTTCAGAGCCAGCTTCCTGACTCAATGGGATTGTGATTGAGCACCAAACCATTGCAGATTGTCCGGGGTCGATTCTAATGGGACTAACTGAGCAGCTTGAGAGCCAATCCTCAGTGGGAAGTTCGAGTGATACTTCGGGTTCCCAGATGGAGGTTCCTACATTCTCCAGTTTCCAACCCATGTCAAATGGGTTGTCTACAGGATGGGCTCCCAAGCCAAGGGGGGTTGCAGAGGAATTGATGTTGGTCCCCTCTACGAATACCACTTCGTGGAATGAGACCACGGGAATTGCACCGGAGATTGCCTCCAGACTGAAATTCCAATCGAAGAACGCCCCGTCCTCCACTAGGAATCTGATCTTTATGGGACCACTGGCGGCTAGTCCGTTTCCTTGTATTGAGAAAGACCACTGAATGGAGGAACCCATCGGAATTGTCACTTCTTTGAGGCCTCCTTGAATTGTCCATCCCCCAGGTAATGATCTCTCGATTGGAGTCATGATGATCTCTCTGTTCCCCTGATTGGAAATCTGGATAGATATCTCATGGAGTGAGTCAGCGGGAACGCCCCCCTCGCTCCCACCTGAAGCAGGACTGAATTCGATAGAATCACTCGGTTGGATGGCCATGGGTATCTGGTATGACCAAACCTCTGAACTGACTCTTGATTTTACCAATATCTCAGCATAGAAAGTTGAGCCTGCAACTAGCACGACGCCCGGAGGTGTAATCATTATTCCAGCCGTGATTGAGCCCCCTTTGGATAGAGTCCCAGTGGAACCTTGTCTGGACCCTTGGAAGGGGCCCAGTTCCAGAAGTCCGATATCCCATCCAGCGGGTGATGTCATTTCTATGTCGTACGTCTGAGCTCCGTTGCCCATGTTGTGGATCTCTACGGAGGTATTTGTTACCTCATGGGAGTCGACTTGGATTTCCGCGGAGGGGAATGTTACTTCTGGTTGGGCTAGTACGGGTACGTCGAAGAAAATCTCCAACTGCGATTCGACGTCGAAGTCCTCGTCCGTTGCAGTAATGACCATCGAATATGTTCCTGGGTCAGGGGGAGCTGGGTGAACTAGGGTCAGATTCACCGTAGTCGACTCTGCCGGCCCCAATTCCACGTAAATCTGGTCGAAGCTCTTGAACCAGTCGAACTCGGCTCCGTCAATCTTTCTGACGGGGTTTGTCACCTCGATGCTTGCGTTGGTGTCGAAAAGTGCAAGATTAGTCATCACAATCTCCCACTTTGTTGTGGTATCGGAAGCATCCTGGAGAGTCTTCCAAGACGACTCGGTTGAAGCTTGAATACCAGGGGCACTCACATCTATTGTCATTACAAGCAAGTTGTTGTCCTCATAGAGTTCATCCAATTGGTCCCCAGGATCCACTTCAATCCTGATTTCAGTTTCTCCCTTATCCGAGGCCTCGGGAGTCCAATCCCATTCCAGTCTGACCTGTTCTCCGGGGGACATTCCCAATGACTTCGTCTCCAATGGATCTCCGTTGATGTGCGCAGAGACGAAAATCTCGGCGAAAGAGCCGGAGCCCTGGTTTATCACAGAGACGGAGAAGCTTGTCGGCTCTCCGACTTGAGGGATGGGGGTAGATATCTCGAAAGAGCCGGGGGAGATGGAAGGATCAGGAGTCAAGTCATTGACGTTGACACCTCTTACAGCGATGGCAAATGGTTGGTAGGTCCGGCCCCCTCCATGGGAGAAATCCTTGACCTTGACGTTCCAGATACCAGTGGATGCCGAGTCGATTAGCACTACCTCGACGTTGTTCTTGTCATCCTTCTCTCCCCCTGTTGTGGACCTGCCATTGGCAAAGTCGTTACCGAGGTAGATTACGGTCCCATCTGGAGAGGTGACTTCGAGATTCAGGTCGTTCCTGAGCTGTGTTCCCGAGAAAGTCGACCCGGGGTAGTCGGACCAAGCCAAGACTACTTTGAGCGGCTCTCCTGAACGTGTCACATCAAAGTTGTATGATGCCTCTTGTCCGCTTGACAGCCTTGAACGATCGTCGACGAAGATTCCCACATCACTATCTGGGAGAAGTGTGTTGACCAAGTTGATCCTTCCCCATCCCTCGTCATTGTTTGGGATGTCGCGAGTCCCCATGTCCTCGGCACCTAAGATCAGCATCGCCTTCACCAGCGCACCTTGGGGATCAGGCCGCTCGGCGATCTCCATGAGGTACTCTCGGATAATGGCCGATGCACCTGCTGCTGCTGGAGTGGCCATCGAAGTACCGCTGTACTCAACATACCACTGGTCATTGAGATTATCGGGTGCCTCGGTGGCTTCCTGTGCCTTACATGATCTAACATAATCTCCAGCAGCGACGATGTCCGGCTTTATCCTCCCGTCATCAGTGGGGCCCCTACTGCTCCAGTAGTACATCTCATCGGCAGAATTGCTGCTGTATCTGTTTACATGGGCCCCGACGGTAATCACGTTCTTCGCTGTCCCAGGGGGGGAGACTCCGTCGTCCCTCTCATTTCCAGCAGCGAATAGAACGGTCATTCCATCGTAGGACCAGTACTGATCCCAAGTTGAGGTTCGGTCATCTGCGTCCTCGGATTGAGTGGAGTAGTCCCCTCCTGAGTTCCAGCTACCCCAGCTGTTTGTATGTATTCTAGCGCCTCCGGAACTGTAAGCCGAGTTCAGAAGTGAGTATACCCCGGGACCCGAAAGGGTTCCAGAGTCATCATCCTCCATTGCCTGCATGTAGAGCTCTGCTTGAGGCGCGATTCCCTCGTAGGAGGTCGAGTGGCTTCCGGACCCCAGGACTGTACATGCTACGTGCGTGCCATGTCCATCATTTGTGTCGGCTGTTGACCCATCGTTCGCCACGTCAATTCTCTGAACGATCCTTGAACCGAAGTCTCCGTGATCGTGATCTATCCCCGTATCTGCAACTGCAACCCTCTGCCCACTCCCATTCAGACCGGTGAAAAAGAACCCTTCTACAGAGTTTGCTTCCATGTGTAAACGAGCGAAATCGTTCCAGATGGTTAGTTCTGGAGTAGAGGAGACGAATGCGACCTCGGGATTCATTGCCAGTGTTGGGATTGATGTGGAGTGGATAGTTCCAAAGTGTATTCCAACAGAAGGTGACCACTCTCCTTCCAAGTGGTTCTGAGTTAGTCGAGCAATGGAACCAGCGAGTCCAACTCCGGGTGAATCGAGTCTCACTAATTCTGCATCCTTCCACCCAATTACCTCAACCTCGGAAATTGACTGCTGATCCCAGAGCCTATCTTCTACGATTAGTGCAAGTGGCACTGGGTGGCTAGCTACGACGAATGGTAGACTGGAGACTGAGTCGAGTTCTTCACTGGTTCCCTGGATGAGGAAACCAGAGGGGGGGATGGTAGTCCGTACAGCTACATTTGTCGCTTCAAGGATGCCCATCCTAGCATCCCAGAGACCGGTTTCCGGAGAAATTAGTACCATCATTAAATCTGATCTAGCTCCCATCATGGAAGACGGGATTTCAGCGTCAAGAAGCAAGCCAGAAGTGGTGTAAGTTCCTATCGAGGAGTCGGCCCATGGGCCTCGCTGGCCCTCTTCTCCTTCGGCAATGATTGGGGTCCCAAGGTCTCTGACGCTATGTGGGTCAGGAGAAATCTCAATCCTAGTGACATCCGTGGACAGATCGTCACGCATTTCGTCATAGGACGGGGGCTCCTGGTTTGGAAGACTCAGTGTCGATGAGAGGAGGACGATGAGGACGAAAACCGATACGTGTTTCTCCATCGTTCAATCCCTTTTTTCTCTCGCTTTGATACTATGGGTCACTCGTGGCTTCTAATACATAATTGGATTAGAATAATTCGAAAGGCGTCTGATCGACGAAAGACTCCCTTGTCCAGTCCCCTACTGCGTGAGTCCAAGTGTAGAGATCCCTCTGTGCGTCGTTGTCGATGTACTCCAGTGTTATCTCGATGAAGTAGTCATCCCATACAGACTGCCCTAGCACGATTAGTTCCAGGTCGTCGGACGGAGTATTGGATATCGAGCTATGAGCAGGGAGTTTTGAGAGATAAAAGTCATGCCGGTCTATCTCTGCCCGTTCTGAGTCCAGGAACCGGATTGTCAGGCTGACATCTTCGATGGCTCGGCTTCCCTTGTTGTCCAGCTCTACGAGGACAACATGGCCCGAACCCGCCTGCATGTATACGACTTCGACATCCACGTTCTCATAGGGAATAATCCAAATGATGGAGAAAATCGATGCTAATACAATCAATAGGGTCAGTATCGAAGCGAAGACGACTCGCTTAGGTGTGATGACATCGGTGACGTCCTCGATTTTCTCAAGAATGACGTGAGCGGTTTCTGAGTCCGCCTCCGAGGCCTTGCCGAGAATTCCACGTGATGATTTCATGACATCCCCTCCAATGTAGCGATGACAGTGAGAATTCCCGATGATACTGGTTCTGGGGCCACCCAGTGGCTAGTTGAGCCGGAGAATCCGGGAATCATGTTCAGTAACGAGAGATCAGATGCGAATCCATTGACTCCCAGAGTTGTCCCAGAAGGGATGCCTCCTGTCACCTGAGCGTCGAGCATCACCCCCCTGAGGTCTACATCGATTCCGTTGACCTCTGCTGTGGCTCTCGCAGAGATGATGATCCTACCACCCTGAACATCCGACACCTCGATTAACTGGTACCCTGGAATCATCACGGTCATTCTTCCGAATTCATGGATCTGGATGTTGGCACTCTTCAGATTCTCTCCAAGGGCTTCCATCTGTTCCAGAACAACTGGAGGGATGGTTGGGATATCTGTGGCCCTGAAGTACAATCTATCGACACCATCGCCACTCGATCTAATGTTCAAGCCGAAGGATTTGGTGGGCTTTATGGAGAGTCTGTCTGATAGCCCCTCTGCCATGAGAACCACGTCTCCCTTGCTGTTAATCGCCCTCCCCCGAGCTTCGATGTAGAGGGACATTCCTTCACTGGATGCAGAAAAGTCGAGGATTGGCATACCTTGGAATGCTAGATTCTGTGTGATGTCGAAGTTCAAGTCCGGTTCTGTTGTGAGATTCATTGACCCCGGCACTTGAGTCAGGAACATCGTAGCAGGCCACCATGATCCCTCCATCCACTGCATCTGCTGAATCATGATTGAACCAACTCCCAAGTCCCCCTTCCGATACTGCTCAGGGACTGTGACATCCATCGAGAGAGCATTCCCTAGACTTGCTTGTATCTCGACGGACTCGGGGATGTCTTGTACCATCATCTCAGTTCTGCTCCCGGCCTGCCTATCCAGTAGCAGGGCATGGAACCATTCGAGTCGGTTGGACATCGAGTAAAGCGTCGAGGTGGAGATCTCGGTAATTCCTCCAACCATCTCAGTTCGGAAAACCGAGTCAACCAATAGTGAGGTTGGCTTGCCCACATCAAGACCATCGATTGTGAGGAAGACGTCTTGCCCGTTGACGCCCTTAGAGGCGATGACTAGTTCAGAATTGTATGGCTCCCAGCCTTCCAAGCCGATTGTTACGGCCCAAACCTCGCCGCTGGGAATCATTGTTCTCGAAACAGAGAGGTCAACCAAGGCGGGGAGATTCGGGATCCAAGTCTTCAGATGGAAGCCGTCTGAAATACCAGTGAGTGCGGAATTCAGAACAATTCCGTGGACCCACTCTGGTTCCTCGATCGAGTCTGCACCCATACTTGACTCAATTACTAAGTCAAAATTTGAGTCGGCTTCGAGACCTAGGGAGAAGGAGAAATTCCCATCTCCGTTACTAGATCCAGTAGAGATATCCGTGGTTATTCCAGATAGAACCTCGTTGACCGATCTTCCCAAATCCGAGAATCCCCCGATAAAGAATGCGATTCCAGTCATTCCCTGTGAAGAGTTTAGTTCGGGTATGTCAAGGGAGGGTCCTGCATCGGAACCAGTAGGAATCTGAACCGATAGGCTGGAGGGCAGGGGATCGATCTCAGCTAACACGTTCAGCGGGAGGTTCTCACTTGAAGGGGCGTTTCCGATGTTGATGCGCATTGTGTTCTTTCCCTCTATGGTGGCGAATGCAGTGCCAATGCCAGCATTTCCAGGGGCACCCTCCTCAAGGGGGGAGATCCACCCCACCTCACTGACTCCGGATACAGTGGCTGACAAAGATGAGGTATTACTCATAGGATCGTGATGAAAGAGGAAGTGGTCACCAACCATGGACAACGGCTCTGTGGAGTCACTAATCTGGGCCTCAATCAGGTCGATTGCGGAATCTGAAGACCAAGAGAGAACTGAGCCCGATGTAGTTGAGAAAGAGCTGGGAAAGCCGGATATCCGTACGACCTGTCGGTGGGAGCCGTCGAATCCAGAGTAGATAATCGAGTCTATTTCCGAAGATGCAGAGTAGTCAACACCACTAGCTGATACAGAGATGGTAATGTTGTTGGGAACGTCGGATAGCCATGCAGACTGGTAATCTGAATCCTCCAAGGAAGACGTCTGGTGACTGACGTAGGCCAATCTGATATCCTCATTGGAAACTGTCTTGAGGGTCAGTTCCTGAGTGTCGGAAGAGTTAGAATCAACTAGGGAGAAAGCTTGGAGTCCAGAGAAGTTAATGCTGGCTGCGATTGGGACCAGGGGATCCTTCGGCCCGTGATCTGTTTGAATCATGCCCAGTCCACGGTCTCGAGACAGGATGACGTGGTTTCCGGGTGATGTTAGATGGTCCGAAGATCCGATCTGCATCGAAAGTTCGTCTAGTGGGAATGCATTTCTTGATGCTAGCCAATTATCAGTCATGAGAAGGTGAATTTCCCTTCCTGAGATTCCTCCAGCGTCAACGCTTCCACTAATCAGCTCTACTAGTGTAGATGGGACTTCATTCAAGATGCTCCCCACATCAAGGAACACGTCAACGACATTGAGGATGACTGAGTCTACTATCTTGGAGATGAAGTCTAGATTATTGCCTGAGTCTAGAGAGTTGTTCGATTCCGCTGAACCTCCGAGTCCGAATGACCCGTACACTGCAACTGCAGATGGAATTGAGTCTGCGAAGATGTGTATTCGTCTGTGATCTTGACTCTCCCCGCCACGAGAGAACCAAGACGTGTAGTCCAACTCTTGGATTGGCTGGACTGACCTTACTACGATCAGACTATCTGGTGGGTCAGCAGGATTCACTGGCAGCGTGGGGTCGTCTACGTTCTGACTGCTATCGCGAGTGAAGTTCTTGATTCCAATGATTAATCCCAGTCTCTCTGGGATGTCTCCCGGTAGTTCTGGTTGATCCGCCGACCCTAGCATTCGGAATACCCTCTCTATCTGTTCCTCTGAGAGGGTTCCAGCAGGCATGCCCCTGAACCAACCAAGTGAATCGGTAGTATTCCCGAATGAGCCGTCGGCCTCCGATTCGGGCAATTCTGAGCGATCCTCGTGGAAGTGGATGTGTAGGTCTGATCTTCGATCTGCCCAGTACTCTAGAGTAGTGAGGCTCTTCTCCCCTTCCATACCTCCCATGGTAGGGAGAACGCTGTCTGTTCTGACTATAAGTTCTGCAGAACTTGGGAGACGCTTTGACTCCCCATGCGGGTGGAACCTGGCTTCGATATATGCGAGCTCCCACATCTTTCTGTTGGAATTGTCATCGGGTGGCGAGTAGTGAATGTAGCCAAATCCTGCTGAAACTCCACATGAAATCTCCATTGAGCTTCTTGTGTACAGTTCTGAGGTGTTGTAACTCTCAGAGCACTCGTCCTGGCCACCGTTTTCAAATCTCAATGAGTAGGGGGCAGCTATGGATGCGAATGTGATTCCAGACTCTTCTGGAGGATCGACGAGCCCAAAGGGGTCTGTAATGGCGGCAAGGAGGGTCGCGGCGAAATCCTGACCAGTTCCCGCTAAGTCGAAGAATAGCCTCTCTATTCCAACTTCGAACTTGAAGTCATTTGGTGGGGTGGTGAACCTCGAGTCGATTACCCAAACGTAGCTCTCGCCTTCTCCGAGATTCAGGAGTGAGTTGGAATCCGAGTAGGAGAAAGCCTTGATCAGGGATACGTGGAGTGCCTCCATGCTATCCCAGTCGGGATCCGAGGCACTGTTTCCGATGTCTCTGACTGTGAATTCGATTCCAGGTTCAATCCAAAGAGTGCCATCCTCTATGCCCCAACCACCAATGAACTCGACGTCTACCTTCAATCCGACTTGGATGTCGTCGTCGCCATCCCCATCAACGTCGACTGAATGCAGTAGAGCCTCGGTGTTTATGTTTAGGATGGAGAATAGGGAGGAGCTGAATGAGACTACCTGATACTGCTCGGTAATTTGACCATTGACGTCTATGTACTGAGTCCAAATGACGTAGTCTGTTATATTGAATAGGGTCTGCCAGATGTTGTCGACCATTCCAGGGTTATTTCCCCCAGTAAGCAATAGGTCGTAAGGAGCCGGGTGTTCGGGAGCAGGCGGCGAGGTGCTGACTAGTGAGAGCCCGTCGATAGCTGGACCGACCACAGAGATAGGGCTATCTGGACCTGAAGAAATGACTGCGTCGCGAACCGCGTCAATTCTTGCATCCGCCAAAGGTGAGACTGAGTTTGAGCCGAGGAAAGAATCTCTTTCATCGAGCATCTCGTTGAGTTCCTCGAGTACCCCGAAATCGCTAGATTCGAATCTCGGCTCCCCATTGACACTAGTGAAGGGAAGCAGTAACGGAGAGACGAAGATTACTGCTAGAATTAGAGTGACCTTTACCGATCCTGAGGGTTCTTTCCTCGGATGCGGTTCTCGGTCCATTCTAGACCGTACCTCTTAGAGGTGCGCTATAGGGTATTGCCCTGCTTGAACCTCTGAATATCACGGTTTCAGTGAGGTTAGTTGGTCCCGACCATCTCTTCTGATCCACAATGAGGGCAGTTGGTGTAGGCTGCATCAAGGCCTTCTGGAAGTGTTATCTCGAATGCTCTGGAGCATTTGCTGCAATCCGACCTTACCGTTGTTCCTGCAGGGGATTCGGGATTGATTTGCTCAGGAGTCGCTTGGAGATCCCCGAGTAGAGAGTCTCCCGAATCCATTGGTACTCTGGTTTCCTCTCGGGCTGATGGAGGAGGGTCAAGCAGATCGAACATTTCATCTCCGGGTAATGGGCTTGTCGTTACCTCTTGAGGTGGTTTGAACGAAGAGGAAGTGTCGCCCCTACTCCACATCTGGGCCTGCATTTGAGGTGAGGTGTTTTGTTTAGACGAGTCATCTTCCTCTTCGACATCGGAGAATTCTGACATTCTACGACTCACTGCAGAATTATACAAGAAGAAAGCCGCCACTGAAATTATGATTAGAAGGATTACTGCGATGACTGCGATGACCTGCCGACCGAGACCATTGTTGGTTTCGCTTCCTTTAACGACAACCAGGATATCTGCATAGGAGGCGAGGCCGGCATCGTTCTCAATTCTGCATATCACATTTGTTGGCCCTTCTGAGTCAAATTCGTAGACTATCAAAGGTCCACTGAACTGAACCTCATTGTCAGTACCCTGCCATATTGTCCAAATGTAATCGAGTCCCTCCGACTGGTTATCCTGTGCGAAAATCTGCAGGATTGTTGGAGCACCGTAGTTTACTTCAATCTGAGCTTCATACTGTGAGATCTCAGGAGCTGTGACATCGATGAAATTCACTAGAGCATCTTGCTGGGTGGTCATTCCAGACCTATCCCTAACAACCAGAGAAATCACATGTTGACCTGGTGAGTAGTCGTTTGAAACATGCAGGAGTAGGGTCGAAGTAGGAGATGTTAGGGAGTAGTTGGAGAGTATTGTTTCACCATCGATCATCCAATCCAGACTCTCTACACCCCAATTATCCGTGAACGTACTACTAATGGACAGTTGTTCTCCGAAACCTTTCGTTACCTCTCCTGAGACGCCAAGGGAAACTATAGGAGCAGTCATGTCATTCACCCTGACCGTCCTAGAGACACTGGCACTCCTAGAATCGACCGATGTTACCGATAGCCGAACAGTGTAGTTTCCCGGCTCTTCCCAATGGTGATCCATTGTAACTCCGCTCCAGTCATTGACCCCATCTCCATCGATGTCCCACGAAAATCCCGAGTCAGGAATTTGGTCAGATTTGTTTGGTGTTCCAGATGCAGAGAGAGTCACCTGAGCACCAACATCAACGGAGTCGAGATTGGTCTGGCTGGAGATAGAAGGTTCCAGCACTGGCCTAAGAGTGACGGTCACCGTCACAGCGACGTTGGAAGTTCCTGCACCACCCCCTCCGGGTCCCGGGCGATTATCCACCACAATGTACAGATCTTCGCCCTCCGTGTCACTAGCCTCCCATGAGATGGTACGTTCGTTGGATATTAGTAGCATGTCAGCTGAAATTATCCTTAGAGAAGAAGACCAGTTTGAGGTTGGTGAGTAGTAAGAGAAAGCAGTCTCGGTCATAACGAAAATGTCCGGTTCTCCTCCCATGGTTCTAGCATTAATTTCCACGATCGTGCCCTCGTCCACGGTGAAGGGTCCGTGGACAATTGAATAGTCACCAGAACCAACCCTGTGAATTGAATCAGAGAGGGTAAATTGTTGGGGAGAAATCAACCCCCCATCAAGAGTAACTTCGGAAGATTGTCCTCCTTGCGAGCCCTCTCCTGAGTCTTGGGGATGTGCTAGATTGTCTATCACGAGGTACCACCTTGTCGAATCTCGATCGGATGGAACCGTCCAATGCCACTCGCCTTCTCCGGAGAACGACTCGAACACAGACTCGCTAATCCAAACTGAGTCAATCCGGTAAGATTGTTCGTTCTGATAAACTGAAACTGTGTTCGAAGGGAAGAGCAGGATATCGACATCAGAATCGGATGAGATTTCGAAAAACAGAGAATCTCCCGGGAGAAGAACTCCCAAGTCGACCCTCAGACACGTCTGGTCAGGCATACTCCAGTTTCCAGGAAGGGCGTCTAGGCTCGAGTTTGAGCAAGAAATTACCCCCTTGGTGGTTGTGGCGCCAACGGAAGCCGTGGTTGTCAGAAGGAGCGAGATCACGAAAACACAGACGAGTCGCATCGTTCGGCGGTTTGCCCTTTCCTTTTGAACGGTATCGCAATCACGTTCGATAGTTGAATCTAGAGATTTCGAGGAATGGGCGTCTGGGGGAACCATCGCAATAGAACTACGTCCCCGACTGACCTGACCCAATTCCATGGCACGGCGACGTGTGTTCGCCCCTCAACCAATGCATCGGGTGGATCTGAAACAAAAATGTGAGTGCATGACCAGTTGTTCACGTCAATAACCGTATCATGGACCGTACCCAGCAATCGTCCATCGGGAATGATTACCGGTAATCCCCTGATTTCCGATGCGTGACGGTCCGCCATAGTAGGATGCCATTCATCACTCGGCATCAATCTGACGGAATAGTAAGGTTACTTTCCTCGGTTCTTGTTCGCCTTGAGACTTGGTCGGAGTTTCTCTGCTCCCTTGCCCTTGTTCAATAGACCCCTTCCTCTCTTACCTGCCCCGGTCTTACCCCTGAAGGCTCGGCCTCGATGGCTTGAACCGCTGGAAACCCATCCTAGGTCCTTGTCAGACTTGATCGCGGGATGCTCTGGATCAATCATGATTACTTCGTAGAACTTGTTCTTGCCGTCTTCTCCGACCCAATATGAGTTGAGGACTTCTAGGTTCGGGTATCTTCTCGAAGATCTCTCTTCGGCTATTCTCTGAATCGACTTGC
>Ga0302119_10000426_pt1 | contig 18994 bp, 12 predicted proteins | sample AG5_Tmax_MG_FD_203114 | JGI IMG/M metagenome (GOLD analysis project Ga0302119, IMG submission 203114) | Marine microbial communities from Western Arctic Ocean, Canada - AG5_Tmax | ecosystem: Environmental > Aquatic > Marine > Oceanic | place: Canada: Western Arctic Ocean | collected 2017-10-01 | reverse complement strand
TGAGAATCTTGGGTTGGGGATCCAGCTCACGGAGGCGATTGCAAAAGGCATCGATCCCGATCTCTTGTTTGCCCGGCCTGAGGGGAACCCCATTCGGAGTGAAGAGGCCTGGTCCCTTGGAGATGAGTGGGTTACAGCCCCGAGAAGGACCAACGATCGCGACCGCCTTTTTTGAGTGCAACGCGATGTGCGATTGGCCACAATGCTCCACCATGTCGCTTTTTGGCAACGGCCGTCGCTGCGGGGGGCCTTCACGCCGTTCGTTTCTTGAACTGGGAGCGTATTCTCTCTGCGGACTCGGCTTAGGCGAATTGGCGCGAGCAACGGGGAGCGGTCGCGTCCAATCGGAGGACGATCCGGCGGTGATTTTTGTTTGGCTCCCGGGCGGTCCGCCCCACATGGAGATGTACGACATGAAGCCGAATGCCCCGGCGGAGTATCGCGGCGAGTTTCGTCCGATCCGGACCAACAATCCGGATTTGCAGGTGTGCGAGCTCATGCCCCTGCACGCGAAGTGTGCGGACAAGTACAACATCATTCGCTCGGTGCATCATACCTTCAGCGATCATGGTGGCGGTCACAAGCGATTCATGACCGGGCGGGTGCCGAAAGAACCCACCGGAACGGTCAACGACGCGCCCGCGATGATCTCCTTTATCAATGCGGCCCTGCAGAAACGCGATGAGGTCGCGACCGCGAACGGTCTGCCGACCAACGTGGCCCTGATCAAGGCCGGGAGGCACCAGATTGACACCTTCGCGCTGGGCTCGGCCTGGATGAACGGCCACACCCCGTTCGTGGTGAGCGGTGATCCCAATGCCGACGACTTCAAGATCGACAGCCTGGCCCTCCCCCAGGGGATGGTGGAACGCCTGGAAGATCGCTTTTCGCTGCTCAAGGGAGTGGACACCCTGCGGCGGGACATCGACGCCAATGGCGCGATTCGCGCGATGGACGAACACTACCGTCAGACGGTGGACATGATTTTCTCGGAGCGCTTCCGCAGGGCCTTTGATCTGAGTGAGGAGCCGAAAATGGTTCGGGAACGATTCGGTCGGCATTCATGGGGCCAACGTGCGATCCTTGCGAGGCGTCTGGTGGAAGCCGGAGCCCGCTTCGTCACGGTTGTGATGGAGAACCCCTACGTTTCGGGAATCAAGATGCCGAAGTACGGGACCTACAACTGGGATTCCCATGCCGTGAATTGCCACCTCTTTCGCGAAGCAGAAATTCGCCTTCCGATCTACGACAAGGTGATCACCGCGATGATCGAGGATCTTTACAGCCGGGGACTGGACCGACGGGTCATGCTGGTGGTGACGGGTGAGTTCGGGCGCACGCCACGGATCAATGTGAGCAAGGGATCGCAGACGAAAGTCGCGCAACCGGGCCGCGATCACTGGCCGAAGGCCATGTCGATGCTGGTGAGCGGCGGGGGAATGCGGACCGGTCAAGTCATCGGCGCGACCAATTCCAAGGGGGAACATCCCATTGCGCGTCCGCTGACACCCGAAGATATCTGGGCCACCATGCTTCAGCACCTTGAGATCGATCCCAGCCAGACTTTCGAAGATCACGGCGGCCGCCCCCATCCCATTCTGCAAAACGGAAGGGCGATTGAAGAGTTGCTGCGTGCGTAGGCAGGAAATGTCTTTAGGTTGGGGCCATGAATTTGCCCCTTCGCCTTTTCCTGTTGTTCTCGGTCCTTGGTTCGTCATGGGCGTCAGCCGCGCCAGCGCCCAAGCTCGGGGCGGCCGATGTTCCGAAGCCCTCGCCGAGCAAACGCCACGACGCCAAGGTCGCCGCGGTCAAGAGCGGCAATTACGACCTGGTGCTGATTGGGGATTCGATCACGCACACGATGGGCGAACTCGGCGGCAAGTACGAGCCACTGAAGGAGGTTTGGAAGAAGCATTTCGCACCGCGGAACGCGATCAATCTGGGCTTCAATGGTTATCGCACCGAGCAGATCCTCTGGAACCTGCAAAACGGGGAACTCGACTTTGTCCGTTCTCCCAAGGTGGCCCTGATTCTGATCGGGACCAACAACAGCGATGACCGGCACTTCAAGACGGTGCACACCGCGGAAGAGATCTTTGCCGGAACCAAGGCGATTGTGGACCTGGTCAAGGAGCGGCATCCCACCACCAAGATCCTGGTTCTTCGTATCTTTCCGCGTGGAGGTGACGGAGAGAAAGGGGTCAGTCCGCCCGCCTTCAATTCATCGAAGCAGTGTATCGAAACCTGTCGCCGGGCCGGGGAACTCACCAAGCAACTGGCAGACGGCAAACAGGTCTTCTGGCTCGATGTGAACCAGATCTTTTTGCGACCGGATGGAACGATCAACAGCGATTTGATGTGGGACCTGCTCCATCCGAGTCCGGCCGGTGCCGAGGCATGGGCGCAGGCAGTGGCGCCGACCCTCGCGACATTGATGGGGGATAAACCACCGGCACCCGAGCGGTTAGTGCTCTGGGCCGATCAGGCTCCCATCGGCGATGGGAAATTTGAGGTCGCCCAACCAGTTCTCACCGTCTATCGGCCGGCTAATGCGAACGGAGCGGCGGCCGTGATCTGTCCCGGCGGAGGCTATGGCGGACTAGTGACTGGCGCCGAAGGGCGCGGAATCGCGAGGTGGCTGAACACGCATGGGATCACCGGGATTGTGCTCGAATATCGTCTTCCGCGCGGGCGACAGTTTGTTCCCCTCCTCGATGCCCAGCGCGCCATCCGGATCGTGCGTTCGAAGGCGGAAGCCTGGGGCTGTGATCCCAAGCGCATCGGCATCATCGGGTTTTCTGCCGGCGGGCACCTGGCCTCGACCGCGGCGACCCATTTCGATACGGGCAAGGCCGCGGCGGCGGATCCCATTGAGCGCGTGAGTTGTCGTCCCGATTTTGCAGTGCTCGTGTATCCGGTCATCACCATGAGCGAGAAGGGTCACGGGGGATCGAAGCGGAATCTGCTGGGGCCGTCTCCCTCGGCAGAGAGCGTCGCCTTGTTCTCCAACGAGAAACAAGTCACGGCGCAGACGTCGCCTACCTACCTTGCTCATGCCTTGGATGATCGCGTGGTGTCCGCCGACAACAGTCGGATGTTTCACGAAGCGCTCAAAGCGAAGAAGGTCGCGACGCACTACCTCGAACTGCCTTCCGGGAATCACGGGCTGAACGGATACAAGGGACCGATGTGGGATGCCTGGCAGAGTGGATCCTTGAAATGGCTGGCTTCCTTGAAGTTGATCCCGACCCAGGAATAGCTTCAAGGAACTCGATTCGTCTCACTGCGAGGTGAACAAGATACTCCGATCCTCGATCCCCATCACGGCGGGGTGGAGGATGTCGTCCCAGCCTGGCAGTTAGAATAGTTCCTTGATGACGGAACCCTCCGGGAGCATTTTCATGCGCCGTCCCTGAGCCGTGAATTCTGCTTTCGGGTCGAGCCCAAGAGCGTGGTAGACGGTGGCTGCAAAGTCCGCGACGGAGACGGGGCGATCGATGGGTGTAGCGCCATAGTTATCACTGGCACCGATTACCCTTCCGGTCTTCACGCCGCCACCGCCCATGGTCAGGCTGAAACAGCCCGCCCAATGGTCGCGCCCGGGGCCGCGTTTGTCCGTGTTGAGTTTGGGCGTGCGCCCGAATTCACCGGCCGTGATGACAAGGGTGGTCTCAAGCAGGCCGCGATCGTCGAGATCGTTGAGGAGGGCTGAATAACTACGGTCGTAGATTGGCAGCTGAATGTCGAGGTGGGGAAAGATACCCCAGTGGTGATCCCAGGCATAGATTCCCGTGTCGACGTATCCTTGGATCGTGACGAAGCGGACTCCCGCCTCGACCAGGCGACGGGCCAGGAGCATTCCCTGTCCGACCTGGTTGCGCCCATAGGTATCGCGAAGCTTGTCCGGTTCCTTGGAGAGATCGAAGGCTTCCTTGGCGGTGGGCGAGGTCGAGAGGTTCAGCGCTTGTTCTCTAAACTCGTCGTGGACGCGGGAGAATGCGAGCTGCTTTTCCTGAGCGGCCTGGTAGCGATCAAGCGAACGGAGCAGATCTGCGCGCCCCGACATCCTCCGGGCATCGAGGTCCTCCGCGGGATCAAATGTCGTGACGGAAAAGTCCGGAGAATTTGGATCCTGTTTGATGAGGAACGGGTCGTGGGAGCGGCCGAGATATCCGCCATAGCCAGGCGCGCTGTGGGCGGGATGCTTCATGTCCCCGAGATGCACGAAGGGTGGGATGGCAGCCTGCTGCTTCTGCTGCGCGCTGAGGACCGCACCGATGCCTGGCGCCTGCAGGTTCTTGTCGAGTGGACTTCCGCACATGAGCTCGACATCGCCCTGACCATGCTTGTGGCTGAAGGAGTGCATGGAGCGGATGAGGGAAAACTTGTCAGCACACTGGCGAAGCATAGGCAACTTTTCGCACAGGTGCAGGCCGGGAATGTTGGTGGGGGCGGGATGGTACTTCCCGCGGATTTCGGCCGGCATGTCCGGTTTCATGTCGTACATGTCGAGGTGACTGGCGCCTCCTTGCAGGAACATGAAAATCACGTTGATCTCCTTCTTGCCTTGGCCCGCGGCCTCGCTGGCCAAAACATCAGACAGGGACAGTCCGAGGGGGGAGATTGCGCCGAGGGAGAGCCCTCCCATCTTGAAAAATTCGCGACGCTCCATTCCCACAAGGTTACCCTGTGGCCGAACTTGCTCAAACCTCAAAATCCTGCGTCACATCTTTGGCCTACCGGGAGAGGGGAAGGATGGACTCACCCCGGAGCAGGATCCCTGGTCTCCGGCGTCCCGGGCGGCCTTTGAGTCAACGAATAAGCGTGGTTCGAGTTGAGGGCCCTTCTCGCGGAGGGTGGGGCGTGATAGAGTTCTTCTGAAAGAGCTCGCGCTTCAGGCCGTTAAAAACAGGTGTTCGGCAATGAAGTCCTCGTCGCGGAATTGCAATCCTTCATGCGGCCCCTTTCCCTCGCCCTCATGTTCCCAGCCGGGCTCCTCGGGGCGCCCCATGGATTTGAGCTTGAGGTGCGCCCTATTCTTGATCGTTCCTGCCTGAAGTGCCACGGCGGGGAGAAGGTGAAAGGCAAAGTCGATTTTTCGAGGATCAAGACGGATGCGGATGCGGATTCTCAGTTCGAGCTCTGGGAGACGGTGGCGGAGATGATCACCGAAGGAGAGATGCCGCCCGAGGACGAGCTCCAGCTCAGCGAGGCGGAGAAGAAGACCATTCTTGATTGGTATCAGGGTCGCTTGGCCGCTCCGATCGAGGCCCGCCCCGGAACCTTCCAACCCCGACGGCTTTCCGGACCGGAGTACCGTAATACTCTACACTCTCTCTTCGGGTTCGAACTCAATGTCGCAGTCGCGGAAGCGCAGCAGACCGAGGCAGGTGAACGATCGCTCGTGATGAAGTTGCTTCCCCCTGATCCGCCTGGAGCGAGTGGATTTATCAACGACACTCATGGGGCGCGGCTTTCGTCCGTGATCTGGGACCAGTATTCTCATCTTAGCGACGCCGCTTTGGAACAACTGTTCTCGCGGAAGGGACGCGAGCAACTCGGAGCCTTGACTGCCGCTTCGTTGTCCGGAACCTGGACGACGGCAGACTTCACCCGGGCGCAGGCGGAGATCTTGATCCGCAATTTCGTTCCGCGCGCCTTCCGCCGACTTGTCCCGGAAGCACAGTTGAGCAAGATCGTCTCAGCGCTAGCGGGGAAGAATGGCAGGGCCCTGGTTGAAGCCACAAAGTTCGAGCTGAAGGCGGTTCTCATGTCGCCGGCCTTTTTCTATCGGGGCCTTCTCATGGAAGGGGTGCCTGGAAAGCAGCAGTCCGTTGATGCCTTTGAACTGGCGGAACGCCTTTCTTACTTCCTGTGGGAAGATCGCCCCGATGATGAGCTGATGAGTTTGGCTGTGAAGGGGTCACTCTCGGATCCGCAGGTCGTGGAGGGGCAAGTTGAGCGCATGCTGCAAGCGCCCGGCGCGCGCAGTCTGGCGGAGAGTTTCGGGGTGCAGTGGCTTGGACTGGCCAGTCTCGACCAGATGGTCAAAGAGCCGATTCGAAATCATGCCCTCACATCCCAGCCGGTCGACTTTCTCAACTACCTGTTCACGGAAGATCGTCCCGTGATGGAGATCATCGATTCGAAGATCACCTTCGTGAATCAAGGGACCTCGGGATTTTACGGCCAGGATCGACAGAGAATGAAGAGGTATGCCTCGACGAAGGGAATCGAACGGCAGACGACCCTCAATCAGCGGCTCACGTTGGAACATGCCCAGTGGCGAGGAGGAATCCTGACCATGCCTGGCGTTCTGAGCATGAACCGCGGGCCGATCCAGCGGGGGACTTGGATGCTACGACGCATTCTCGGGGTGAAACTCGGGGAGCCGCCTGCAGACGTTCCTGCGATCAAGCCCAGCCCCCGTGGAAAGAACCTCTCCTTTCGGGAGCGCTTCGCAATGCACCGCGCCGATGCGAGCTGTGCGCGATGCCACGAGAAGATCGATCCCCTCGGTTTCTCGCTGGGTGCCTACGATGCCAGTGGCAGGTTCACAGCGGTCTCGACCGGCCGGAAAGGGAGCCCGCCGATCGATACCTCGGGCCAGCTGCCCACCGGAGAGAACTTCAAGGATTTCGCCGAGCTGAAGGCGATTCTCCTGACCAGCCAGCGCGAGACGATTGTTCGCAATTTTGTCGAGCGGACATTATCCTATGCCTTGTGCCGGAAGTTGCTGCGTAGAGATCAACCAACAGTGAACGAGATCACCAAGAATATCTGCGAAGGGGAGGGCACTTGGAGAAGCCTGTTTTGCCAGGTTGCCAACAGCCTGCCTTTTCGGGAAACCATGATCGAAAAGGAGCGCGAAGAATGAGCAAGAATTGGAATATCGGGCGGAGAACATTTTTGCGAGGAGCCGCCGGCGCCCTCGTTCCGCTGCCCTTCCTCAATTTGATGGAGGCCGGTGCGGAGTCCAAGAATCTGGCCGGGGAAGCGAAACCTCCCCTCCGCTTTGTGACTCTCTTCAAACCGAATGGAGTACACCCTCCCTCGTGGAACATCAACGGAGGGAGCGAAAATGATTTTCGGATGTCTCCCCTCATGGCGCCCTTTGCCAAGCACAAGGACGATCTCCTCATCCTCGATAATATGGGGGACTTCGGATTCTCGTCCCACAGCAACTCGACCCGAAGATTCCTCTCGGGACATCACAGCAACCGGAAGTCGGCCTCGGTGGACCAGCTCATCGCAGACAAGATCTGTGGCAGCACCGCGCACCGCTCACTCGAGCTCACCACCGAGGGTCTCTTCACCAATCAGATCGACTGCAGCTACATCTCCTACGACCACAAGGGTAACCGGATTCCACGTGAGAGTGACCCGCAGCTCATGTTCGATCGGCTCTTCCGCAGTCCGATGCGGGACCCAAAGCAACGCCAAAAAATCTCCAGTCTTCTCGACAAGGTCACCGCCGACGCCAAGACCCTACAGCGCAAGGCGGGACGCGAAGACCGCGAAACGCTCGAGGAATACTTCACGGTGGTCCGGGAAACCGAGCAACGCCTGCAGAATATGGCCCCCCTTGCCGGGTCGCCGCAGGTCGATTTTTCCAGCCTGGTGCGGCCCGAAGGCTCCGCCAATCTCAACGAGCAAGTCAATGCCATGCTCGACATCATCGCGATGGCGCTCTGGACCGACTCGACCCGCTGTATCACCTACATGCTCGGGAACAGCAATAGTCGCATGATTTTTGATTTCCTCGGAATCAAGAAACAGCACCACTATCTCTCCCATTTCTTCCGTAACTTCAGCCGATCAAATATCGATTCCCTTCTCAAGATCAGCCTCTGGCACATGGAGAAGTTCGACTATCTCCTCACCAAGTTGAAATCCTACAAGGATCACAACGGCTCGCTTCTCGACCATTCGGTCGTCTTGTTCGGGTCGGGCATGGGACACAGCGACAACCACACCGCCCAACGCATTCCGATCGTGCTCGCCGGCAAGGGCGGAGGAATGCTCAAGACCGGACGCTACCTGAGATACTCCAAGAACCAGGAGCTGAGCCGTTTGCATCTCACTCTTCTGCAGAAATTCGAGGTCGAGGCCGAGTCTTTTGCCAACTCATCCACGCCCCTGCCCGGGCTTGATGGGGGCGCCTTCGAAGAATATCGCGAGCGTCCCTTCGAGAGCTGGGTCAAGATTGGCAACGGCAAGATCACGGTGCAGGGTCGGCTTCGCATGTCGGATAATCTCGACGAGGCCAAGGTCTTCTACATCGATGTGAAGGATAAACAGTCGGTCCGAATCGAAGTGGGCTTCGGCGACTTCCACGGCTTCAACCTCGCCTACCATGTGGGTACCCCGATCACTCTGACCGGCAACAGCAACGAGCGGAGCGGCCAGCTCGTCCTCACCAAGGTGACCGAACTCAAATCGGTCTTTGGAAAGAGCAAGCCGGGCAAGGCGAATGGCTAGGAGGAACTCGCGGAGTCCAGCAGGGAGCGTTCTCAGCGCCTGCGCTTCAGTTACGGCTGGGATCCACTGATTTCGCGGGGGATCACGAACTCCTGGATTGGAAAAGAAGGGGACTCGGGCCTGAGCGATCGTTCGGAGGGGTGATCAGGCCTACTTGTATCGCTTCGGATCGTATCCCGCTTTGACGCGCTTGGTTTCCAGGAGCACCTTCAATTGGAGCATTTTTTTTGCGTGCTTGGGATCATTCGCAAGATTGGTGAATTCTCCCGGATCGTTCTTCAGATCGAAGAGTTCTTGGCCCTTTTTTCCGAACCCCCACTGGGTGAAGCGCCAATTTCGGGTGCGAATCGATTCTCCGCCGCTGCGACTGATGGTGAAGGCGAGGCCCTTGTTCCAGTTCTGAGCGGAAGGATTTTTGAGCAGAGCCACCATGCTCTGCCCCTGGAGCCCGTTGGGGGGAGTCAATCCCGCGAGCTCGGCCACGGTTGGGTAGAGATCAACGAGCTCGGTGATATGGCGGGTTGCTTTGCCGTGTGAGTCGGAAAGCCAGGGAACACTGAGAATGAACGGCACGCGAGTTGCTTCTTCGAAGAGGTGTTGCTTCTGAAACTTGTTGTGGTGTCCAAGCAGGTATCCATGATCGCTGGAGAAGATCACGATGGTGTTTTCCCGTAAGCCCAACTCATCGAGAGTGTCGAGCACTCGTCCCGCCTGAGCATCCATGTAGGAGACGCTGGCGTAGTAGGCTTCCAGTAATCCCTTGTGTAAGGCTGGAGTCACCCCGTAGTGGGATTTGGATTTATAGTTGCGAATGACCTCCGGCACATCATCGAGGTCTCCCTCGGGAACGGAAGGAGCGATCATGGTCTCGCGGTCGTAGAGGTCGAAATACTTGGATGGAGCCACAAGGGGCACGTGGGGGCGTACAAAGCCGCATCCGAGAAAGAAGGGCTTGTCCCGATTGCGCCTCAGAAAATCGATTGCGGCCTCCGCCGCCATTCCATCGGCAGGTTCCAGGTCGCCGGTCGAAGCCTCTACTCCGGTAAAGGTCTGGGAACTGGTGTCCTTGGGTGACCACTCGGTTTTTAACCCAGGGGCCTTCTGTTCCAGCGCCTTGATGTTTACGGTCTCGTCCCAAGAAGGGGGATCGTCGTGATTGGCGGTTCCCGCGAGGATCTCGCGAGGAATCCCCATGTGGTAGATCTTGCTCACGCGGCCGGCATGGTAGCCGCCCCGGCGAAAGAGTTGCGACATGGTCACCACATCGGGGAGATTCGCTCGCAGGTTTCCCCGGTTGCCGAGCATTCCGTTGGTGTAGGGATAGAGGCCCGTCATCATTGAAGCGCGGGAGGCTCCGCACACCGGGTATTGGCAGTGCATGTTTTCAAAGCGGACGCCTCGCTTGGCGAGTTCGTCCAGCCGAGGGGTTTTACACTGAGGATGACCGAATCCACTCAAGGCTGTATTCAGATCATCGGCCATGAGGAGAAGGACGTTTGGTCTCCTCTCTTCGGCGCGGGACGACGGGATGGAAACTATCGTCGCGAAAATCAGAGAGACCAGGAGCTTGATCATGTGGAGAGCATCACTCGGCTGCGGAGTTTGTTCAATTTGAGAATTTTCGGTCTGTCTGCATCGATGCGAGTTTTTCGGGCCATTGCCCGAAATCCGATCCTTGGAATGGTGTTTCCGTATGGAATTGGAATGGTCTCATTTGCTTGCCTGCTGAGCTCTAGGAGATTTGGCTTCCATCGTGAAGAGGAGCCGGTCTTGGGGAGGTTGATAGTGAGATTCTCTTAACACTGTTGAGCTTGTGGGTCGGCATGCTGTTCTTCTGGAGGTTCGAGGCACCGACTTCCTCGGGAGGAACTCATCAAAGTCTGCACGATCACGGTGAGTTTGTCATGGGGCACGCATGAGGCGGGTTTTCTTCTGAACCCGACCACAACAGTCGTTAGACAGATGATCTCGCCTCTGTTATTTCAGGGATCATGTCGAACACCCCGCACATCCGACTCGCCTTGCTCCTCGCGATCCTGATTCTCTCCTTGGGCATTGTTCATGCCGCGGAGCGACCCAACATTCTCTTCTGTATTTCCGATGATCAGAGTTACGCCCATACGGGGGCCAACGGGGATCCCCTGATCCAGACGCCGGCTTTTGACCGGGTCGCGCGGGAGGGAATCCGCTTTACGCGTGCATTTTGCGATGCTCCCAGTTGTGGCCCCTCGCGCAGTGCCATTCTGACCGGGCAACCGATCTGGCGACTGGAGGAAGCGGGGAACATCCACAGTACCCTGCCAAAAAAATTCGAAACCTACACCGATGTCCTGAAGGAGAACGGCTACACCGTCGGGTACACGGGCAAAGGTTGGTCGCCAGGACGGGACGCCCCCGGAGGGCGCGAGGAGAACGCCGCGGGGCGCGCCTATTCCAGGTTTCAGTATGGGAGGGGAGAACTGAAGGATACGCCGCAACCGAAGGGCATGTCGAGCAAGGCCTATGCCGCCAACTTCAAGGATTTCCTGAGCCAACGGCCCCAGGACAAGCCCTTCTGTTTTTGGCTGGGAACGCACGAACCGCACCGTGGCTACCAACCGAATCTCTGGAAGGGGAAGGATCTCTCGAAGGTGGTCGTGCCGGCCTCTCTTCCCGATCATGAAACGGTCCGCAGGGACCTTCTGGATTACAGCCATGAGATCGAGTACTTTGATCGCGTGGTTGGCGAAGCTCTTGCCCTGCTGGAAAAAAGGGGCCAGCTGGACAACACCATCGTGGTGGTCACCAGCGATCACGGCATGCCCTTTCCCCGCGCCAAGGCGAGTCTCTACGATGCCGGGACGCACGTTCCCTTGGCAATTCGCTGGCCGGAAGGGATCAGCACGGCGGGGAGAGTCCACGAAGGCCTGGTCAGTCTCAGTGATCTCGCTCCGACCTTTCTGGAGGCGGTCGGGCTGCGGAGACCGGAGATGATGATCGCCAGCAGCTTGCTCGAGATTTTTTCCAAGCCGAGTGCGGAGCGTCGCGGTGTTTACATTGCCATGGAACGGCACGACGGGTGTCGCAAGGGTGGCAAGGGATATCCCTCTCGGGCCCTCCGCACGGGGCAATATCTTTACATCAAAAACTTCGAACCCGATCGCTGGCCTGCCGGCAACCCGGACCGCGAATTTTGCGCCCGCTACATCCCATTCGGGGAGGTTGACTCCTCCCCCACCAAATCGCTTCTGATGGAGAACAAGGACAAGGAGGGATTCAGGCGTTTCTACGATTTGGCCTTTGCCAAGCGTCCGGCAGAAGAACTCTACGATGTAAGAGTGGACCCGGGACAGTTGGTGAATCTCGCAGGAAAATCAGAGTTCGCCCGCGTGCAGAAGCAGTTGCGCGCACAGTTGCAGGAGCGACTCGTGCTCACGAAAGATCCGCGGGTACTGGGTCTGGATGCGCCTTGGGATTACTACCCATACTATGGGTCGCGCCGGAACAAGAACTGGCAGGTTGAGAAGAGGCCTTGAGGCTGGGGGGATCGAGGGGAGCAATAACCAACCGGGAGAAGAAGTCGGGCGTTGCGAACACCGCGGCGTGGAGAAGCCTTGATTGCCGGGAGCTCCATAGTTGTGGCCGAGAAGCGTCGCAGTCAGGGTCTCTTTGGTTTCGTATCGCGGGGCAAGGCGTCGTCGTCCAAATCCTCCTCGCGGGAGAGGGCCTTGAGCATCGCGGTCACGCGCGATCCCTGCTCGATTGCCAGATCGGTTGTCTCGTTGGGGTCGGTGGACAGGTTGAACAACTCAATGCCGGTTTTGCCGTTGCGTCGATGGAGCACGAGTTTCCAGGGCCCTTGACGGAGGGCGGCCGATTGTTTGCGAACGCCTTGCCAGTAGAGAGTGCGATCATTCACTTCCTGATTCGCTTCTCCCGTGAGGGTAGCCCAAACATCCACGCCATCCCATTTTGCCCCTGCTCTTTTGGGAATTTGCAAGAGCGCGCAGAGGGTTGGCATCCAGTCAATGACATGCAGTGGAGTGGAGACCTTGGAGGGCTTCAAGGTTCCGGGCCAGTTGACGAAGGCGGGCACGCGAATACCGCCTTCATAGAGTTGGGTCTTCCAGCCACGGAGCGGGGTGTTGAGGCCGCGAATTTTGCCTTTCACTTTCGTATCGGGATAGCGATTGCTGTCGTCGCCATTGGTTCCTCCATTATCGGAAAAGAAGATCAGGAGGGTATTCTTGTGTTGGCCGGACCGTTCCAGTGCCGCGATCATTTTACCGATCATGGCATCCATGTGCTGTGCACAGGCAGCATATTGTTGACGATCGGCGTGCACATGGGAGGCGTCATCCAGCCAGGCTTGCGGTTCGTCGAATGGGGTGTGAACCGCGGTGAATGGGACATAGACAAAGAACGGCTTGCGGTGCTTTGCTTCGATGAACTTGACCGCCTCCCTGCCAATCAGGTCGGTCACATGGCCCTTCTCGTCGATCAACCGATCGTTGCGGTGCCAGGTCTTTGAAAACGGACCATGCTTGTAGAGGTGATTGTTGGGGTTCACTCCCCCGGCGAGGGAGCCGTGCGAGTGATCGAAGCCAAATTGTTTGGGGCCCCACTCGGGTTTGGATCCCAAGTGCCACTTGCCGGTGATGTGCGTTTCGTAGCCAGCCTTCTTGAGCGCCCGGGCCAGCGTCCATGTCTCCCATGGCAGCACGCGAGTGTTGCTCGGAGTGGTGTTGCCAAAACGGCTCCAATACCGTCCGGTCAACAAGGCGGCTCGGGTAGGCGTGCACATGGGTGCCACGTAGTGTTGATCGAGTTCGACGCCTTCCCGCGCCAAGCGGTCGAGGTGCGGCGTCTGGATCGCCGAATCGTGGTAGCCGACATCTGCCCAACCCATGTCGTCGGCAACGATCAGCAGAATGTTCGGTCTGGGCGCCTCTGCCGCGAGTGCCCCTGCTCCGGGGCAAGACATGGTCATCCCGGCCAACAGGATGCTGGAGAGGACGTTTCGCGCGAGCGAGTTCATCGGAGTGGCAGGGAGAGAGGGGTCCGGGAGGGTTGGGGGCTGACCCTGCCGCGCTACGGAGCCGGGGTCTGAGGCAATACAAACTGATCCCCTCGCGCTGACCAGCTTATCAGGGTCGTGGCGCGCAATTTCGCGCGGCCCGCCAACCAGGGGGAGAAGATCCCCAGAAATCCTCCCGGGATGGGATCGGCACCCATTATTTGTTTGGTTTTGACGACAGGTTGTCGTAATGATCCGACAATTCGTCGTAAGAAGCCGACAGGTTGTCATGAGTCAGGCCGTAGAATCTCTTTGAAATGAAGCCCGCGTCCATTGCCAATGCCGAGATGGCGGTCATGAATCTTCTTTGGGAGAGCGACCGACTGACCGCGCGGGAGATTCGCGAAAATCTTTATCCGGACGCGGGCAAGGCGCAGCACGGGACTGTGCAGCGACTACTGCAACGCCTCGAGGACAAGGGTTACGTCGAGCGTGACCGGAGCCTGCCGGTACACTTTTTCTCGGCGGCCCTCTCGCGTCAGACCTATGCCGGGATGCAGTTGGAATCGCTCGCCGAGACCCTAACGGCGGGGTCGTTCGCCCCACTGATCACGCACCTGGTGGAACAAAAGAAAATCTCCCGCGAAGAGATTGATCGCATTCGAGCCATCCTGAAGGAAGGGCAGGAGAAGGAATCATGAAGGATCTCTGCTTCCAGATCGGATTGAGCAATGCGTGCTTCGCCCTGGTATTGGCACTGGTGGCACTGCTGGTCGGAGCAAAGAGCAAGCGCCCTCACCTCGCGCATTTGTTGTGGCTGATGGTTCTCATCAAGCTGGTGACCCCTCCGCTCTTGAGTCTTCCAGTGATTCCTTCTTCCGGGCCGCTCGAGGAGAGCGTGAGGTCATTCGCGATGCCGGTGACCGAAGCCAGCGAATTGGCCCCGGTGGTGGATGAGCATCCCGCGAGGGTCGAAATTTTGCGGGCCGTGGTCGAGCACGGAAAGGCGTGGTTCGTCGTTCTCTGGCTGGCGGGGAGTGCGCTCGTGCTTTGTTGGTCGCTCGTCCGCGTCGTGCAGTTTCATCGCTTGCTGGGCGCGCATTCTGAATCTGCTTCCGCCGAGGTTCAGGCCGCAGCGATGAAAATCGCAGGAGTGCTGGGACTGCGAAAATTGCCCATGATCTTGGCGACCTCTGCGCAGCTCTCACCGATGGTCTGGTGGGCGGGCGGAAGAGTCCGGGTCATCCTGCCCTCCACCTTGCTGGAAACAATGTCCACCGATGGATGGTCCTCTGTCCTCTCCCACGAACTCGCTCATGTGCGCCGGGGCGACTACTTTGTGCGCTGGCTGGAGTGGTTGGCCTGCGTCCTCTTCTGGTGGAACCCGGTGATGTGGTGGGCGCAGCGAAACCTGCGGGCGGCGGAGGAAATTTGCTGCGACGCCCTCGTGCTTTCGCACCTGAAGCTGGAGTCCCACTCCTACGCGAATTCCATTTTGACTGCGGTCGAATCCCTGGCTTGTCCGGCCCTCCGCCCCCCGGCCATGGCCAGCGAAATCAATAGTGGCGGAACCCTCGAACAACGAATGAAAATGATTATAGCAAAGCCAATCGTCCCCAAGAAATCCCGTTTTCTGCACGCGTGTGTGGTGTTGGGAACCCTCACGCTCCTGCCCCTTGGGCTTGCCTCCGCACGGGACTACGAAGCGGTCCAGAAACGGCTGCAGAAGTCGGTCAAGGAAGGCGATCTTACACAGGCAGAAGCCAAGCTCATGATGGAAGCCTTGAAGAAGAGCGCCGAAAAGGATCACCAGAAGAAGGGGGCGCTCAACCGCGAAGAGATTGGGGAAATTGGCAAGAAAATCCGGGCCGCGGTGGCAGCGGGTGAGATGACCAAGGAAGAAGGCCGCAAGAAAATGGCAGTCCTTATTGAAGGATATCACGCCCAAGGTGAGAGCGGGAAGCTCAAGGAGATGGATGCGGAAGGATTTCGGCGTCGACTCGGAGCGGCGGTGGAAGCCGGGAAAATCACTCGCGAAGAAGCAGCCGAGAAAATGGCAGAATTTTTGGGCCGTGGTTCCAATGAGCGGGGGGTCGAGAACCTGGATCGGGAAGGGATCGGGAAGCGCATCGAAGGTGCGGTAGAGGATGGCAAGATCTCGCGCCAGGAAGCCGATGCCAAATACCGGAAGATCAAGGACCAGGCCTCAGTGGGAGGGGAAGCCCGTGACGGTGACAAGGAGCGCAGTCGTGAACGGTCAAGGGGACGCAAGGGCGAGGGCGGCCGTGAGGTTGATTGGGAATCGATCAAGGAGCGCATCGAAGGCGCGGTCAAGGATGGCAAGATCTCCCGCGAACAAGCTGATGCGAATTATCGGGAACTCAAGAAACGGACCTCCGAGGTGAAGAGGCGGGGAGTGGTCGATCTGGACGCCTTCGGCAGACAGCTCCGCGCCATGGTGGAAGCCGGCAAGCTCAGCAAGGAGGATGCGAAAGCCAAGATGGAAGCCCTCCGGAAACGCGCGGCATCCAAGAATTCCGGTGAAACGAAAGAGAGGAAATGAAGTCATGAACAGGGTTCTTTTGGTGACGATTTTCGCTCTCGTGGTATCGCTTGGCATTAATGTCTGGCAGCTTTCGCAGGGGGGAGGCGGCGATCGAAATGCAGGCATCTCCACCAACGGGCCCAAGGGGCGGGAAGGAGATTCCCGGACTGGTGGGCGCTTGGATCCTGCTTATTTGGAAGCCAGGCGCGGTCGTGGGAGTGCGGACGAGGCCAAATTGGAAACGCCCAAAACGCTCAGCGAGATCCTTGCCATGCGCGATCCGCTGGACCGCTATGAAGCGCTTCTCGCATTCGTCAGGCATCTTCCCTCCGACCAGATTGGGGAAATACTGAAAGAGTTGCGCTCCGGTTCTTCCAAGCTGGATGGCGAGGCCAGACTCATTGCCCATCTCCTCCTGACGCGCTGGGGTCAGGCAGATCCCGACGCAGCCTTTGCGAGTTTGGGAAACGTTAGTGCCAAGCGAGGGAGCGGTGATGCCATCACAATCCTTGCGGCCCTTGCCGCTTCCGATCCGGCGCGGGCTGTCGCTTGGCTGAGTGATCCTGAGAACGGCCTGCCACAGCAAGCCTGGATGGGACACATGTTGGCGCGGACGATTGCCGAAGAATGGGCTCGTCAGGATCCTGATGCGGCCCTCGCCTGGGCGGCGGGTCTTTCAGACGGTGAGCAACGCAGCGGCGCTTATGCCGGGATCATCGGCAACCTTCTCGAGAGCAATCCCGAACAAGCGGCCGCGATTGTTCTCGCATTGGATCCCACTGACCGGCCCAAACTCTTGGGAGATATTGCGGAGACCTGGGCCCGGCAAGCGCCGGAGGCAGCCGTTGCTTGGGCAAATTCCTTGAATGCGACCGAGCGTGCCGAAGCGTTGTCGAATGCACTCGGGGGATGGGCTGCGACCGCGCCGGCGGAAGCCGCCGCCTACGTGGACGGGTTCCCCGCGGAGGAACGAGGCGAGCATGTCGGGAGATTGGCGCGCACCTGGGCTCAAGAAGCACCGGCCGAGGCTGCGGCCTGGCTCGGCACCCAAGCGGAATCCGAAGGGAGAGCGGACGCGATGGGCCACGTCATGTGGAACTGGACGAATGTCGACCCCGAAGCGGCCGCCGACTGGCTCGGAGAACAACCCGCCGGACCAAGCTACGACAACGGAGTGGCCGGCCTCGCCAAGGCCGCGACTAGTACCTTTGACGATCCCGAAACCGGGGTGGGATGGGCCTCGACGATCGAGAACGAGCAACTTCGAACGACGATGACTCAACACACCTTGGGCCGATGGATGCGGCAGGATCCAGCGGCGGCTCAAGCCTGGGCAGGCCAGAATGGCGTCGAAGTGCCGGTGGCCCGCCCGGGCGAAGGCAAGTGAGAGAGGCTCTCTTCACGCCTCAAGGGTCTGAGAGGTCGCGGGGAGGGAGTGGTGTTGGGCTGGTCCTTGTCGTGCCATCCAGGGACTGAAGAGGCGACCCTTTGCACGAATTCCCGATGAGGTTCGCCTTTCGAAGGTGTTCCTCGGTGAGATGCGCTCTAGTTGAAGCGCGGGTTCACTCCGAACGCCGTTTCGATGATGGGACTGGTAGGTCGGCTTGGCGGCCGGGGTGGGATCCTTGGTGGCTCGAACGCGGGTCCCAGTCGTTCCCTGCTGCCTCTCCGGGGCGCACGAAGCTTGGCCAACCGGGCGGAAGGTGCCGCAGCGTGGATCCATCACCTTGTCGATTGCTTCGCTCGTGAATCAACCGCTGGTCTTCTCGAATCGCCGCGTTTTCAGGTTCTTCACGACTTTCCCGGCTTCGAAGATTCTCCCGTTCATGGCGAGATAGGCGCCTGGTGTCTTTGCTTGCACGGCCGCGAGGGCAAATCCGATGTTGAAGACAGCGTCGCTCTCCCGGAAGCGCGCCGGGGCCAGCGAACCGGTCAGGACGATCGACTTCCCAGCGATCCCCACCAGCGCTTCGGCGGTCTTGGTCATGGTGTCGGTCCCATGGGTGATGACGATGCGGTTTTCGGCTGCCTCGACACAGGCCGCGCGAATGTTCGTCCGATCCTCGTCGGTTATTTCCAGGGAGTCCTTTCGCATCAGGGAGACCAGCCGACAATCCAGTGACACTCCGGACTCCCGGAGGAGGGCAGGAATCACGGATTCACCCACTTCATAGTCCGAGGTCGCATCGAAGTAGATCTTGTCGATGGTTCCGCCGGTGGTGAGGATCAGGATTTGTTCCGCCATGGGGGAATAGAGGTGACCGATGGTCTGCGATGGTTGAGGAGCGTTTTCGGCACCCTTCCGAAGTGCGTGCGCGCGGGACTTCGCGCTGTCGGTTTCTACTTGTAGGCAGCGGGCAGTTTTGGAACCACTCCGAGCTTTTCGTAATTGAATCCGCTCACGAGCGGCTTGTAGGCGCCGACGTATTCGACGCTCCGAGTGGGGGAGATCGCGCCTTCCATGCCCATCCCCCAATAGGCCGAGTTGATGATCAGCCGGCGCAGCCCCGCACTCTCCAGATCCTTGCCGCTGCCCATGGTTGAGTGAAACACGCGGGCACTTTTGCCTTCGCGGGTCTTCCAATCCTTGAACCAGGCCACCGGGAGGGGCTCCTTCTTGGGATTCGGGGCATCATCGTGATTGCGCCCCATCAGCGGTTGGCCCCAGACCAGGGCAGTGCACCCTTCCGGTAAACTTCCGCCCTCTTTGTAGGTTCGGTAAACGTCCGAGGGGCCCCAGATGTCTTTGACGCCCGCGACGATGGGATGATCCTTGAGCTCCTTGACGATCGTGCCCCGGGTCGAGTCGGCGTGCCAGCGGCCGTGGTGGCCCCGGAACGATCCACCCAGCACATCGTTGCCGAAATTCACATTCTTGCCATCGATCCTGTAGGGGAGCGCTCCGCGGAATCCATGGTTCGCCGTCCGCAGTGCGATCATCGGGTTGCCGGAATCGATGTAGCTCACAATGT
>Ga0302119_10000423_pt1 | contig 19041 bp, 13 predicted proteins | sample AG5_Tmax_MG_FD_203114 | JGI IMG/M metagenome (GOLD analysis project Ga0302119, IMG submission 203114) | Marine microbial communities from Western Arctic Ocean, Canada - AG5_Tmax | ecosystem: Environmental > Aquatic > Marine > Oceanic | place: Canada: Western Arctic Ocean | collected 2017-10-01 | reverse complement strand
GAATTATATCAATCCTCCAAATATTACCGATATGGTCCTCTACATTTCGACCGCGGTAATGTTTGCCCTTTGGCCTGACGTAGATATCAAATCCATAGGCCAGAAGATATTTTACACCATTTTTTTTGGCACTGACCTGTATTTGATTGTCCAGGAGGAATATAAGATAGCGGCCTACTTTGGCTTGATCATTATTCTCCCGATCCTTGCAAAACACAGGGGCTGGACGCATACCATTGCCGCGATGATCCTTATTCCCCTGCCTATTTTGTTTTATCCTATCTATAATGACGGTACCCTGACACTAATTGGCCTGCCCTATTATGCATCCGCCGTAACCGGATATTTCTCCCACCTGGTACTTGACAAGAAATTCACGCTCTTTTAGCACAGCACTGAAATTCGCTGAAGCAGATACACTACACTGTGTCAGAGGTTAATGACCAGGCCGGTTCCCATATTCAAATCCGTTTGCTTCAGTGCAGATGGTGGCTCATTGTCGTAACGATATACCAGAATCATTTCAACTGACAATTTTTTGGCAATCTCAAAACTGACAGCAAAGTCATTCAGAATGCGAAAATCAGTAAAACGTTTGATATCAGGTTGGTAGTAAATAACGTTGGTGATATTGATCCTCTCTGACAGTGTTAGGTGGCCTGACAAGAGGTTTGTCATCCTTGCAAGTTTAGAAGTAGTCTCTTCGCTAGGTTCTAATAGGGCATCATCCAATTGTTCCAGCTCATACATCACACCAGTTCCTATATCCAGAAAATCATCGCCTTTGGCCAATATATGTCCCCTTAGCCCAAGGCCCAACAGCTCCCGCCTGGACAGCAGCAGTACATCATTAAACTGTATTTGATAGAAAATAAAGGACCTGAGTAATGCATCATTCAAAGAATAATTATGCCTTAACTGGAGATATCCACCATTCAAAATGGTGGACTTGTCTTCAATCAATGTTGAGTACCCACCAATAAGCTTGAACACATTCCTCTTAAAACTGATGCCGTATGCTGACGCTGCATCTAACTCATCCAGCATAGAATTTCCCCGGTTCCCTTCATAATCAACAGACAAAGTAAAGAAGGTTGTGTCCGTTGGTTCAAAGCACTTCTCTGCGTTAATTATAGTTTGGGCACGACAATCCAAGACCATGTTACAAATGATCGCTACACCAATAAGACTACAAGTAAGTTTCAAAAGTTTTGAGATTGGAGTGAACTTAACATATCCTCTCCCAATATTTGAGCAAGAATATGTTGAAGGTACATAATTACGGTTCTGTCGCGTTAATTGCGGCAATTTTTTGAATGTATAGATTTGTGTTGATCAAAACTATATGTCATGTACAAGCACCATCGGTACCCCAAAGCAATCATTCTGCAAGCAGTATACTTCAAATTGAGGTTTACATTAAGTTATCGGGATGTGGAAGAACTGCTTAAAATTCGTGGAGTCAAGGTAGATCATTCAACAATTCAAAGATGGTTATTCAAGTTCACTCCAGACATTGAGGCCAACATGCACAAGCGAAAAAGACAGGTTTGCAAGAGCTGGCGCATGGACGAAACATACATCAAAGTAACGGGCAAAGATCGCTACCTATATCGAGCAGTAGATAAATATGGCAATACCGTTGATTTCCTGCTAACCAAGAAGAGAATGAAAGGCTCTGCTCAGAAATTCTTGAATAAAGCCATTGGTAACAATGGCAAACCCAAAGTGATAAACATTGATAAAAGTGGAGCTAATACGGCGGCAATTAGGACGTTTAACAGAAGAACCTTCAGCCGAATAAAACTGAGGCAATGCAAATACCTCAACAACATTGGGGACCAAGATCATCGCACAATAAAACGCAGGATCTCAATAACTACTGGATTCAAGGATTTTGAATCAGCCCAACGAACCTTGTCCGGGATCGAGGTGGTAAACATCATTAGAAAGAATCAGATTATTGATTCGCGCAACACTGCGTTTCAAACCTTCCGTTCATTAGCCGCTTAATATCGAAGAGAATATGTAATTTTCATATCCTCGCTGAATTAACGCGACAGAACCCTTCCAGCTCACTTAGCAAAAAGGTGTTAAACCGTTGCAATAAATGGGCATCTCTAATAGGTTTTTAAAACGAATTGCAGTGCAAAAATCAACGTTTTTATAAAATCCCCCTTTAGCGTTTCCAGAGGCCGCTGTATGCAAATTGTATGCAACTAAAAAGGAGCTACAACAAATTAATGTCGTAACTCCTTGATTTTCAAGTGATCGCGACAGGATTCGAACCTGTGACCGTCTGCTTAGAAGGCAGATGCTCTATCCAACTGAGCTACGCGACCATATCCTCTATCTGAGCCCTACCTTCGACAGGCAGGTACTCGACCATATTTTCCAGCTGAGTCCTGCCTTTAACCGGCAAACTTGACCCAAATCAGGCGCGAAGATAGCACTTTGAGGACTATTAGAAAAGAACGTTATATGTAACAGTAAGTCGGCATCACAACATCACCTTAAATCCAGCATTCACGTAAAAGCCGTCCAATGGTGCCCATACCTCCGTGAATTGCGGCGTATTATAAGGCCCGCTCACCAGGCTTTCATACCGCGTCTGACGTACATCAGTGAAGTTCTCAATATTTCCAAACAGCTGCCAGTGCTCCCCGATCCATCTCCTCGCTACCAAACCAAATATCAGCAGGTCAACGGTCTTATCACCATCAGCCAGCTCCTGAGGGCTCTTGTATGAATAATCAAATGCCAGCTGCCACTTATCCGGCAGGTCATACAGCAAGTCTCCTTTCAGACTGTGCTGAGCAGTCATTGGTACCACCTCGGAAACAGTTTGGCCGGTTCCGTCATCAAAGAGGCGCTGGGCATCAGTGTAAGTATATCCCACAAACAATGTAAAGGATCCAAACCCAAACTTCATGCTGGTTTCAAAACCCTTGGACTCAATATAGCCGTCCATATTGCTCAGCTGGTAAATGCCATTTCCATTGCTTATATCCATCAGCTGCAATGGGTCATTGATCTTGTTAAAAAAGAACAGCTGGTTGATGCGAAAAAAGCCCCAGTCTCCAAGTGGGACCTTATAATTAAGGTCGCTATTTACGCCCAGTGAGCGCTCAGGCTGCTGCTGATCCTTGTACACAGGCAATACACCTTCGTAGCCCAGCATCTCTGATTCAGAAATAAAAATACTCGGCAAACTATAGCCCATAGCACCCCCTACCCTGCTCGTCAGCTTCTTGTTCCACTTCATCAATAATGCGATCTTGGGCAAAGGAAAAAATCCATAGTCCATTTCATAATCACCCCTAAACCCCGATTCAATACTAAAGGCATTGGAAACATCCAGGGTATGTTGTGCGAATCCACCGAATATCTGGGAGGCCCAATCTCGTGAAACAAAGCTGGTCAGCTGCTCTTCATCAAACTGCTCGGTATAAAAATTTAATCCCGCAACCAGGTTTTGCTTGTCCTTGCTGGTATTGTACGAAACCTCAGAGAAGGTACTCACCTGCCGGCCCGCAAAGATGTACTCCGAAACACCAGGCTGGGAAAGCGTACCAATGGAGCGATCAAAAACATTCACGGAATTCTTAACAGTAAGTGTGCTGTTGGCGTTTATCTTCCGCTGCAGCCATGACTGGCAAGTGATGCGATCCGATGTATTGCTTTCCTTGTAAAAGTTCACCGTATCAGGAAGATTGTCGTTCAGCAAACGCATGTCACCTCCTGCACGGACCTCAGAAGTCACCGTTGCCCCGATATATGCTTTCGTCTTGTCGTTGAAATAGAAAAACACCTTCGGATTAAAATTGAACTTTAGCTGCTCCGGAATGTCTGAAAATCCATCATCGTCAGCATCAAAGGCAGTATGTGTATCATAGCCGGCATACATGGTGATGCCCATCTTCCCGTATTTCTTTGAGTAAAAGGAATTGAAATCTGTCGCTCCCAGGTGTGATTTATTGACCATCACGTTGAGCTCACCTTCTTCTGTCGGCTCCTTGCTGATCAGGTTGATCAATCCCGATATTGCCCCAGCGCCATACAGCGTAGATGCAGGGCCTTTAATATACTCCACCTGCCGCAGATCCAGAGGTGGGATGTGCATGATCCCCAAACTTCCAGAGAAACCCCCATACAGGGGGAAACCATCTTTCAGAAATAAGGCATACTTGCCATCAAGCCCCTGTATGCGTACATTGGCATAACCTGAAGTGGCAGAGTTCTGCTGCACCTGTATGCCCGTACTGTGGGTTATAAGATGTGCGATCTTCGCCGGATCCATGGTCGCAGCTTCCGCAATCTCCTCTGTGAGTACTTCTGTCCTGGTGGGTATGTTCTCAATGCTCTTATTGGACCTGGTGCTCTCTATGATCACCTCATCCAGCTCCTCCCCGGGATTGAGTACCACAGTTATCGATTGCTCCGCAGAGGGGAAATTCATGGCCCGTTCTTCTGTATCGTAGCCGATGAAAGAGACGACTATGACCTGCTCGCCATCAGGAATTCCCGCAATAACCGCCTTCCCGGTCACGTCGGCACTGGCACCTATGGTAGCACCCTTGACAAAAGCCGTGGCGCCGATCAGTGGGCCTCCTTCCCTGCTGTCCGTGATGTTTACGGTCAATGTATTTTGCGCCGCCGCGCACAAGACACCAAAGACCAGCAAACAAATTACTGTGAGTTTCTTCATGCTGCAAAACTAATAATATACATGAGGCGATACGCAGGAATGCACATCTTAGTGCTCTGTTAGGTCAAATTGGATCTCAACCCAAATCCAGGTTAATTGTCAAAGGCATCCCCTTTGCGGCGAGCACTTATGTATTCCTTGCAGTCCAGCGATGCCTTAAACTCTTGTGAAGGCGCCTCAAAGTCGTCCTGGGAGATGGCCAGTGACGTGTCCCCGTACGCCTGCTGCATGTAACGCGCCCAAACTGGGAGTGCCATATGGGCGCCCTGCCCCAGCGATGAGTTCCTGAAACTCACCCTTCTGTCTTCTGCTCCTACCCACACACCCGTCACCAGGTCTGGAGTGATGCCCATAAACCAGCCGTCGGCACTGTTCTGGGTCGTTCCCGTTTTGCCGGCGATAGGAGCCGTCAGCTTATACACATGGCGAAGGCGCCGCCTTCCCGTTCCATTGGGTTTGCCGTAATCCTCATTGGGCACGCCATCGGCTACTCCCTTCATCATGTCCAGAACTTCATAGGCATGTTCACTGCTCAACACTTCTTTGGATACTTTCCGAGGTTCGTAAATCGTGTTTCCATACTTGTCTTGAATGCACACAATGAACCGTGGTTGCTGCCACACACCCCTGTTGGCGAAGGTGGTATATGCTCCTACCATTTCCATCAGGGAGATATCGGCAACCCCCAGGCATAGGGAAGCCACTGGATCCAGCTGGCTGCTGATACCAATGTTCTTTGAGAATTCTATGAGCCCTTGCGGACTCAGGCTTCCCATCAGGTACGCGGTGATGTTGTTCATGGAGTTGGCCAATGCAAATTTATATGAAGCCATACCTTCAAACTTTGGCCCGTAGGCTGGGGTCCAATCTACCTGCTGCCCCCATTTCCCCTTCTCAATGGTATAGGGCATGTTGGGGATCTCTTCACAGGGGTGTACGCCATTCTGTACCGCAAAAGCGTAAAGGATAGGCTTGAATGTAGAGCCCACCTGCCGCTTGCCCTGCACCACATTGTCATAGCTGAAATGTTCTTTGTCAATCCCTCCTACCCAGGCCCTGACCCACCCTGTCTTAGGATCCACCGAAAGGAGCCCAGCGTGCAGGATGCTTTTGTAGTATTTTATGGAATCCATGGGAGACATCGTCTTTTTCAAAGCACCCCCCCAGGCAAAGACCTCCATATCCACCTTCGTGTTGAAGATGCGCTCAATGGAATCTGCGGTGATCTCAAATTGTTTTTCTTCACATACCTCACACTGATAATAAGCACGGCCTTCACCTTCTATCTTGTCCATGGACAGGGCTCCCCGCCCGCATCCACCGCACAACTTTCCCGTCAGCACCATATATCTCGGCGATCGCATCATGGCCCTCTTCATCGCAGCTCCTACCTGCTTTTTCGTCAGCTTATGGTTGAATGGTGCGTTCGGACTTCTTGCAATGTCCTTTTCAAAATCCTGTTGTAGCACCTCAATATGCCTGGCCATGGCTTTTTCTGCATAACCCTGCAAGCGGGAATCTATGGAGGTATAGATGCGCAACCCATCGGCGTACAGGTTGAAAGCAGTGGTGTCATCTTTAGCGACCAGGTATTCACCTGTCTTGTCATCACGCGCGCCCAGGATGCTTTTCAGCTCCTTTCTCAGCACCTGCCTGAAATAGGGAGCGGGGCCTATTTTGTGATCCACTTTCTGGTAACGCAATCCGATGGGCAGGACGCGTAGTGAATCATAGTCAGCCCTGCTCAGGTAGCCATAGTTGACCATCTGCCGCATCACCACATTGCGGCGGTGCATGGTGGTGTCAGGGCGCCTCACAGGGTTGAACAGGGAGGGGTTCTTGGCCATGCCTACCAGCATCGCCGATTCGGGAAGGGTCAGGGTCCTCGGTTCCCGGCTGAAATATACCGACGCAGCGCTGCGAAGCCCCACTGCCTGGTTGATGAAGTCCAGTTTATTGAAATACAATGCGATGATCTCCTCCTTGGTATAGCGCCGTTCCAGCTGTATGGCAATGATCCACTCCTTAACCTTCTGCAGCAGCCTTTCCACAGAACTTGAAGGCCTCTCATGAAAGAGCATCTTTGCCAGCTGCTGGGTGATGGTGCTCGCACCCCCTTTGCTGCCCATATAAGCGATGGCCCGCGCCAACCCGCGAAGATCGATACCGCTGTGCTCTAAATACCGGACATCCTCAGTAGCGATCAATGCCTTAACAAGGTGCGGTGGTAGCTCATTATATAAGATGTTGGATCGGTTTTCCCGGTAGTACGTGCCAATAATGGCTGAGTCTACAGTGTAAACAAGGGAGGCTTCACTAAAGGATGGATTGTCCAGAGACCAGGTGGTGGGGAGCTTTCCAAAGACCCCCACGGCAGTCAATAATATGAGCGCGCAGACGCTGAGCAGCCCTGCAGCAATTATAAGCCAGAAAAGCCTGAGGGGCCTTCTTAATATACCTGATACACCCATAGCAAATACCTAATCTTACCCTCCAACGCAAGTCTATACGTTTTAGTGTGGTGCACCATGAAGCGCATCCCGCAAAGCGCAATTTTTAAGATTATTTAACAAATACCTTGGTGGTACGTTCGTGATCGCCAGCGCGGAAGTATAGGATATAGATGCCAGGTGCCATGCTTGCAGCGTCCAAATTGAGCCGCTCCTGATGCCCGCCCTGCATTCTTTGGCCTGAAGCATCAGCAAAATCAGCGACCTTCACCCCGAAGGCAGAGTACATGCTGATCTCCACTTCCATGGCCTTATCCAACTCATAGTCTATGTTCAAAATGTCCGAAACCACCGTAGGATAAGCAGAGAAGGAATAACCACCTGTCGGGTCATCTACACTTACATAAGGCGTGAATACAGCCACAACGGTATCAGCTTGCGCAAGCATGATACTCGCGTCAGCAGTGTTGACATCCGGTGAGATCACATTCCCAGATTTGGTCTCCCACCTGATAAAAGAATTGGATCCCGCAGGTATACCGACAATCAAATTATCCATGTTCCCAAAGTAATTCCCCGTCCATGGAAAGGAAGTCAGGGTTAGGGTATTCAGGTCAACGGTTCCCGCTCCCGCAGGCTCCACCTCTATGGTTAAAGAATATGGGCCTGTTACATTGAAACAATTGACCATGCCGTCATCCAGCAATTGACAGCGTTGCTGCACAAAACTTCTCATGGTGGAGACATTCTGTGTCCATTGTGACATGGATCCTCCCCAACGGTTGATCTGCCGGGGCATTTCAGGCGAGATCGTAGCCACCATGCTGTCCAAAGTGTTCAGCATATTGTCGCAGGTATAGACGGTATTCATCAGATCCGCCTGCCGGGAATAATAAAGCTGCTGAAATTCAGGGCTCTCCGCCTGCAGCTTCAAAAATATTTTCTCATGCTTGCCAACGTCATTGTTGGGAGTGCCGAAAAACTGGTCCATATAATTGCCAATATCATCAATATCACACGGCTCCGCATCGGGATCGGTGTTTGGCACCCCTGAGTAATTGATGTAATAATCCCAGGTGGCATCGTTGTCCCAAAGTATATATCCCCATTTTTTGTGGTCTCCATTAGGGTCCATCCCTCTCCACCACCCGGTATTGTAGTTTAACCAGTCAGAAGCCACCGAGTTGAGATTGGCGATCATGTAGTCGATCAGGCTGGTCAGCCGGATATTGTCTTTGCACACCTGGTAGTTTGCCGCAATGCTCATGTCATTGTTAAGGATAAAATCGCGGAGCATCCCCCAATCTGAAAAGGCCTGGGCCCCACCGTATTCAGCTTCTGTATTGCCCCAGGTGCTGAGGTACTGTATGTCGTATTTCCCCTGGTCATAATAGTACTTCGTATAGTCATGATCAACGGGGCGCTCCCGCAACCCGTAAACCCCCCAGTACTGCCCGTTGAAGAACACCACCACACGCTCTACCGCACGGACGTCCACCTTCATTCCCCCTTTCAGGGCGAGGACATGTACATATTCATCCCTGATGTGGCAGGAACCGGTATGGGAGTTGTCAGGTGTGATATCAGGTGCCTGAAGGGCAGGATAGTTATCATCTCCTGAGGCCCGCATCATTATTCTCTGGTATTCCTCTCTGTCAGAATACTGGAAGAGCTTGGCGTTGATGGCTTTTGAATGTCCCATTTCATCCCTGGAGACCCAATCGATGCTCCTGTGGTCCAGCGCCCATGAATCCTGCCCATGCCTGTTGAGGTCGCCATAACTATCTGCAACGCGAGTACCATTGATGTCAAAATATTCTATGGAGCCAATGGGTATTTGCGCACCACCGGGGGGATTGGCATCGTTGGCCAGATCCTGAACCTCATCTGCACCCACTGATATTACAGCCAAGCTGATGTTCTCGTTGATAAAATAAGTATTGCTTGTGATCCTGCTGGGCAGCACCTGTCCATCACTGCTCATTACGATCGCCTTCACAATGGTGTTAGCACTGATGGTTAGGGGTATCATGTACTGTGGTGACCCACTCTTGGGGGCCGTGCCATCCAGGGTGTACAAAATAGCAGAATTGAGTTCTGTGGTGGTAATGGCGACCGTCTGAGCCGACGCATAAAACCCTGCAGTGACCGACATGGTCGCCATCTCTGCGTAACGGGAATACTGCGTCGTGAAATTATTCGACGAACCCAGGCTGGGATTGGTGCATAACTTCCAGGTATTTGTGCCATCCACGGTGCGGCACCGCGAGTGCTCTACCTGGGTAATCTCCAGTGGATGTTCCTCCTGAACAATGCCCATGGTATTGGAGAGGGCGACAGAATCTTTTCCTGTGGTCTGGGAGAGCTTAAAGCTGGTGTGGTATTCCTGGCCCACGACCGTATCCCGTCCCGAGCACCAAAACTTTATGAACCCATTGGCTTGGAGAGTGGTACCCAATGGGATCATCCACTTAGTAGGTTTACTGGGCCTGTCAGTTAAGTACATACCCCCAATATCCACAGAACTGGAAGAGGTATTGTACAATTCGATCCAATCCTCCGTCTTCCCGAAGTTGTCAATAAAATTGTTGAGGTTGGAAGCAGAAAATTCGTTGATCACCACCTGTGATAAGGCGTCGGTGCTGCACATGAGTGCAACAAGAACAGAGGGCCATATTCTTTTCATGAAGACAAAGTTTTTAGGAGATCCCAGTATATTCAATTGTGCAAAATCTCCAGAACGGGGTTAAAGATACTACTAATAAAGTACAGATTGACTACTTTCACGGCGATCTGACCAGTTTCAAAAGTGTACTTTCTAAGCAAATACAGGCGTGGGATAAAGAACACCTACCGGGAGAATATTCCAGTTTCCGAGAAGCTCCTCAAGGATATAGGATTCCAGTTGTTGGAGGTCCTCCATTTTGCACTGAACGGTTTTCAGCGCAAGACGCTGCTGGTGTACCCTGATTTTCCCAGCAGTAAAACGGTAATTAGAAAAATATGCCGCGTGTTGAACATCAATCTCACCAACAGGATCGGCCGAAATTTCAATTGGGTACTGTACTATGAAGATGAGACCTTCCGCAGTCAATTCCTACCCCTGGAAGCACTGGGGGAGTACAGAATAGTCAATCTTCACTCCAGGGATATCAGCAAGGTCTACGTGGAGCAAATACACCTAAAGGTTTTCGGTTATAATACCCTAATTGATCCCTTAACCTACACGGGAAAAGGCGTAAAAAAGAGCAACATCAACGCCAAACACGACGGACAGGTAATTGAATTTCCCGTGGCTGACACGGAGGACGGCTTCGTTTACCAGAAGCTCATTAATAACCAGGTGAACGAGGAAGAAGTGCTGGACATGCGCGTACCGATTATAAATTCAGAAATTCCCTTGCTCTACCTCAAACACCGCAAGGTAACGGAGCGCTTCAAAAATACCACAACACGTACGGAGCTTGCAGAACTCGGGAAGCATCTCAGTGATGCTGAACAAGCGCAGGTAATTGAGTTTGCAGATAAGATGAAACTGGAATTTGGAGAGTTGGATATCCTCAGGGACCTTGACGATAAGAGGATCTATATTGTGGATGTGAACAACACCCCGTTTGGGCCGCCGGCGAATATCTCCAGGAAGCAAGGTGCAGCCGCGATCAACATACTTGCACGTGCTTTTAAGAAAGCGTTCCTGAATTAGCTTGAGGGCTGAGCTGTGTAATCCAGCAAAACAGGCAGACACTCCTACATCAAACGTGCTCTCTTCATCAGGTAAGGAAGCAGCACAGGAGTGAATCCATCGTTCACATCAGATTCTACGTAATCTATATTGAACTGTCCACACCGTAATTTTAGCTCCTTTTTATATGCCTGAATGGCCTTAACATAGCTCTTCTTAATGTCGTTTGGGTGTGCCCTGACCTCCTCCCCCGTTTCTATATCCACAAAACGGTACGGCCGGTTCTCAAAATCAAAATCCAGCTCATGTTCCTTGTCAACTACATGAAACAAAATGATCTCATGCTTGTTGTGGCGCAAGTGCTGCAACGCTGAGAACATCTCTTCCTGCTGGTCAGAATTGTCCATCATATCGCTGAATATAATGACAAGTGACCTCTTGTGAACGCTCTCTGCAATTTGGTGAAGTGCCTCAGTGGTGCCCGTCCTTTTAGCCGTCTCAGGCGCTATTAGGAGATTGTCCAACTCCCTCATTATTAACTTGCTGTGCACTACGCTTGATTTTGAAGGCAGATGGGTTTCCAGCCCGTCAGAAAACACGCTCAGCCCCACCGCATCGCGCTGCTTGCGAAGCAATATCATAATGGCAGCGGCAGCGTACACAGAAAACTTGATCTTGTTAAAGGAACCCGATGCCTCTACATCTAACTCAGGATAGTACATAGATGAGGAGCTGTCAATGACAACCTGGCACCTTAAGTTGGTTTCCTCTTCGTATCGCTTAACGAATAGCTTACCACTTCTGGCAAACAACTTCCAGTCTATGTGCTTAGTCGATTCTCCTGTGTTGTATAATCGGTGCTCGGCAAACTCTACCGAGAATCCGTGAAAGGGACTTTTATGGAGGCCGGTAATAAAGCCCTCAACCACCTGACGAGCGATTAGCTCCAGGCTTCCTATCTGCTGTATTTCACGTTGGTTTATAGGCATTGTACAAATATAAGGATACAACCCTGGCTAAAGACTCTGCACCCTCAAGCTCTTGTGTAAATGGTGCAAGATATAACGAGAACTCTCATAATGGGGAATTCACCAATAAAATAACGGAAAGAACCAAGAGTAATTGCCTATAAAGGCGGTTTACATCTGTGCGTCCAGCTTTTCTGCCAATATGTTCTTCTGAACGGCACCAACTTGCTTGTCTACTACCTCGCCGTTCTTGATAAACAACAAAGTTGGAATACTTCGTATGCCGTATTTAGAGGCAACCTCAGGATTACTGTCCACATCTACCTTGCCTATAACCGCTTTGTCTCCATACTCTTCGGCCAGTTCCGAAACCAATGGCCCGACCATTCTACAAGGCCCACACCACTCTGCCCAAAAATCTACCAACACCGGCTTGTCAGTCTTAAGTGCAAGCTCTTCGAAATTGGCATCTGTGAATTCTACAGTCATCTCTCTAAATGTTAAATGAATACTAAATGTTTGCAAATATACATACTCAAATCACTTGCCATTATAAAGTTTCTGACATTTTGTCAACTACGTGAATCTTTTAAATAACTCTAACTGAGTTTATACTCTACTCCTGCGAGCTCATCCAGTGACTCAAGAAACTTATCATTGATATCCACCCTGAGCTCTTTGGAATGCATTTCCACGAAGTTGTTTTCTTCTTTATCACCTACTTGAAAGTTGAGTTGACACTGCCCTACATTGTCATTGATCAGGGTCATTAGCTCCTCAATAAATGTATCTGACACATCGTTGAGGCTCAGCTGCATGGTGATACTCTTTCCAAGCCTGTGGCGCACCTCAGATAGGAGTTCAATACTCTTAACTTTGAACTGATAGTTCTCAGCAGACTTCCACCTGAGCTCCACTTTCCCTGAAACGAATAGAAATTCCTGGGGCTTCAAAAAATGCCTCATCTTCAGGTAATCCTCACCAAATAGCGCCAGCTTGAAAGTGTCGGTAAAATCCTCAATGGTGAACATGCCAAAGGGGTTCCCGGATTTGGTAGTCCGGTGCTGTGCCTCGGTGACAATACCAGCGACTTTTACATCCTTGTTCTTATATACCAAAAGGTCCGCATTGATATCTTCAAGGCGTGTATTGCAGAAGTGCTGTACCTCAACTTTGAAACTATCCAGGGGATGGCCCGATAAATACATTCCGGTGATCTCCTTTTCTCTTGAGAGCATCTCAAGCTGTGTCCACGGCTCACATTCGGGTATTACAGGGTCTTTCACATCAAGAGGATCCATGATGAAAATACTCATTTGATCAGAGTCTTTATCATTCTGAAATTTGCTCCCGAACTTGATCGCTTTGTCGAGAAAGATGGAGTCTTCCGCATGCTCCTGGAAGAAATATTGGGAACGGAACACTGCGTCAAAGCAATCGAAAGCTCCGGATACCGCTAAACTCTCCAGGCATTTCTTATTGGCAGCTCTTAGGTCAATGCGCTTTGTAAGGTCAAAGATACTCTTGAAGTCCCCTTGCTTTTCCCTTTCCTCAACAATCGCATTTGCTGCTGCTTCACCTACCCCTTTAACTGCACCCAGTCCAAACCTGATCTCTCCCTTTGAATTCACACTGAACTTATACTGTGATTCATTGACGTCCGGGCCTGATACTTTGATCTTTTGTCGCTTGCATTCATCCATGAAGTAGGTGATCTTCTTGATGTCATTCTTATTGCGCTGCAATACTGCCGCCATGTACTCGGCGGGATAATTTGCTTTCAGGTAAGCAGTTTGATAGGCTACGACTGAATAGGCCGCCGAATGTGATCTATTAAACCCATATCCGGCAAAGTAACCCATAGTGGCAAATATCTCTGTTGCCAAACCCTCGTCAATGCCCTTTGCGACGGCCCGTTCCACAAATTTCTTTTCTTCTGGTGGCAGCAGCTCCGGCTTTTTCTTTCCCATGATCCTCCGTAGGATATCTGCCTCTCCCAGGCTATAATCACCAAGTATTTGGGCTGCCTGCATTATCTGCTCCTGGTACACCATGATCCCATAGGTGTTTTTCAGAATGCCCTCCAATAGTTCATGTGGGTACTCTGGTTGCTCCTTTCCATGCTTTCGTTTGATGAATTGCGGAATAAACTGCATGGGCCCAGGCCTGTACAAGGCATTCATCGCAATGAGGTCCTCCATATTGGTGGGCTTGAGCTCCTTAAGATAGATGCGCATCCCTTCTGACTCAAACTGGAAGGTACCAATGGTATCCCCATTCTGATACAGTTCATAGGTCTTCTCATCATCCAGGGGAATTGCATCAATATCAATAACAACGTCATGCCTCTTCCTGATAAGTTCAACTGCATCTCCTATTATCGAGAGCGTTTTCAAACCAAGAAAATCCATCTTCAGCAAGCCTACCTGCTCGGCGTACTTGTCCGCGTACTGCGTTACCAGCAAATCAGAGTTTTTTGCGGTACTCAGTGGCAGCAATTCCCTCAGATCATCACGGCCAATGATCACACCAGCAGCATGAATTCCAGTGTGCCTGGAGCTGCCTTCTAGTGTTTCGGCAAAATTGAGTGTCCTTACTACAAGGGGATCTTTCCCTTTCTTAGCTTCCGCAAGTTCTTTTACATCCTTAAAGGCCTGCTTCAGGCTAACACCCGGCCCTTCAGGCACCAACTTAGCCAATCTATCAGCCTCAGGCAAAGGCAGCCTGAGCACACGCGCCACATCCCGAATGGATGATTTAGCTGCCATTGTGCCAAAAGTAATGATCTGAGCCACTCTGTTCTTTCCGTACTTATCTACTACCCAGTCAATTACCCTGGCCCTCCCATCGTCGTCAAAATCAATGTCAATATCGGGCATCGACACCCTTTCCGGATTGAGGAAACGCTCAAAAAGCAGGTCGTACTTTATAGGATCTATATTGGTGATGGAGGTGCAATACGCCACAACCGAACCAGCAGCGGAACCCCTGCCAGGCCCTACGGCAACACCCAATTCCCTGGCAGCAATTACAAAGTCCTGGACAATGAGGAAATAACCGGCAAAGCCCATGTCCTTAATAATCTTCAGTTCATGATCGATGCGTTCCTTTACTTGCTGAGACAAGTTCGGATACCGGCTCCTGGCCCCGTCATATGTTAACTTCCGGAGGTACTCATCCTCGGATATAAAGCCTTCAGGCAGGTCAAACATGGGCAGTAGTATATCCCTTTTCAGGTCAGGGGTCTCTATCTTGCTCACAATTTCGCCCGTATTGTCAAGCGCCTCTGGTAGATCCTTGAAAAGCTCCTGCATTTGATCTTGCGTCTTCAAGAAGAACTGATCGCCATCAAAGCGCATTCGCTTTGGGTCATCATAGTTCTTTCCGGTTTGGAGGCACAGTAAGATGTCCTGCGCTTCTGAGTCCTCGGAATCTATGTAATGTACATCGTTGGTGGCGATCATTTTGACATTGTACTTCTTTGCCCACTTTACCAGCACTTCATTGCATTTGTCCTGGTCTCTAATTCCATGGCGCTGTAATTCTATGTAATAGTCTTCACCAAATATGTCCAGCCATTCCTTGAATAGTTTCTCTGCTTCCTCCTCCCCGCGATTGAGGATTGCCTGATTCACTTCACTTGCCAAGCAACAAGTAGTAGCTATCAACCCTTCACTGTGCTTTTTGATGAGCTCCTTGTCGATCCTTGGTTTATAGTAAAACCCATCAATAAATCCGTGCGAGCAGAGCTTGGACAGGTTGCGGTAACCCACCTCGTTCTTGGCGAGCATAAGCTGGTGGAATATCATCTTTTCGGCATTGTCCGCGTGCATCTTATTAGACCGGTCGTGCATACTGCCATTGGCAACGTAGAACTCACAACCTATCAAAGGCTTGATACCGTTGCTGTTCGCTTCATTGACAAACTCAGGTACACCGTACATATTACCGTGATCCGTGATGGCCAACGCCCCCATCCCATACTGCTTAGCTTTGGACATCAATGGTTTGATGCCCGCTGCCCCGTCCAGCAAAGAATATTGTGTATGTACGTGTAAGTGAGAAAACTCCATCCGCTTAAATTCCTGATTATAAAGTATTTGCAAAAAACTACCAGAGATATTTTGAGGTCAATAAAGTTAGTAAACCGCGCTTATCTATTGAGAAAATGTGTGAACATTTTATTCACAATTTGTCAATGTCAAAACATTTTTCAGGGACTTCTTTAATTATCCGAATTAAAGTCGCATTTTTGCACCCCTTTTACAGGATAATAAATAGGAAATAAGCAGTATGAATTAGGCTGAGGCCTCAAAAAAGAAACATGGCAGTAAAAATCAGATTAGCAAGGAAGGGAAAGAAGAAGAAGCCCTATTACCATATCATTGTAGCTGATGCGCGTTCACCAAGGGATGGCAAGTACATTGAAACCATTGGGAGTTACAACCCAAATATCAATCCCGCTTTTATAGAGATTGATGAAGATAAAGCCTTGGCATGGTTGCAAAAAGGCGCTCAGCCTACTGAGACAACCAGGACTATTCTATCCTATAAAGGTATTATGCTGAAAAAGCATCTTGCAGAAGGAGTTGCCAAAGGGGCACTTTCTGAAGCTGATGCTGAAAAAAAGCATAAAGCATGGATGGCGGAGCAGGATAAGAAGATCGAAGCCAAGAAGGATAATCTCCAGAAAGACATGGACTCCAAAGCCAGGAGCGTCTTGTCTGCGGAGAAAGAATCCCAGGAAGCCAAGGCCAAAGCTATCGCTGCCAAGCAATTAGAATTAGAAGACGAAGCCAAGCGTACTGAAGCTGAAGGAGCAAAGGCCGCAGACGAAGAAGCTACGGACGAAACCGCTGCTGACGCGCCAGTAGATACCCCAGAGGAACCCAAGGCGGAAGAAGAAGCTAAAGACGAGGCTCCGGCTGAGGAGAAAGCTAAAGAAGACGCACCTGCTGAAGCGGAAGCGAAAGACGAAGCGCCTGCTGAAAAGGAGGCACCTGCTGAGGAGAAAGCTAAAGAAGACGCACCTGCTGAAGCGGAAGCGAAAGACGAAGCGCCGGCTAAAGAAGAGGCACCTGCTAAGGAGGAAGCCAAAGAAGAGGCACCTGCTGAAGCGGAAGCGAAAGACGAAGCGCCGGCTAAAGAAGAGGCACCTGCTGAGGAGGAAGCCAAAGAAGAGGCACCTGCTGAAGCGGAAGCGAAAGACGAAGCGCCTGCTGAAAAAGAGGCACCTGCTGAGGAGAAGAAAGATGCTGAAAAGGCTGATGAGTCTAAGAAAGAGGATTGAAGCCTTTCTGGAGGCCCGGGAGAAGACGCTGGATGACCTGGCGGATTATCTGGACATCAGCATCGATGAATTAGAGCGTGGAATTTCGGACAGTTCGGTAGAGGTCCGCACGCTTGAAAACATCTCAAAGGCCCTACGAATACCCCTGTACAGCTTTTTTCCTGGGCATGTAGAAGAGGCCAAGAAGCAGGAGATCCCTTATTACGACAGGAAATTGCCGAATGGCGATGATTTGACGAATAAAACCGAAATTGAGATACTGGAAGAAGAGATCACCTTTCTCACCAGGTACCTGAAAAACAGGGAAAAGCAGCTGCACAACTTACGCAACGCTTAAACATCAATAGGCCCTGTTCATCTTAATTATATGTAGAGCATCTTTTTGCCCTATATTCGGCGCACCATTACTATTGACCAGATGGACCAGGGATTTGCAGATTTTATCACGTCGCTCAATGCAGCACTAATGGAACCCCTTCCGGGGCAGTCAGCACAATTTGGTATGGCGCCTTATGAACGGGTACTGAAGGTCATTGCCAAAAAACTTTCGGTACAACCAACAAAAGAAAGTGCTGTATTGTGTCTTCTCTACCCCAAAGAGGAAGCACCCCATTTCGTACTCATATTGCGAAACACCTACAGTGGCATTCACAGTGCACAGGTAGGATTTCCAGGGGGAAAAGCAGAAACATGGGATGCCTCTTTTGAGGAAACAGCGCTGAGAGAAACAGAGGAAGAAGTAGGTGTGGATCAGAAGCTGATCACAATTATTGGCTCACTGACTGAAGTGTATATTCCCCCCTCTGGTTACCAGGTGCACCCATTTGTAGGTTACACCACTGAAGCGCCTCTATTGATTCCTGATCCAACGGAAGTGAGTGCCATCATTGAGGCCCCTTTGAGCATGCTTATGGATGACTCGATTGTGGGCAGAAAGAAGATCAAGGTCAGCGGGGGCAAACTTAAAGTCAACTACCCCTACTTTGACATTATGGGCAACACCGTGTGGGGTGCAACAGCAATGATGCTAAACGAGTTGAAAGAGGTGATTAGGCGGGAAAAGCTGCAATGGTAGTACTCTTTGGCACCGCATCATAAGAAAACATCGCTTTCGCAAGGCTTTTACCGTGGGTGGAAAATGATACTATGATCCCTGTATCTTCTATTGGGTCTTCAAAACCAAAGCCCTTTGCAATGATTGCTTTTTGTCTTCCATTCTCTCTGCTAAATGTATTTAGCCCGAGCCGGTTCAAACAAAAAAGGTCCCGCTTGCGCGGAACCTTTGGTTTTGGGTGGAAGATGGGACTCGAACCCACGACCCTCGGCACCACAAGCCGATGCTCTAACCAGCTGAGCTACATCCACCATGTCTGAAAATCAGGCAGCAAAAGTAATAAATAAATTAGTTGGTCAACACTTTGTTTCCTTGTTTGGCGTTCACCTTACGAGCATACCCTGAAGTATTAAGCCATGATCAGCTTTGTACTACCTTTGCAATGGGCATTACCTATGAACACCTTGGATCATAATATAACACTTAAAGTACAGGGAATGACATGCGCCAACTGTGCTGCCGCAGTCGCAAAGTCCATTGTAAAAGCTGGAGGTTCCGATGTCGATGTGAACTTTGCAACAGGTGAAGCCCGCTTCATTTTATCAGATACTGATTCAATTGAAGGTATTAAGAATGAAATTGGCAGGCACGGCTATAAAGCTCAAGACGCTCAAGATGGACATAAAGGACACGACCATTCCAAAGAGGGGTTGTCGCGTTTGGAGAAGCGATTCTATTTTACCCTCTTCTTTACGATCCCCTTATTTTCACACATGTTCCTGCCATTTGTGGAGCTACTTCAACAGCCGCTCGTACAGCTGTTACTCTGCCTGCCGGTACTAACGGTCGGCCTCGTACACTTCGGAAAAAGCGCCCTGAATGCTTTGAA
>Ga0302119_10000418_pt1 | contig 19081 bp, 13 predicted proteins | sample AG5_Tmax_MG_FD_203114 | JGI IMG/M metagenome (GOLD analysis project Ga0302119, IMG submission 203114) | Marine microbial communities from Western Arctic Ocean, Canada - AG5_Tmax | ecosystem: Environmental > Aquatic > Marine > Oceanic | place: Canada: Western Arctic Ocean | collected 2017-10-01 | reverse complement strand
TGTACAAAAATTGTATCACTGCAAATATTGAGATGATCCTTAATCATTGTTTGGCCACTTGCCACAATTCGATCTCCCAATACCGTTGATCCAGCACATAGAAATCCCGCAATTATTGCACAGTTTTCTCCAATTTTAACATTATGTGCCACATGGCACAAATTGTCAAAAATGGTTCCATTTCCAATAGAGGTTGGTCCGTGCGTGCCCCTGTCAATGGTATTACTGGCCCCTATTGTCACCCGATCGCCTATGATGACCGTTCCTGTTTGTGGGACCCGATAATGATTGAACTTTGGGTCCTGGGCGTATCCATATCCTTCAGATCCCAATACTGCCTGCGACAGGATCAGACAATCATTACCTACCTGACACTCCCATCCAATAATAGCAGCCGGATGGATCTGTACATTATCTCCAATGATGGCATTTCGCTCAATGACCACATTAGCCATAATATTACAGCCCTTGCCTATCTTAGCTCCTTCAGAAATTACCGCGCCAGGGCCAATCAAGGCATCTGAAGCCACCGTGGCCGATTTATGAATAATTGCTGAGGGATGAACCGAATCCCACCCCGTATTGGTATAATCGTAATCTCCGTATTTTTGTTTCAGCAGGGCATGACCAAGGTTTGGATTATTGCTGGTAATTATGCCTGTTGAGTCCGTTACAGAAGCACATTTGCCAGCCAGGCCCACAGGAACAACTATTACTGCCGGTTTTTTGTCCAAAACCGCATTAAGCGACGCTTCATCAGGCACCACAACTATATCACCCGGACCGGCATTTTCCCAGGCCGCCATTGCATTTACCTCAACATCTTGTTTCCCTTCTATACTAATCAGGGTAAATGCTTCCCCACACTCGCTATATATTTCTGAGGCCGTTTTCTTCATTGCCTATCAGGTGTGCCTAATTTATCTGACTCCCTATCTCTTTCAATGTTAGTGGAGAAAAGGGTTGATTTTTTTCCGGCGACAAAAATACGGCTTTTTTGCATAATTTGTCACTCCTCCTGATTGAAAAATGTTTTATATCATCGTTTTGGGGCAACACAAAAAATGTTTTTCAACACGTTTTGACAAAACTGAGATGTTAAGCTGATCAGAAGCCACAGCAATATCTGCCATTTTCCCACCTCCGTACAGTATGTTGATCTTGTCACTGTGCCTATCATAGACGCTGTTGCCAATTACATCGGTAAAAACGAAGTAACAGGCTTCTTCTGCACTTATTTTATAGGCTTTTGCTGTTTGAGCCCGAATCTTACTGATCCGACTCTTGCTGAATGGCTTATCTTTCAATTCAATGTGAAACAAGTTGCGATTTACCAAATTGGTACTCAATCGCTTTAAAACAGGTTCACTTTCCTGAGACCAGACCTTAACAGAGGCGAGAATATCGTAATCATCTAGCAGCGCAAACATTTGCAATACCTTGCGGTCTTGTGCAAAGTCCTGCTTGCCTGGTTGCCTCATGAGGAAATAATTCAGGGCTGGTGTAGCAAATAATGAGGCCCCTTGATTGCCAAGCTCTTTTGCTCTTTCCAAAATCTTTATCAGAAGGTATTCTGCTGCAATAACTGTTTTGTGCAGGTAAACCTGCCAATACATGAGTCTTCGGGCAAGTAGAAAATTCTCAACAGAATAAATCCCCTTTGCATCAATAACCAGATGATCATTAACAACGTTCAAGGTCTTAATAATTCTATCAGAACTAATCGCACCTTCAGCAACACCGGTGAAAAAACTATCTCGCCTCAGGTAATCTAACCGGTCCATATCTAATTGGCTCGCAACCAATTGATGCAAAAACTTCTTTTTATACTTATTGGCAAATATTTTGATCGCCATATCCAGCTTCCCTTTAAACTCTTCATTAAGGCGTTGCATGAACATGTCAGACAGGTCCTCATGGGTTACATTTCTGACTATGGAGTTCTCAAGGACATGAGAAAATGGTCCGTGCCCAATATCATGCAATAGTATAGCTACTGTAACCGCTAGCTCTTCTTCTTTTGTAATGTCGTGCTTTTTTGACCTGAGCACTTCAATAGCCGTTCCCATCAGATGAGCAACACCCAATGCATGTTGCAGCCTTGTATGATAGGCTCCCGGATATACCAGGTGGGTAAGGCCCAGCTGCTTTATCCGTCCCAGCCTTTGGAAATATGGGTGGTCCAACAACTTTAGAATCAATCTGTCCCGGATTGTAATAAATCCATAGATCGGGTCATTTAGAATTGTTTCCTTACGCCGGGCCATTATTTACTGTAGTTCAAAACAATATTCTACTATGATTGATGTTAAGAGTTCAAAAAAAACTCTAATTTGTTGGCAGAATATGATTCATTTGGGAATTTATAAATTATTCTTCGAACGCAAGAATCTTTCTATCATACACCACAAAAGGCATATACCGAATGGGTGAGATACAAATTCTCTGGGTTGATGACGAGATAGACCTCCTCAAACCCCACGTAATATTTCTTGAAGACAAGGGATATGGTGTGTCTACCGCAAATAATGGAGACGACGCGCTTGCAATGATACAAGAAGGGCAGTTTGATCTCGTGTTTTTAGATGAAAACATGCCGGGACTTTCAGGGATAGAAACCCTCGAATTCATCAAGAACTCAAATCCCGACCTTCCGGTAATCATGGTGACAAAAAGCGAAGAGGAAAACCTCATGGACGATGCAATTGGAGCCAAAATTTCAGACTATCTCATCAAGCCTGTCAACCCTAAGCAGATCTTACTGTCAATAAAGAAAAACATTGATCAGGCACGCCTGGTCAGCGAGAAGATAACTTCCAGCTACCAACAAGATTTTAGAAATATAGGAATGTCCCTGAGTGAAGACCTAAGCTATGAGGAGTGGGTCGAGGTACACAAAAAACTGATCTATTGGGAGCTGGAGTTGGGTAATGCCAAAGATGAAGGCATGGACGAAGTGTTGCGCATGCAAAAGACTGAGGCCAACAACCTTTTTTGCCGTAAGGTTGAGTCGAGCTACACCAGTTGGCTAAGGGGTAGTGGGGATGATCAACCGCTCATGTCTCACAATCTTTTTAACCAAAAGGTATTCCCTGTGTTGGAAAACCCGGATACTGTTTTGTTTTTTATACTGATTGACAACTTACGATTTGACCAATGGAAAATTTTGAGCCCGACGATCGGGGAGTATTTTAGGGTTGAAAGTGAAGAAGTTTACTGCAGCATATTGCCAACTGCGACGCAATTTTCAAGAAATGCCATCTTTGCCGGCATGATGCCCGCTGAAATTGAAAGAGAATTTCCTGAGTTTTGGGTCAATGATATTGAAGAGGGTGGCAAGAACATGCACGAAGCCGAGTTCCTGGAGGCCCAACTTCAGCGTTATGGCAAAAATGTAAAGTTTTCCTACACCAAGATTGCTAATCTGGCAAAGGGCAAGAAGATGGTAGAAAACATCGCTAATCTTATGGCCAACCGACTCAATGTAATCGTTTATAATTTTGTGGACATGCTTTCTCATGCGCGAACTGAAATGGAGGTAATCAAAGAACTTGCTGGAGACGAGGCAGCATACCGCTCTCTTACCAGTTCCTGGTTCGATCACTCCCCACTATTGGGCAGTTTAAGACGTATTGCAGAGTTGGGAGGCAGCAGTGGCAAACAGGTTAAGTTGATAATTACTACGGATCACGGTACTATTAGGGTGAAAGCGCCTTCGAAATTAATTGGCGACAGAAATACCACTACAAATCTACGCTACAAGCAGGGGAAGAGTTTAACTTACGAAAACAAGGATGTTTTTGACATCGGCAATCCAGATGACATTGGGTTGCCAAAATCTAATTTAAGCTCCAGGTATGTATTTGCTAAGGAAGACAAGTACTTCGTATATCCGAACAATTACAATTACTATATGAACTTTTTTAAGAATACATTTCAACACGGCGGTATTTCGATGGAGGAAATGCTCATTCCCATGATTACACTTACGCCAAAATAATCCCTATGGAGATAGGAACTACCCAGGCCCACTTAAATTCTCTTGACGCTGCAGCCCAGTTCATTATTGACTCCTCCCCCAACCAATCATTTTACACCTTCCAAGGGGAAATGGGTGTGGGAAAAACTACGCTCATTAAAGCGATGGCTAAGAGGTTAGGGTCAAGAGACAATGTTACAAGCCCAACTTTTTCTCTGGTTAATGAATATGCACTTGAAGGTGGAGAAAGAAATACAATTTATCATTTTGATTTTTATCGAATATTGGGCCTTGACGAGGTTTATGATATTGGATATGAAGAGTACTTCTATTCCGGTCAATTCTGTTTTGTTGAATGGCCTGATAAAATTGCAAGGCTGCTACCAGATAGCTTTATAGAAATACGGATCTCCAGAATAAGCAGTGCTGAAAACACTAGAGAATTGACTATCTTTAAGCACTGAGCTAAACCCATGAAAGCCCGCAAGTCATCTATCCTCTCTGCCTCTGTTATGGGCGGCTTGATGCCTCAGGAGGAAACTCTTGAATTAGGAAGGAAAAAATCCAGTCTTTATATCGGCATTCCCAAGGAGACATCTCTACAAGAAAATAGGGTAACTCTCGTGCCTGAAGCGGTGTCACTGCTGATTAACAATGGGCATAAGGTGGTTGTTGAAAGAGATGCTGGAAAAGGGGCAAACTTCACTGACAACGATTATAGTGAAGCTGGCGCAGAGATTGTAAACGGCATTAAAGAAGTCTTTAATGCTCATATTGTGATGAAGGTGGAGCCATTATCTCCAGATGAAATAGAGCTACTACAGCCTAAGCAGACGGTTTTTTCTGCATTACAAATGGCCATTCACCCCAAGAACTACATCAAGAAATTAATTGCCAAGAAGATACGCGCCATCGCATTTGACAATATCCAGGATTCACATGGAAAGTTTCCGGTTATACAGTCTATGGGAGAGATTGCCGGCAATACCTCTATTTTGATTGCCGCAGAATTGCTGAGCAATGTTAATGGAGGAAAGGGCCTCCTGCTTGGAGGAGTTGCCGGGGTACCTGCGACAGAGGTGGTGATTCTAGGTGCTGGAACGGTGGGCGAATTTGCAGCCCGTTCGTCGATAGGCCTTGGAGCAACCGTCAAAATATTTGACAATTCACTCTACAAACTCCGACGTCTTCAAAATGATCTGAGCATGCGGGTATTTACCAGCATCCTACAGCCGGAAGTCTTGCTGACTGAGCTGAAAACTGCTGATGTAGTGATCGGAGCAATAAGGGCACCTGATAAGCAGACGCCGTGTATAGTGACAGAAGAGATGATCAGGGCCATGAAACCGGGGTCGGTAGTGGTTGATATTAGTGTTGATCAGGGTGGATGCTTCGAAACATCGAAAATCACTGACCACAACAAGCCGACATTTATAAAACACGATGTGGTTCATTATTGTGTTCCAAACATCACTTCCAGGGTGGCCAGAACCGCCTCATATGCCCTAAGCAACATATTTGCAGATATCTTATTGGAAATCGGCGAATACGGTGGTGTGGACGGCATGCTCAAGGCCAATAAGGGTGTGCGAAACGGGGTCTATCTTTATAATGGCCTCCTCACCAATAAAATGCTGGGCGAGCATCTGGACATTTCTTACAAAGACATCGACCTATTAATGGCTGCCTGGTAAATGCAGAGCTCTACTTCCACTGCGTTTGCAAGAAGACTGAAACTCTATGTTATTGGGTTGGTATTAGGGTTGGTATTATCTTATGCTTTGTTCGGCGATCGTTATCCTACCTGGTTGCCAGGCTCAAGAATTATGGATGACCTCAGTAGATATGAATTGATTTACGCACCTGATTCAGAATGTGCGCTAAAGTGTGCCAGCATTACCACAGCGAGTGTTCAGGAAGTCCTCACTAATGGAGAGGTGAATTTCGACAAAAGCAAGACAAAGGGCGAAACCCATCCTTCCTATGCTGTTGAAGGCACAACAAAAGAGGGCCGATCGCTAAGGTTGTACTTTTTGAAGCGTGATAGCACCTATGAAGTAACCGGAGGGGTTGATTTGAAGGATCTGAGAGAATGTGACTGTGACTAGTAAAGTGCGAAGATGGTTTAGTTGCCGCTTGCCGCTTGCAATCGCTGGATAAAACTGGGTGCTATATTTTGCCCGGCCTGCTGTGCTGAAAACGCGTCCTGCAATGCTTTAGCATGGTCTTGTATGGCCTCATACGCCAGGGATCTATTGAGATACGCACCTCCATTTGCCGGGTTAATCTGTAATGCTAATGAGTAGTCCTTGATTGCCGCCAAATAATTGGATTTGCGATACCTTGCCAAGCCCCTGTAAAAATAAGAGTTCCCATCGTTGGGATTTGCCTGGATTAACCTGCTATAGTCATTAATCGCCGCATCGTGGTTGCCCATATCAAGCAATGCGTAGGCCCTCATTGAAAGTGTTTTAAATGAACTGGGATCTATCTGTAGTGCCATATTGAAATCAACCAGGGCGCTGTTAAAATCCCCCAACTTAGAGTACGATATTCCCCGGTTTATATATGCATCCAGGTAGTTTCTCTCGAGTTCTATAGCTTTGGTAAAATCCACAATGGACGCCTGGATATCACCCTGCAACCCGTACACATTGCCCCTGTTAAGATATATCTTGGAAGCGCCCGGGGTCAATTCAATTGCCTTGCTATAATCCTCCAGTGCCTTGTCATAAACCCCATTTCTGCCGTACACATTCCCTCTATTGATATAGGCAAGCGTTGATTTGGGGTTCAACTGCAATGTTGATTCGTAGTCCACCATGGCCTTATCAAAAATGTCGTTGTCGGTATAATACTGCCCCCTGTTCAGATAACCCTCAGAGGTGTTTGGAAATTTCTCAATTACATCAGTCCACAGCGTTTCTGAGTTGGTCCAGACCTCACACCGTTCGCGACTAAGCGTGATACACCAAATTGAAAATCCAGCCAGCCCTACCACAGAAAGTGCTTTAACCACACCAAATTTCTTTTCCTTTTTATCCATCAGCCAAACGAAGGCCATCCCTAAAATAAAGAAGAGCCCAATGTATGGTACGTAGGTGTATCTGTCTGTTACAATATTGGGGCCTACGGGGAAAAACTGCAGCGTAAGGCCTATTGTAAAAATGAAGAAGAACGCCCCTATGGCAATCACCTTTGTGTATTTAAGAGACCATATAAGTATGCCCACTAATGCCATTGTTATAAACGGGGCTACGTAGTAGATAGTTGGTAGTGATCCGTCGGCTTCCAATCTGGGGAATGGATAAAAACAAGAAAGGTCTGTTGGGACAAATAGCTTCTTAATGTAGTGCACAATGCCATAAAAGGCGAACAAGGTTCTTTCCAATAAACTAAATGTATCCCCTTCGGCTATACTGCGTGTGGTATCTATGGTTTTGAGTCCTGCATAAATTGACATCCATAAAAATAAAATCTTGTCCACTAGCGCCATCCAATTGAAGCGCATTGGCGCGTCTTCACTCTCATCATCAGGATCAACTTTCACCATATATCTATTCAACAAGAAGTCAATTAGAAACAAGACCATGGTGAGTGTAACCGCAGCTGGCTTAGACCATATCGACAATTTGAAGAGAACCAGCGCCAGAATGTAGAGCGGTATCTTCATGTACAGCTTGCTCCCTTTAACATAGGCAGTGTAACAGATCAGCGAGAGTAGATAAAAGAATGTGTAGAGTACATCCTTTCGCTCTGTTATCCACGCCACAGACTCTACGTGCATTGGGTGAACCCCGAATAGCAAGGCGACAACAAATGCGGCTTCATATCTCCCAACCAGTAAAAAGATAAATAGGAAGACCAGGGCCGTGTTCAGCACGTGTAAATACACATTATGTTTGTGATAGATTGGCGCAGATTCTTCAATCGGAGTAGGCTGGTGTGAATTATACTCGTATGCCCAGGATAGATAAGTTAGGGGTGCATAGAGTCCAGATTTTCGATCTGTGTCATCAAAAATTGCTCTAGCTCTCTCTGGTGTGTAGTCCTTTATAATATGATTGTCAAGAATGTATTTGGGGTCGTCCCAGTTGGTCCAGCCGTTATCAAGCGCTGGAATAAAGGTGAAGTAGGTAACTGCCATTAGCAGTAGCACCCCAATCGCAATAAAAATGGATTTCTGGGCCTTTGCTTTGGGCTCGTTGACTACTTCTTTCTTCTTCACTGTCATTGTGTAATTAACAGAGCTAATTTAGGATTTATCGGAAATCTTATCAGGATACATCAAAAAATAAACACCACCGAGAGAAACAAGTGCTCTCATACAATATATCACCAGGCTCAGGGCTATACATGCATTGAGGTCAATGGCTGGCAGCATCTGTGCGCCATACAGGAATACCAATTCCCTCGAACCCATTCCACCTACTGTTACCGGAACGATGAAGGCAATGCCGGAAAGTAAAAAGATAAACCAATACACCCCAAAATGCTGGTCCACGCCCAAAGCGTACAAAATATAGTGTGCAGATGCCACTTGCAGTATTTGAATAATAAAAGAGTACGCCGTCGCGGGTATATTCGCTGAAGAGTAGATTGAAAAGAAGCGCCAGACTACCAGCAAATAAAAGACGTAAACCAGGAAGATAAGTGCAAAAGCATACTGCATCCAAGGGTGAAGCTCCGTTACATAAATACAAGAGATGAGCAACAATGAAAGAAGTGCTGCCAGACCATTAACGCGATTCAGCAAAAAGGCAGTGATCAGAGACTTTAGCACCGTCTTAAACCGTTTCCTGAGCCAGTATACTCTATACGAATCGCCACCAATGCCTCCAGGTAGAAAGAGGTTGTAAAACATGCCCAGCAAATACAACCGGGTATTCATCACTTCACTCATTTGTATGCCCAAGACGCGAAAGAAAATATTTGACCTCCTGGCTTCTAGCAGCTTGGCAACAATAAAAAGCCCCAATGCTAAAATGAGAAAGGCGATGTTGGCCTCTAGCAAAAGCACTTTCAGGGCAACTATTTCAATTTGACGGGCAACGAGATATAATGCGGCAAATGTGATGGCCAGCTTCGCCAAAAACTTTCCTAATTTGTATAGTTGCTCCCTACTGGGCATTGGCCGTTGCTTGAATGGTTCGTATATCCCTGATGCGCCTATTAATTTCATGCGCCAATTCGGCATCATATAGGCGCTGTGAAGTAGTATATTCAGGTGCTCCAAAACTTTCAACACCGCCAGGAAGATCATATTTAGCCTTGAGACTGACCATAATCTCCTTTTGAACGCCTACCGGATCTTTGCAAAAATTCTCGTACTGCACTACCGCATAATCTTCTGCAGGCAAATTGTTTAATGCCTCTCTTATTGAGTCTTCCAGGTCCAGGTATTGATAACAGTAGGCATCGAGTTTGTCCTTGTAATTGCCTGGTTCAAAGCTCTTTTCATTCCTTAACCCCCATATTATCTCATCGGTCCCAAAGAAATCTCGGCTGGCCTGAATGGTGGATTGAATAACATCTGCTGGATTTCTGTTCACCACCACAAAAAACACATTGGGAATACTGTTATAGATGGTTTCTAATATGAGTGTATTCCTGTTGTTTTTGGTTATTATAGGCCTTCCCCAGGCCTTCCGCAATCCCCTAAAATATCCGGCCATATCCTTGCGCTTTTGTTCTGATATCTGCTCCGGCCTATTATAGTGGTCTTTCCCAAACCAACGATCCCAGACCTCATAGCTATCCCCTACTGTAAAAAATCCACTTGAAATACCGTAAAAGCTCCTGTGCTTTCGTGGCTTCTCCTGCTTGCCGGGACGATAAAATCGCTTAGCCAACAAATGAACGAGGTACTTTGACCTGGGAAACACTGTCGCGAAGTTGCCCAGGGGTGCGAACCCGAAACTATCTGCCAACACCTGAGAAACAAGGGTAGAACCCGTTCTGTGAATTCCAACTACAAAAATGATGGGTGATGGAGCAGGGTCTCCCTTGGGAATAAGCGGAAGTTCCAGAATACTCAATATCAAGTCGAGTGGCCAGCATAGCACCTGCAGCACTTTAATCCACAGTGCATAATATGCAGCCGAATCCATGCTCGTTAATATACTCCAGAGTATGGAGAGGTTCTTTCTCAAAGTGAACATCCGTCTTTCTTGATAGCTTATTGAGTAATCACTCCCACAGACAGTGAGATTCACCTGACAAATATACCGCCTTAATGAATACCGCACTATTTGTGTCAATAAAGGTGTTTCTCCTGATAAACAGCGAATTCCTCTGTTATTGCTTACTTTGCAATCTGTCTATTGTTGTTATGAGCGAAACCATTGAGATTAAAGCCGATAATTATTCCGTACACATTGGGGGCTTGAAAACCGGGGTGCTCTCTGATTTAATTCATTCAAAATACGACTCCTCTGACTGTTACATTCTGGTAGATGAGAACACAAAAGAACATTGCTTGCCGAAGCTCCGCGACCTGTTTGCTGATAATGGATCAGGCAACCAGATTGGCATTGTTGAAATTCCGGCAGGAGAAGAGCACAAAACACTGGAGACTGTCACATCGATAGAAAGACACCTGAGTACACACAATGCATCAAGGGGTGCGGTACTCATTAACCTGGGTGGAGGAGTGGTTTGTGATGTGGGAGGCTTTGCTGCTTCTATTTACAAGCGGGGAATTGACTTTATCAACGTGCCAACAACCTTGTTGTCACAGGTCGATGCGTCCATCGGTGGCAAGGTAGGTGTAGACCTTGATGGGCTCAAGAATTATCTGGGTGTGTTTAAGAACCCTGCAGCCGTATATATAGATCCGTCTTTCCTAACAACACTTGAACAGAAGGAGGTTATCGCAGGATATGCTGAAGTGATCAAACATGCTTTGATTGCAGACAATGAGTATTTAGGCCGCATTAGAGAACATGATTTGGGTGTTGGGCCTCAATCCATGGAGTCTTGGAAAGCCATAATTGAGCAATCTGTGAACATAAAGAACCGCATAGTTACAGAAGACCCCAGGGAAGAGGGCGTAAGAAAAGCTCTTAATTTCGGACATACTATTGGACATGCACTGGAGTCCTTTTATCTGGGAACAGACACCCCTCTTCTCCACGGCGAAGCTGTTGCAATAGGGATGGTATGCGAACTGTATTTGTCTTCTGTCCTGACAGGCTTCGGCGGAGAAACCAGGGACGACGTCTGTAGTTATCTGTCTGCCATCTATCAAGAAAAACAACTGGACCTGTCCTCTTACAATGAATATATCGCCTCCATGTATGCCGATAAAAAAAATCGTGATGGAAGGATCAATTTCACCTTACTAACGGCAATCGGGTCGCCATTGATTGACCAATATGTTGATGAAGAATCAATAAGACAGGCGCTGGATTACTACCGTAGTTTATAGTTCAATGGTCTACAGGATAACGCCACCAGGTAAGATCAGGGGAACGATTCAGCTCCCCAATTCTAAGAGTATCAGCAATCGGCTTCTTGTCATTAAGGCTTTGAGTTCAGCAAATATCAATATCAGCAACCTGTCAAATGCCGACGATACGAAAACTCTTGAAGCCCTCCTCTCTTCTGGCGAGCATACCCTGGATTGTGGACACGCGGGCACTACTTTTCGTTTTTTGACCGCCTACCTCTCTACCCTTAAGGACACTAGAATCCTGACTGGTTCTGACAGGATGAAGCAAAGACCTATTGGCGTGCTAGTTGAAGCGCTGAGGGAGCTGGGGGCTGAAATTACGTACCTAGAAAAAGAGGGATTCCCCCCATTACAAATAGACGGGGGAAGAATCAAAGGCTCCGAGGTCACCATGAATTCTGCAATAAGCAGTCAATTTATCTCGGCATTAATTCTCATTGCGCCCTGCCTTGACAATGGATTGACCATACACCTGACTGACAAGGTAGTGTCTCAACCATATATCGAGATGACACTAAAAACACTCCGACACTTTGGCATCCATACTGAACTCGAGCCAAAAAGAATTGTTATTGAAGCGGGGGCGTACAACGGTGGTGGTTTACAAGTGGAAGCAGACTGGTCAAGTGCATCGTATTGGTACTCCATTGTAGCACTAGCAAATGACGCAGAGATAGAGCTGGTGGGATTAAACAAGGCTTCCTGGCAGGGTGACGCTGTTGTTCCTGAATTATTTGCACTACTTGGCGTGAAAACAACATATACAAAGACGGGGGTCATCCTCACAAAGACAGCAGTACATGCAAAGGAGTTTAGCTATAATTTTATCAACTGTCCGGACTTGGCTCAAACCCTGGTGATCACAACAGCTGCACTTAGAATACCTGGCATCTATACGGGATTAGAAACGCTTAGGATAAAGGAAACAAACAGGGTAGCTGCCCTGAGGTCCGAGCTAAAGAAGGTTGGTGTTGGCGTTGAAGAGCTCCGGCACGGAGAAATTGCCTGCTCTTCTTCCGGGCTCAAAGTATCTCCTACCCCAATCTCCACTTTTGAAGACCATCGAATGGCCATGTCCTTTGCCCCGCTCTCCTGCGTGCTGGGCGAACTGGAAATAGAGCACCCGGGAGTTGTCGCTAAGTCATACCCTAATTACTGGGAAGACCTCAGGTCGGCAGGCTTTGTAATTGAAGAGATTTAAGTCCCTTACTCCTTTAAAATGGTGACGGTATTGCGTTTTAAGACGGCCTTCCACTCAGGGCCAAATATTTCAGGTACATATCGTAAAAAGAACTTTGTGCGCGCTGTGGCGACAGTCACTCCATCACCTTCGTGATGACGATTTTCTCCTGTAAATTCATAGGACACCATACGCGGATGCTTTTCAATATACATTTGAATCACCCTGGAAATAGTGGCCATTACACGATAGATCTCTCCCCGGTTCACTACTACGTATTCACCTGCATCATCCGCATCAAACTCCTCATTGAGCACGCCAAATACAATGGTGGCAGCAAGAATGTTCTTCTGCTTCCTGCCGAATCTGACTTCATACTCCACTCCAGAATCGGTTACAAACAGGTACATTGAACCTGATGGTATTGATGGTAGATTGATCTTATATGCTTCAACGCCTTGCACTAGAACTTGGCCCTTATTTGCGCTTTCACTTCTGATTTGACATTTCCCTGTATTTCGAAAAGACCAGAACTAATAGCACTTCTGTTGTCGTAGTACGTTTGAGCATACCTTAGCCATATATCTATGTTCTTTAACAGCTTGATCCTCGCCACAAGATATGTTCTGGCCCCTCGGTAATAATACGCTGGTACAGAAAATGCATATAGAACATCTGATTCATAGGCATATATTCTCGCATTGTATGTGTCGGTCTCAAACAATGCAAATCGGCAGCTTAGAGTAAGGGGAAGTTCACTCATTTTATAGGACACATCCTGATACAGAAGAAATCCCTTCTCTGGTTCATTTGGGCCGAGAACATATTCAGACACCTCTACACGTGATCTAAGCTTCACAGCATCGCTTACATTGAAAGATGCGTGATACCGCAGATAAGTTCTCTGTCTTTCAACTAAGTAGTTTATCCCCTTCGAGATGCCGCTGGCGTTTTCGCCTTTTAGCTCCCTTCTTGCCCTCCAGTACATCTCAGTTCTTTTTGAAGGCCTGTAATTGAGCTGCACCAGCCACTCTGAGCCAATTGACGGGGCATCAGTCTTGTACCTCAACCAGGGGAACTCAAATACATCATAGTATGCTGACAACTTCCATTTCCCACTAATTTTTGAGGTGGCGCCAATATAAACGCCTTCTTCATTTGTATTTCTACTGCTTTCGCCCACGGCGTTACTGAAAAGGTTTTGGAAATTTCTATCGTAATGGCGATAAAACACCGACACTGCAAGCCTTGGGTCCAGGCTCACAATAGCCCCATTTATATAGGCCATCCCTCCGTTTTTTGACCTGGAAACCTCCCCAAAAATGTTGATGTTTCTAACGACATAGCTGTAATCAAGTCCATAGTTTAGGTTCTCGTCACTAGAAAAATTAAATTGACTGTACTCCTGGAGGCTTCTGTTGAGGTTGGCACTGTAAACAGCTCTTGCGATTGATATTCCAGTGCTGAATCTTCTGGATTTATAGGCAATATTACCACCCCACACCGCCTCGCCAATGGCATCTTTGTCCTCCAGTTCGTTTGGAGTAGCATGAAGACCCGTCTGTTGAAAAGAGGTTACCTCAACAACCTCAGCGCTGTTAGTGTCAGCCACAGAAATGTTCGCGTCAATCTTCTTTTTTGAATAAAATCCAGTGAATTCCAGTTGTTTAATTGCAATTGTCGCTGCTGCTCCTCTCATGAACAAGTTCTCATCAACTGAAGTGTAGGGCTTGATTGTCTGGGCCGATTTCTTGATATTCATTACGTCTGCCGACTTGCCAAACGCCAGCCCCGACCACATGGTGAGTCCCTGTCCTAGTTGTATCTGGTAATCTCCTATTGCGAGTCGCTTCACGGCCCCAAAATCTTTTATGAAGGCATGTGCCGACATAAAATCATATCCCTGCTGCTCACTCCCCTTAAAAAACTCTTCACCCGAATCTTTTTCTCCAGTAAACCCAATTGATATATTTCTGCCGTACTTAAATCTATACCTTGTATAAAGCTTTGGCCTGCTGCCAAGGTACCGGGAATTGGGATTCTCTGCCAATTCAGCACTATCAATAGAAGAGAACCCTTCTTGGTCTTCCAATACAAGTTGAGTTCTGACAAACAAATCATTCTTGCCGTTCTTCAGAATCTGTTGAAGGTTGAAGCTCAACGTTTCAAAATCCCGGCTAACTTTTACAAATGGAAGTATGTTATTGATCGTTCTAAGGTCGAAGCCATTGATTGATTGTAATTCATAAATTGTCATCAACTCACCATTGGACTCTATGTGTGTCAGCAGGTTGTTGATCTGAATTTCATTTAGTAAGAGAAGAGAAGATAGGTCTTCTTCGGTGCAGTTGTTGAGGTTGAGCGGGCGATTAAGTAAAAAAACAAGGTCATCAAAAAGCGTAGTGTAGTCTATCTCTTCATCTTCTGCATTCTCGGCGATCATTTCTATAGCAGCCTCAACCAGTGCAGCGTCCCCCCCCTGCCCCCTGATCGGCTGAGCATCTACTTGCAGGCTGAACAGCACGCATAGAGATGCCAGAATGCATAGTGCTCTACTGTACAATGTCTTTTGTCCTTTTTTGGAATTTATAAACCAAGCTTATTTGCGAGGTGTAGCCCAGCACCTGATGCTTTGAAGCGGCAAAATCTAATCTAAAGCTATTGATGTCCAATCCAAAACCAAAGGCATTGTACACAGGGTCACTAGATAATCCGCCCCTCAAATACAGTATGTCAATCGGGTGATATTCTATGCCGCCCTTGAATATCGCTTTGAAATATACATCTTTCTCCGTTTCTAACGACACACTTACTTTTTCTGAGAAAGCGTAATTCATGCCAAAGCGCATTATTGTTGGTATGCGCTCTGTTTCCACCTCTTCCTGAATATTGTATTCAAGTAGCTTGGCTCTCGTGGGATTAAAGATGTGCACACCCATGGTCAAATTGTCTATAACCTCTGCCTGCAATCCTACTTCCGCAGCGACAGCGCCTTTTCTGCCATATTCATTGCCAATACTTGTTTGTAAATAATCAAGTTGAAGCCCTACAGAATATTTATCCCCGAGTTGTTTTCCAAAAGCCAGTCCAACTTTCATGTCACTATACGCTGAATATCCAAAAGACACCACGCTCAACCCTATGACACTATGCCCATCTCCGGCAAGTGGCAGGGCAAATGCTGCGGCTTGAAGGCTGAGCTCCTGTAGCGAAAACCTGTTTTCGTAATGAATTCCGGCCACCGGGCTGGTTAGTCCCGCCAATCCGGCCTGGTTATGGTGAACCGCCCACAAATCAGAGAGCATCGTAGAAGCATTGCCCATGGCAGCAGAACGGGCTCCTATTGGATAGTTTTCTCCCCCAGCCAGCACATTAGCTGAAGTAATGTATAACGCAATTACAACAATAACCAACCTGGCTGCGCTATAGTTCATACCACCTTATAATTTGATGATTTTTTCAGAGATAAACCGATCTCCGATTCTCGCATCCCACATATAAACACCCGGAGATTCCATTTTCTATTACACCTCATTTTCACCAGCTTTACTGAAGCCATCAAAAGAATATAACAACTCGACAAGAAAGTTAACAATCCTGACGGACACCTCAGTATTATACTAGAGTTCATGAGAATGCAGAGACGAGTCTCCTGTATAATTGAATTGTTTGTTGTTTTTGAGTAGCCGTCGTTGGGCAATCTATCCACCCTAACAAATATAGAAAAACCCCATAAGACCACAAAGAGCTTATGGGGTTCCGGAAATACTTGTTGATTTTACTCAATAATCACCTTTTTATAGTGCTGCATCTCCGCAGTTTCTATCTGCAAATAATAGATTCCCGGCAAAGCTGCGTCAAGGTGAATATTGTGTGAGCCGGTGCCCAGCTCCTTATCCGCATAATATACTATTTGGCCCAAGGTGTTATATAACAGTAGTTTTTTGACATCTGTGCTTTCGCTCCACTCAACCTTAAAGGCCCCTGTATTGGGGTTCGGGTAAAGAACCATACCCCCCTCTTCCAGTCCATCATCTATGCCAGACAAAGTACCAACAGATGCAAACACAATTGCTTCCTCTCCCAGGGAATCTGTTACCTCCACGCTATACGTTCCCGGACAGAGGTTGGTAGCCGTGGCAGTGGTCTGGCTGCCTGCATTGCCATCCCACAGATACGTAAGTGGTGGTGTTCCTCCAGTGGCAATCACCGTAGCAGTACCATCACACATGCCAAACGTCACATCAGTACTGCTGGTTGTTGCCGACAATGCGGTTGGCGCAGACCCAAAAGAGCTCGTATTGGACTTTGACGAGTTGAAGTTTTTGACCTTGTCAGCTGTACAGCCACCCCATGGATGCACCACCTCAACGGCGTAATTTGCATTGGGGGGCGGGCTAATGTCGGTATAGGTGAAATTATTATTGGTCACCGAGTCTATTGCCGCCCAATTAATGCCGCCCAGGCCAGTTGTGTCTATCAATATCCTATATTGGAATGTTGTATCGAACCCTTCATAGGAATCCCACAATAGGTTAGCCGCTCCACCTGATGTGTTGATCTGCAAATGCATGGTCTCGTGGTAGTCACCCATGGCACTTTCATTGCTGCAGGCATCCAAAGTGGCAACCTTGTATCGATAGGACGTTATCTTAGGGTTTACACCATTTGTGGTATCCGTAAAATAGCTCTCTGCACCATATTGCTGTGACCCAACCAGGGTATAGGTTCCTGCAATATCTCTATATATCCTAAAACTGTCGATATTGGTGGCCACAGGCTTCTCCCAAACAATCACATTCCTGGTTGAGGTGCTGTCAACGGTGATCATGCATATCTCCTGAACAGGGGCCGTAATCGGCACCTCAACATCGGCTGAATCCATACAACCATTGTCGTCAGCAACCTGTAAGGTGTAAATCCCACCAATGAGCGCAGCTTCTGATGAGCCTGTGCCCCCCGAGGACCATAAATAAGCGTAGGGCGCTATGCCACCACTAACTGATGCATAGGAGGAACCATCAGCCTCCCCGCACGTTGCATCCACAATGGAGACCTGTATGTCTATTGCTGCAGGTTCATTTATCGTAACAAGATTGGTGGTAAGGCAACCATTATCGTCCAAAATATTCACCGAATAATTACCGGCATATAGTCCAACAGCCGTAGCCGCGAATTGCCCATTGTTCCATGTATACAGATAGGGTGCTATCCCTCCGAAAGGCGTTGCTGTAGCTGTCCCATCGCCCATTCCAAAGCACGAAATGTCAGTGGATGTCATCGTGCTGCTTAATATTGAGGGCTCCAATATTTCCACAGAATCCATCAGCGTTGTATTACATGAATCAGTTATGGTTAGCACATACATCCCTGCACTAAGCCCCGCAATGTCTTCAGTGATTGCTCCAGTAGACCACAGAAATGTATAGGGAGGGGAGCCGCTACTGACAGCCGCATCAATGCTCCCGTCATTGAACCCATTACACGAAATGTCTGAAGCACTGAGAACCAAATCCAGAGTACCGGGCCCATTGACCACCACTGAATCCTCCATTGAAGCCCCACATGAATCTGTGACCGTCACAGTATATGTGTCCTCCGCCAGATTATTGGCTGTCATGTTGGTGTCACCACCAGGCATCCATAAATAAGTGTAAGGAGGAGTGCCAAAACTCGCATTGGCGGTGGTCGTTCCGTCATTGCCTATTGAACAGTTCACATCCGTACTTGTTAGATTAATACTCAGCGGCTGTGGTTCTGCTATGGTGACAAGGTCAGAAGTCAAACAACCGTTGTCATCCGTAACATTTACTGAATAGCTGCCAGGGAATAATCCTATTGAAGTGGAGTTGGATTGGCTGTTATTCCACAAGTAGTAATAGGGGCTGGTGCCACCGCTCACCGTAATTGTTGCCGTTCCATTGCCACCACTATAACAGGAAACGTCCGTACTGCTCATTGTTGTTGCCAATACTGCCGGCTCAAGAAGAGCCAATGAATCCTCATAGGTGGCTGCGCATGCATCGGTAATGGTCACAACGTACGTGCCAGGCCCCTTATTAGATAGATCTTCAGTGGTATCCAGGGACGACCATACAAATGCATAGGGCAGTGTGCCCCCTGAAGGTGAAAGGTCCACTGAACCGTCTCCTGCTCCATTACAGCTCACATCAGCACCCACAAGAGTGCCGGTAAGTGCCGGCGGCTCACTAACTGCTATAGACTGAGAATAGGTGCCGCCACAGCTGTCAGTGACAATTATTGTATAGACTCCCGCCATCAACCCGGTTGCTGTTGCGCCGGTTTGGCTGCCTGGATCATCCCACGCGTATGTATAAGGGGCTGATCCGCCACTTGCCACAACGCTGGCTTGCCCATCACTGCCACCATTACAGGTAACATCTGTGCCTGACACAACACCCGTGAGGGCGGTGGGTTCAGATATGGAAATCAAATTAGAAGTGAGGCA
>Ga0302119_10000417_pt1 | contig 19089 bp, 14 predicted proteins | sample AG5_Tmax_MG_FD_203114 | JGI IMG/M metagenome (GOLD analysis project Ga0302119, IMG submission 203114) | Marine microbial communities from Western Arctic Ocean, Canada - AG5_Tmax | ecosystem: Environmental > Aquatic > Marine > Oceanic | place: Canada: Western Arctic Ocean | collected 2017-10-01 | reverse complement strand
GTCGGGCGCTACGGGTGCCATGATTCGTTTGCACATCGGCACGGTGGAAGAGATGGAATTCGGTCAGTCGGTCTGCGCCCTAGATGATTTCGATGCCGATGGTATTTCGGATTATGCCGTGGGCGGACACTTTGATGACACAGGAAATCTCCGCGCTGGTTCGGTGTCTATCTACTCGGGAGCCAGCGGAAATCTCATTCGCACGCACCGAGGCGCTTATCCCAAGGCGTATGTCGGCAATGGCATTGCCGGCACCAATGATTTAGATGGAGATGGCGTCGGTGAAATCCTCGTCGGTGCTCCTGGAAGCCAATACTGGGGCAAGGTGCACGTTTTCTCCGGAGCCACGGGCGCCGAACTTTTTTTGTTTGAGTCAGACATTCAAAACGAGAGATTCGGAAATCGTGTTGCCGCTGCTGATGTGAATGGGGATGGCTTGGATGACTTCATCATTGCCGCGCGTTATGCCAATCAAGAAACCGGTCGGGTGGTAGTGTATTCCGGTGCCGACGGCCGCATGCTTTCGCAAATGCATGGGCATGGACCAGGCTCTCGTTTTGGCCAAGGCGTGGTCGGCGTGGGCGATACCAATGGCGATGGCAGTGAAGAGTGGCTGGCCTGGTCCGCCTGGGAATCCGTGTTGGCGCATCAAGCGGGTCAAGTCACGCTTCATTCCGGAAGCCCCATGCACACCACGCAAGTTCATAACCTGGTTGCGGGTTCCATGGTGACTGCCGTCGTAGGTGGTTGCGCACCGGGTGCCTCCGTTTTGCTGGCCTGGTCCTTACGAGGCGCAGGGCCGTTGCCGTCGGTTTGGGGAAGCGTTTCCCTATCCGCGCCCCTCACCCAATTGCCTACCGCGTATGCCGACGCGCAGGGGGAGGCTCATTGGAGCACACCGGTTCCCGCAGGCATGGCCGGCACGCAGGTTTGGGTGCAAGGCGTGGACCTGACCGCCGGCGTTTTGACGCAAGCTTTGCACGCCACGGTGCAGTAAACGTTTAACTTCCGCAGTGCTCACAGTGCGGAAGCAGACTGTGCCGACTTTGCCCGCATCCATGACAGGCTTCAAAAAGTCCGGTGCCACAACTAGGGCAATGGTGAGCGGTGCTGTGATCGGCGGGGAAGGGGTAGCCACACTCCGCACAAAGATGTTTGCAGTAGGCCTCCCGCCGACGCCGAAGAAGCGCATCGGGTTGCGGCGCGTTCATATTTTGTAACATGCGCATGAGGAAAAACAGCACAATAAGAATGCCCGCGGCAATGGCAATGTATTTGAAAAAATCGCTTGGGAAATGCTCATGCATCACCGTGCCTAAATGCCAAAAGGCTGCAACAAGTAATGCAATGTGAATGGAGCGGTAGGTCGATTTCCTTTTCTTTCCGACCACCCAAGCCGCAAATAGAAACACCGGGATAATGAAACTCAGTTTATAAATCGCCACCATGAAGGTGTGCTGATTCCAGGCATCTTCCCAAGCACGACGACCTGGTCGTTGTTGCAAGCTGAACTTCACCTTCGCCGCAGCCAACTTGGATTCCGTCGTGTGCAACTGCGTATTCAAATCCGCAATGCTTTGATTGGCAGCTTCAAAATTCTCTTGCGCCTTGATAAACCGCGTTTGCGCTTCACTTAACGCACGTACTTGTTCTTCACTGGGGGCCAGGTCTCTTTCTAGACTCAGCCGATGCAGCCCCGTCATCTGTTCCATCGTTTCCTGCGCCACTGCCATGCTGGACCGCAAGTTTTCTTGAATCTCCTCTTGTCGACCGACGGCTAGCTTCATGCCTTTCGTCTTTTGCTGAAGTTCCTGAATATGATCCACCAGACCGGCTTCTACTTGCTGAGATTCAAAGTTCTGCCGTAGGGGGCCACGAATGTCGTCAATGTCATCGAGAACAAAGGTCAAAAGTCCTCCAAAGAGGAAAAGGATGACGATAGAGAGCAGGCGAACCGTCCAGCGAATTGAGCGGGGTGTGATGGCATCGGTCATGGAAATAGGGTAGCGTTGGAGGCGTTGGGAGGGGTGGAATCCTCGTTAGATGTTCTTATGCTTTGATTCACATCGTGCTCTGGAAGAGAAATTGGAAGAAATAATTTGATACCATTTTTTATGAAAAAAAGGAGCCCAAGCGAATGCTTGAACTCCTTTTGAAGTTGGTCGGGGAGACAGGATTCGAACCTGCGACCCCCTGTTCCCAAAACAGGTGCGCTACCAGGCTGCGCCACTCCCCGAACCGAAACGGCGCATAGGATAGCGAAGCGGTCTTACTTCGTCTTCTGTTCCGCCATCAATTCTGCAACCCGCTTTTTCAGCGTGTCACCGCGTAAATCCTTGTAGCGGACTTTACCCTCGGCATCTAACAGGTAAGACGTTGGGTAGGCCCGTACGCCCCAGGCTTCGGGCACGCCGCCCTCACCACCACCATTGAAGATGGAATCCCAAGTCACACCCATTTCTTCGCACTGCTTGCGGTAGTCCTCCGGATCATCATCCGTGTTGATACCCAAAATGGCGAAAGGCTGATCTTTGTAGAGCTTCACGAGCTCTTTTTCGTGGGGGATTTCCCCACGACAAGGGCCTCACCAAAATCCCCAGAAAACCACATAAGTGACTTTTCCGCGGTAATCCGCCAGGGACAGTCGGTTGCCGTCCACATTTACGCCTTCAAAGTTGGGGGCTGTTCCGCCAATGCGGAGGCCCTCAATTTTATTGATCAAACCCTTTGCCTTAGAAACCGACGGCGACTCTGGATAGTTCTTCATTAAATCCTTCAAAAGTCCAATAGCCTTTTCTGACTTATCCTCTCCATCTAAAACACGGGCTTGGCAGAAGAGGCACTCTGCGCGCAGGTTCATGTTTTCCGTTGCCTCGGAAACTTCATCGAAGAGAGTCAAGACTGCTTTCGCTCCCATGTCATAACTCATCATTTCCAGGTGAGGCAAGATTTCGAAGGCAAGGTTTGAGTTCCCGAATTCCTTCAAAAACATATTCAAAAGTCCCTTGGCGGCAGCTTCTGGGTTCTTCCAACGAATTCCGGACTGACCGAAGTTCTCCAAACACCAAATTTGCGCCTGCCCGCGGTCGTCGGCGGGGATGGTGGAGTCTTTGGCTAAGGCGCGGAATTTGGGGAAGAAATCACCCGCCGGCATGGGGATGAACTCCCACTCTTCGGATTCCTCCATGGCTTCCATTTTGGCAATCCACCCTGTCATGGCAGTTTCAAATTTTGCCGAAAGAGAAGCAAAAGTCACCACCGTAGCCGTGGCCGGTTCCGGGGTAGGGGCTGGGTCTTGCGCGGGCACCCAAGCGAGAGCAAAGAGGAGGAGGGGGGAAAGCATCGGAGGAATATACTCTCCAAGGTGAAAAATGTTGGCAATAATTCTTCCGGAGTCCTCCTGCTCCATGGCTTGGCGGCCACGCGCTTGATTTTGACGCCTTTGGCCGCCGACCTTCGCCAGGCTGGCTTGGGGCCGGTGTTGAACTGGGGCTACTGGACTTGGCGGCCGGGTGGAATTCGGGCCATTGCACGACGAGTGACGCATCGGCTCCACACCGCATTTCCCGACGGCATCCCCCCGCTTCATCTCGTCGGCCATTCCATGGGAGGGTTGGTGCATCGCCAGCTTCTTGCGGACGGAGTGATTCCGTCAGGTGGAAAATATGTCAGTTTGGCCACCCCTCACTTGGGAGCCACGCGGGCCGGCCGCATGGGAGATTCGCTGATTTACCGACTGATTTACGGAAGTGCCGGGCAAGATCTCCGCCCCAATAGCTCCTTCCTTGCCGACCTCCTCCAGCCGCCACACGCCCAATCCCTTTGTATCTACGGCGGGACGGGCACCGACCGAGGCCTGGCCCCTAGCCTTCCCGGAGACAATGACGGCACTCTAGAAAGTGTATCGGCGGTCCTCCCCGACGTGGCCTCCCACCGTGTCTTGGCACAACACACGCAACTTCCATTAAGAAAAGAGACCCGAAGGGCTGTTGTAGCCTTCCTTCATGGGGAGGCGGAGGGGTAGAATCTGCGGGATGGAACCGCGTACCTTGAACGGACAGAGTGTGGGCATGGGGGTGGCTTTTGGCCGGGCCTTTGTCAGTCATGAAGGCATGGATGAAATTACAGCCCGCCCTTTAAGAGATGAAGAGGTCGCCGGCGAGTTGGCTCGGCTGGATTCAGTGGCACGGGCTGCCCGAGTTTCTTTGGTGCACCAGCGGGATGATTTGGCCACACACTTCACCGAAGACCAGCGGCGGATTTTCGATGCGCATTTAAAAATCCTAGAAGACCCCGTGATTGAGTCTGACGTGCGGTCTCGGATTTCTAAAGAGCGCATGAACCTGGAAGGCGCCGTTCGTGATGTGCTTGGCGTTTATGAGCAATTGTTCCAAGTGGTAGAAACCGAAGGACTGCGGAATAAGTTGTCCGATCTAAGAGACGTGGTGTTGCGCTTGCTGAAACATTGCCACCGCGAAAACCCGCAAGAAAAAAGTCAACGTATGGAAGGCGGCGTCTTGGTCGTGCCGGAACTTTCCGTGAGTGACCTCGCCGAAGCCTTGCAACAAGGCGCGGTGGCCATTGTTGCCGAAGATGGTTCTTTGGGCTCCCACGGCGCCATTTTGACGCGCGCCTCAGGCATCCCCGCGCTTTTGGGCGTGGACGACATTACCGACCTCATCCAAGAAGGCGACACACTTTTGGTAGATGGGGACCACGGTCAATTGATTTTGAATCCACCCGACGAGATGGTCATGGCCGCAACCGGTCGGCCTCCGGAAGTGGAAGCTGAAGCCCTTCCGCCGGCGATATTGGCCGACGGAGAGACAATCCACTTAGAAGCCGCCGCCGCAAGCCCGCGAGAAACACGGCGTGCCGTCGGTATTGGGGTGAGCAGAGTGGGCTTGTACCGCACAGAACTTCCGGTTTTGCAACGAGCGGGCGCGCCTCGGGAAGATTCGCTGACAAAGTTGTACGGTCAAGTGGTGCAATCCGCCGACAGGGTGCGTTTTCGTTTGCCTGATCTAGAATCGACCGCCGGACTGGAAGCGCTTTACCCCGCTCCGGAGGCCAACCCCTCCTTGGGTCTGCGCGGTTGCCGTTTACTTTTTGAGCATCCCGACCTCATGCAGCGCCAAATTCGCGCGATGATGAAGGCCAGTGTCGGCAAGGAAGTCCGCATTGCCATTCCTTTTGTGAATGACACCGCCGACGTCCGCCGCGTGCGCGAAGCATGTGACAACCAGCGTGAGACATTACGCCTCGAAGGCTTGGATGTTTCTCACCCTGTGCAACTCGGGGTCGTTATTGAAACGCCGTCGGCGGCACTTTTAGGAAGAGAGCTTTTGGCGGAGGCCGACTTCGCGTTGATTGGGCTGGACTCTTTATCCGAACTTCTCCTCGCCGCCGATGCCAGCCACCGGGATCCCGAAGTAGGTCTTCGGGCAACCAAGCCACACCCTGTGGTGTTGCGCGCCGTGCGTAAATTAGCCTCTCTTGCTAACGGGTTGAACACAGAGTTGTCGGTTTATGGAGAAGGGCTTGCCGACGGCGGCCCCCTGTTGCCGTTGTTGTTGGGTGTTGGAATCCGTCGGCTGATTATTCGTCCCGAATCGTTACGGGAAGTGCACGCCAGGTTGGCGGAATTGGGTCTTGACGCCTGTGAGCGACAAGCTGAAGCTGCATGCCATGCTTCGACGGCAGATGAGTTAGTTTGAAATCAGCGGGCCCTTGAGTGCCACGCGCGCGGACAAGACACTGCCGTTTTCTCCCCAAAGCCGTTTCACGTGGCGGGCTAATTTCATCTCTAAATTTTGAATCCGTCCGGTTTGAGTCAAGACCAATAACGCGGACCCTGCGCCGGAAAGTGTGGCCCCCAGTGCGCCATGACGAAGGGAAAAATCCAAAACAGACTGTGCCCCGGTCAAAAGTCGAAGCCGGGGTGCCACGTGCAATTCATCGTTCAAGCCGAGCTGAATGAGGTCGGCGTTTAAGGTGCGCAGGCCATCCAATAAAAGAGGAGACCGACGCGCTTGTGCGGCCGCGCGAGCAAAGGACACCGAAGACGGCAGAACCTCACGGGCGCGTTTGGTGGAAAGCGGGTAAGGCGGAATTACCACGAGGAAGCGCAAGTTTTTGTGAAGCGTGACCCCATGATGGAGCCATTCGCCTTTGGACTTTTCCGCCGACCAATGCGCACCCCCTAAAAAAGAAGCCGTAGCATTTTCGGGGTGCCCTTCCAGGCCGATGGCTTCGGTGAGGAGGGCGTCGGTGGTGAGTGGACTGCCGAGGAGGCGGTTTCCCAGGAGCAGTCCCGCAGCAAGTCCGGCACCGCTGGCACCTAGGCCTCGGCCAGGGGGGAAGGAGCCTTCCACAGTGATGGAACCTATCGGGATGCGTTTCCCCGTCAAAATACTTGCGCGCCGGAGGCCTCGGAGGACGGGGTCTTGGCCGATGGAGAGAGTGGATTCCGCAAGTGGGCCCTTGCGCGTGAGGCTCGTTTTGGCTGCGGGGGACCATGAAATCTTGATGGGAAGGTCCAAAGCCACGCTGAATGCGTCAAACCCTGTGCCCACATTGCTGGTAGAGCCAGGGACTTGAATGCGAAGTGGTTTGAGGGGTTGAGCGGCGGGGGCCATGGCGAGAATCTAACACTCGCCGAATGCTGCGCCAATTCGTATAATGTCGGGTCAAATTTTGCTTGAAACCATGTCAGAAACAGCAACACCCGTCGACCCAGGTCTCTCCAAAGAGGAAGAGGCCCGTCTCCTCAATCTTCGTAACATCGGAATCATGGCACATATTGACGCCGGAAAGACCACAGTTACGGAGCGTGTCCTCTATATCACCGGCCGTACCCACAACATTGGGGAGGTTCATGATGGTGCCGCCACCATGGATTACATGGAAGATGAGCAAAAGAGAGGCATCACCATCACTTCGGCCGCCACGCAATGTGTGTGGAATGAAAAGACCATCAACTTGATTGACACTCCAGGTCACGTGGACTTCACCATTGAGGTGGAGCGGAGTCTTCGTGTGTTGGATGGTGCGGTTGCGGTGTTCGATGGTGTGGCCGGCGTAGAAGCCCAGTCGGAAACCGTTTGGCGTCAAGCAGACCGCTACGGTGTCCCTCGGATTTGTTTCATCAACAAGTTAGACCGCATAGGCGCAGATTTTGATCGTGCCTATGATTCCATCTTGCACCGCTTGCAATGTAATGGTGTGCGGATGCAAATCCCTTTGGGGATTGAAAAAGACTTCTACGGTCTTGTGGACTTAGTGGAAATGCAGGCATGGAAGTTTACGGAAGGAGACGGTCCTGGCATGGAGAAAATGGACATGCCTGCCGACGCGGCAGATCTTGCTGCCACTCGCCGTAATGAAATGATCGAGAAGCTGGTGGAAGTGGACGATGATTTGGTGGAACGCTTCTTAGATGGGGGTGAATTCACCGCCCACGAAATCAAAACTTGTGCGCGAAAGGCTACATTGCTGGGGCACGCTGTTCCTGTTTTGTGTGGCTCCGCGCTTCACGATAAAGGGATTCACCCTTTGTTGGACGCCATTGTGGATTACTTGCCACACCCTTTGGACAAAGGTTCCATCGTGGGTAGTGACCCGAAGGATGAAGACACTGAGGTGCTTCGTTCCACAAATGCCGAAGGGCCTATGTCGGCGTTGGCGTTTAAAACCATTGCCGACCCCAACGGAGACTTGACTTTCCTTCGGGTTTATTCCGGTACCATCACGCGTGGGGATCAGGTTTACAACCCGCGTACGCGCAAGAAAGAGCGCATCGGTCGTTTGATGTTTATGCACGCAGACAAAAGAGAGCCTGTCGAAATGGTGCAGGCTGGAAACATCTGTGCGGTGGTCGGGCTCAAACAGAGCATCACCGGAGATACCGTGTGTGACCAAAAGGACCCTGTCGTTTTGGAAACCATGATGTTCCCAGAAGCTGTGATTTCCATGGCTTTGGAGCCGAAGTCCACCGGGGACCGAGACAAGCTGACCAAAGTATTGGCGCAGCTGACTCGAGAAGACCCTTCTTTTCATGCCTGGACCGAAGAGGAAACGGATGAAACCGTGATTTCCGGTATGGGTGAATTGCACCTGGAAATCATCACCACACGGATTGGTCGTGACTTCAAAATCCCTGTGAATGTGGGCGCGCCTCGAGTGGCTTACCGCCAAACGCTGAAGTCGGACAAGGACATCGAAGCCAAGCAGATCAAGCAGTCTGGTGGTTCTGGACAATACGCGGTGGTCAACGTGCGCTTCTCTACCAAGTCTCCCGATTCTGAAGTGGAGGGTGATTATGAATTCATTAACTCCATCAAGAGTGGTTCGGTGCCTTCGCAGTACATTCCTGCTGTGAAGAAAGGCATCGCTGAGTCCATGGTGTCGGGTGGCCGCTTAGGTTTCCCTTACGTGGGCATTTGTGCGGAACTTCACTTTGGGAAATACCATGATGTGGACTCCAGTGAATTGGCCTTTAATTTCGCCGCACGCACTGCTTTCCGTTCCGCAGTTGCCGAAAACTTCACGATTCTGGAACCCATGATGAAATTATCCGTGACTGCGCCGGAGGAAAATATCGGCGATATCATTGGAGATTTGAACACCCGACGGGTTGCCATTGATGAAATCACCATGGATGGCCTATTGCGCGAAGTTACGGGCAAGGTGCCTATTGCAGAAATGTTCAATTACGCTTCCACCCTTCGTGGTATGACCAAGGGCCGTGGAAACTTCTCCATGGAGCCTTGTGGCTATGAGGCTGTGCCGGGCTACGTGCAGGAGCAAATTGTCAAAGACGCCAGCGCGGACGCTTAATCTGAATTCATCCAAACACCGCCTCCCAGAAAACGGGGGGCGGTGTTATTCTTTTTGCACTATGCCGTCCCCACGGAACGAAAGCAGTGACCGGCGCATCGCCGAATCCCTAGACCTCAAGCCTGGTGTGTACCGCCATCTCCGTAACTCTCTTCAAGAAGGAGAATTCCCGGTATGGCTCCGCACCGGAGACCCCCGCCTTGCGGGTCAATTCACCGACGCATTTGCATTTGAAATGCTGTGTGAGCGCATGCACGCACAAGAGGCACTGGATCGCCGTCGGCACAACCTTGCCAGTCGTCTTGCAGAGAATGAAAAGACGAAGGAAGCTGAAATGGCAGAGTCCGCTCAGGATGAAGGTCGGTTAGAGGATTTAGGGTTTGTCTTAGATTCCGCCGACGCGCCGGAAGGTGTGGAAACCCCAGAGAAAGAAGAGCATGCCAAGTTTTTGGCTGGGCTTCGGGTGAATGCCGGTTTGGCCATGGCATTGCGGTCCGCATTTCGCCGAAGTGGAGAACTCAACATCACGGCGACAGGAAAAGAAGGCGTGGAAGTAAAGCCTTATCAAGACCTCGTGGATTTCAAGGGTTTGATCTCTTCATTTGCCCCTGCGCGTTATTTGTTGTTGCGGCGTGGAGAGCGCGCCCATGCGGTGCAAGTAGAATTTTCGTTACCCAAGGAAGCGTTGGCGTCGGTTTTTGAAAAGGAATCCGGCTACCCCATTCAGGAGAGAGACTCTTACCGAAGCCTTTTCGACGGCTTTGTTCAAAATGAGCGTTTGCCTCGTTTCGTGCAAGAGGCGCGCGCGCAATTAAAGCGGTCGGCAGAGACCGGTGCATTACAACATGCTTGGGAAAACATTGAGTTTTCCGTAGACCGCGGCATCCATCCTGGTTGCGTGGCCGGCGTGGGGGTGATGAAGGGCAAAGTCCATTTGGCTTTCCTCAGTTCAGGCGGAGAATTGTTGAAGTCAGGTTCTATTCCGTCGAAAGGCGATAATTTAGCTGAGCGAATTTTGAAATTCTTTGGAGAAGAAGCGCCTACTTTGGTGGCCTTTCAAGGAGATACGCAGTCTCGCAATGCCGCACAGAAGTTGGTGAAAAAACTTCGAGCGGAGGATAAACAGGCACGGGCGGCCATGATTCCCGTGCCCGTTGTGAAAACTATGGTCCGCGAAGTGGCGCGCCGAGGCGCAGAGTCTTTGCTGGGCCACGATGAGCGCCAGGTCTATTTGCTGGCAGTTTTTGCGCACAATCCGCGTGCAGCGGTTTTGCATACCCCGCACATTGCGCGCGCTTTTATCGCTTACCGCGGTGAGTTTAATTCTCGCCGTCTTGAGGAGTTTGAAACGACGTTCCTCCGCAATCTTTTGGTAGAGCATGGCGCCGATGTCAACCAAGCACCCCCCGACGTCCTGGGTTTGGTGCCCGGTGTTTCCCCAAGAGGCGTAGAGTTGGAACGCTCCACCGCACCGTTTCTATCCCTAGAGGATTTCCAAGACCGCATGGGGCTCAGTGAGCCCGCTTGGCGTGCTGCGTCCGGTTTACTTCGGGTGAAAGCCGGCGCCGACATTTTGGATAGTCGCCCTTTGCAGCCGATGTACTACGGCGCACTCAGGCAAGTTTTGGACGGAAGTGACTTGTCTTTAGGGGCTGCTCTGAAGACACCGCAAAAGCTGAGAGATTTGAACTGGGATTCCGTCTTGGAAAGCAGAGGGTGGAAACCGTCGGTGGTGCGTTTGATTGTGGACCGTCTCCAGCGCAGTATTCGAAAGCGGCGTGCGCCACGGCCCAAAGGAAAGGGTTTGGATATGTTGCAAGTCGGCGATGTGGTCAAAGGTAAGGTTACTTCTGTGGCTGCTTACGGCGCCTTTGTCAGCATCGGCGCTCGATGTGATGGACTCGTTCATGTCAGCCATCTTTCTGACGATTTCGTCAAAGACCCCAAAGAGGTGGTCAAGGTTGGGCAAGACGTTTCCGTGCGAATTCTTTCGGTGGACGTTGAGAAAAGTCGTTTCCGGTTAAGTATGAAGAGTGAGACAGCGTCACAAGAGGCGCCGAAATCTTCTGCGAGCTCTGCTCATCGCAGTACAAGACCCAAGGGGCGCCCCGGCGGAAATCGTGCGGGTGGCCCGGATGGTGGCCATGGCGGAAGAGATGACTTCGGCGGAGGTGGGGGCAAAGGTCGGGGCAAAAAAGAAAAGCTCGGACCGGACCCAAAGAAAGAGAAGAAAGAGGAATTTGACCCTACTAATCCGTTCTTCGTGTTCTTTCAGAACAAAGAGGACGAAGCGGAATCAAAGTGACTTTTCTAACGATTCCGACGTAAAACGCTTTTGTCTACGTTTACGGAATCCAGCTGAGAAAGCACTTCGGCAAGCCATCGTTTCCCGTCTACTCCGTAGCCCTTGGTGGGCTTGAGCTCCGGAATCACTTCCTCCCACCAGGTATTGAAGGCGTCCATAAGACGTTCCCGGGTTTGCTTTGCAGCTAAGGATGCTAAGGCCACGGGGAAGAAAGAGAGGTCCGCTTTTTCACTGAAGCGCAATTGCACCTTGCGCGTTCCAAAATTTAAGGTGTAGGTGGATCCTCCTGAAGTCTCCCCATGCGTCTCAATGGACTGAGGGTTGAGGGCGGCTTGTAATTTCTTCGCGTAGCGAGACCGAGCTCCATGGCGATCTAGTTCAATGCGCAATGGCGCGTCGGCGGTGCGGTCTAGGATGACACGCACACATTCCATGGTCACAGAAAAGAGTGCATCGCTTTTGTTCCGTGTTTCCTCAAGGAGTTGGTTCCATTCCCCTGCGGAAACGGCGCGTGCACCAAACCCGTCTAAAGTGCAGCCGGCCTCCAAGAGGTGTCTTCGGACCGCGCTGGCGTCTAAACGGCCACGGCCAGCGTCGGCTTGCGGACAGAAGGTGGTGGGGAGGCTTTGCAACCAGGGCGTTTTTTGGAACCAACGAGGATCACCCGATGGGGTGGCCGTAATCCAAGAATGCGTGTCCTTGATTTGGGGCTCGAGGATTTCTCGAAATGCGGCAACAGTTCGTTCCAGTCGCTCTCTTCCTCGGGGACCGCTGTGAACTTTTTTGGAATCGTTGACCCAGAGCCGTGTGTTCCCGCGCCCCGGTTTTTTTGCGGCAACCGTTTCTAGACAATCCCAAAGGTTGGTTTCATGAGACGGTACGCGGAAAAGAGAATAGCCCACCACAAAAGGACCGACGAACGGCCCATAGCCGGCTTCATCCACACCTGCTAGAAAAGCCATTTCAGACTTTGAGGTCGGGGCGCTTTGATAAACGGAAGTACAGGACGACTGTGATGAGCAAGCAAACGCCGGCCACCATTTGAGAGGTGGACATCAATAAGTCTGGCCGCAAGCCTTCGGCGCCGTTGTGGAGTGCATCTCGGAAAGCTTGGATATCAATGAAACGGCCATAGGGGTCCACCATGTTTAAATCCCGAAGCCGCTCGCCGACTTCGGCAGGGGAAAGACCCGCTTTGAAAATGCCATCTCTTGCAGCGTCATCCCCGCGAAACATCTCCACCACGGAGCGCAAAATGGCATAGCCTCCGAATAAAACCAAAGTGACTTGACCGTGAAAACGCTTGTTCTTCAAAAGCCATAAGCCAAGAAAGAAAAGAGCCAGCGCCTTGAGTGTCATATAGGGCTGGGTGGGGTGGACAGCAACACCGGCAAGTTCGGGCGCAAAGGCGGAGCCCAAGGGCAAGGGGTCAGGAAAGGTAATGGCCCACGGGAGGTTGGTGGGGGCTCCGTAATCATCCCCTACGGCCAAGCACCCCAAGCGCCCGATGGCCTGACCGAGGAAACCGGCTGTGAGCATATAGTCCGATGTGGCCAACACATTCATACCTTGCGAGCGTGCTTTCCGAATCCCCAAGGTCAGAGCTAAAATCAACCCGCCATACATCACCAAACCACCTTCCCAGATGGCCAAGATGGAGAGAGGGTGTTGGCTAAAGTGTTTCCAGTTGACCAAGACAAAGGCCAGCCGAGCCCCCAAAATGACGCCAATCAATACGGACCAGCCGACCTCAGGCACTTTGAGCGGATCCTTTTCTGGATTCCCGCCATATTTTGCAGCCAGTTTTTGGGCCACATGGATGCCCACCATAAAACCGGCGGCAACGAGGAGTCCAAAGCTACGAAGCGGGAAGGATTTCCCGAAGAGTTCAAGGGTAAAGATTTCTGGCCACACGCCTTCATTCTAAAGTGTCCACCCCCTCCACGCCGACGCCTCGTTTTCCGGAAGCCAAATCCATCTTTGTGGAGGGGCGTTACCGGAAATTGGTGCGTGATTTGCCGCAAACCGTTTTCTTTTGTCCCAAGTGCAAGGGGCGTGGGGGATGTGCATATTGCGATGGCCTCGGCAAGCTCACGAAGGACTCCGTGCAGGAATTGATTGGACGGGTGGCCAACCCTCGGTTTAAGGCGCGTCGGAATAAATTCCATGGGGCGGGCCGTGAGGACATGGACGTGCGCATGCTGGGGCGGGGACGGCCGTTTGTGCTGGAACTTTTGAAATCCAAGCGACATGAGGTGGATTTAGAAGAGATGGCTTCGGAGATTAATCGTCGTGCGGAAAACCGGATGGAGGTTTTGGGTTTAAAATATTGCCAGAACTCGCGCGTGGCTGAAATCAAAGAGCGGCATTGTTCCAAGGAGTATCGCGCGCGTTTAGATTTCCCTGCGGAGACGTCTTTGGAAGAGATGGAGGGAAAACTTCAATCCTTGCTTGTGCAGGGTCGGCTGAAACTGCAACAGCGAACTCCGCAACGCGTAGCCCATCGGCGAGGGGATCTCGTTCGGGAGCGCGGCCTTGAAATCACCGCAGCAGATCAAGAAGTCGACGGCCTTTGGGTCAGTCTTCGCGCCGACCACGGCACGTATATAAAAGAATTTATTTCCAGTGATGACGGCCGCACGGCGCCTTCTTTGGCACAACTGCTAGAGACCGCGTGCACCTGCGGCTTACTCGACGTGTTGGAAATCTTGGACGAGGACGTTTAAATGCCCATGCCAGTAATAGTTCCGTCGCAGATGACGGTGCTATCGGCAATCAAGACTTGACCTTGCCATTTCATGTAGGCCCGGCTTTCGTGATAACGAATCATCTTTCCTGCAATCCAAATATCCGTTCCAGGACCGATGGACCCACGAAATCGCGCGTTTTCAATAGCGCTAAAGCCGATGAACCGTCCTTCTTCTAGATGATAATCCATGTGAGTATGAATGCAGCCTGCTTGGGCCATGGCTTCCAGCATTAAAATGCCAGGCATGATGGGCCGGCCTGGAATATGACCGCGAACCCAAAAATCATCTTCGGGGACGTGTCGGTGCGCGACGAGAAGGCTGGAGTCTGAATCCAAATGTAACACGGAATCCAGAAGGCGAAACTCAAAGCGGTGAGGGTTGTGAGCCTTGATGGCGTCGGTGTCCCAAATAACTTGGTCTTTGGGAAAGTCACGAGGGTTGATGAGGGGTTCAATCTGTGCCATGAGTTCGCGTCACCGTAGCAGGGCGGATGTCAGCGAGTTGAATCGCACGGAAGACGAAGAATATAGCAACCAGTTTTATCCAATTGGAAAGATTGAAGCCCCACCAAATACCGACGGGCCCCCAGCCGAGGTAATGTGCAAGCCACCAGCAGAGGGGAATGCGGAGGAGTAGCCCGAAGGAGACGACCAGAGCCATCCAGAGGGTGCGTCCGGCGCCCGCAAGGGCTTGTTCCAATACGGCTTCGGCGGCGGTTGCGGTTTGTGTCCAAGCCACAATCATCAGATAAAGGGCGCCTTCGGCGAGAACGGCGGGATCTGCAGAGTAAATTCCCAAAAGAGTTTTGGGGATGAGGGCAAAAGCCAACGTAGCAAAGCAAGCAATGCCGATGGAGAATGTGAGTGACGCGCTGACGGACTGAAGAGCCAGTTCCCCTTCTCCGGCGCCGAGGCGTCGCCCTACCATGGAAGCGCACGCAGTCGCAGGTCCCATCAGGGCGCAATAGGAAATCGCTTCAAGGCCATTAAAGGCAATCCCCATGCCCGCTAGGACGGGTTCGCCGAAGGGGGCAACACTCATGCGCACAACCCAGATGAAGGTTAAGGCGTAAATGGCGGTGTTCAGTCCAATCGGCCACCCAATTTTCAACATAGCCCGGGCTTCGGTAAATCGAAAATCAGGAAGTGAGAAAGGCAACATCCCGGTTTTCTTGTACAAGTAAATCATTTCTGCCAACCCGGCAATGCCGCGTGCCGCCAAGGTTGCCCAAGCGGCTCCGGCAATGCCCATGGCGGGTACGGGGCCCCAGCCAAAGATGAGGAGCGGGTTAAGTACAAAATTCAGAAGCAGGGAGAGTCCGCCAAGAACCATGGGCACAAAAGTGTTCCCCATGCCAATCAATACTCCGTCCATGACAGGTTTGATCATCATGGCGGGGAGGCATAAAAAGAAAGGGCGGATGTATGCCTTACTGAGTTCAGCAACTTCACCCTCTACGCCCAAAAGAGAAACGAAAAAGTCTAGGTTCTCATATTCCAGAAAACCAATGATGGAAAAGCAGACCACGCAAAGAGGGAGGAGCGTGGAATAAACTTGCTGCCGGCCCGGATTATTTTTTGCTCCTGTGTAATGGGCAATGCGAGCGAGCCCGCCGCTTTGGGCAGTGGTGATGAAGGTGAAATTGAAAATACCCAGAAAAATAGCGGCACCCATGGCGGCTTGCGCGGGAGAGCCCAGTTCTCGAATCCAAAATTGGTCATTGACGCGATAGAGTGAATGCAGAAAAAGAGAAAGTGTTGCGGGCCAGGCAAGCCGGAGTGTTTCACGCCAAATAGCGGAACGTGGCGCGGGAAACCCAAGAATACGCATGGAGCTCGTTCTTTAAGACTTTCTCTTAAGCGGAATGCTCAGAGTGACTTCTTCCTGTTCCACCACGGTGCATCGTTGTACTTTCCGATGCCAATTTCGTGTGAAAATGGAAATGCTGTAGTTTCCTGGAGGAAGATGACCAAAAAGGACCCTTCCTTCTTCCGGTATTTTTTCGCGTGCTGCATGGCCCAATGTTCCTTTTCCGCCGATGCGTTGCACCAGTACTTGCCCTTCGGAAACAGGCTCATGGGTTTCCTCTTCAAAAAGATGAAGGGATAATTGGCCCATCCAAGGGACTTCTAGCTCCACCCAACTTTCTTTGCCGAGGAGTTGCACTTCTACCGCTTGCCCGAGAGGGAAATCTCTGGCACCACATTGCACGCGATACGCGTGCGGAGGCAAGCCCTTGAGGAAAAACTCACCGTTGGCGTTAGTTGTGGTTTGGCTTCGGCGGGAAGAAAAACCAAGAATCTTTTCCAAGGGGTCGGCGTGAACGGAGATTTCCACTGCTGGGGAGCCGTCGGCGTAGGTGACGGTTCCGCGGAGGTAACGCGCAGGCGTGAGTGGAAGAGTGACGCGTGGCGAGAGGTCTTTAGCCGAAATGGTGAGCGCCATGCCGACACGTTCAAACCCTGCGGGGTTCATTTCAAGACGCCAATTCCCAAGGGGGACATGACTAAATTGAAAACTTCGGGAGCCGGGCCTCACAAAAACTTTCTGGGCCTTTGCGGTGTTTCCTGCCTGAGGGATGAGGTCCAGCCGAAGCACGCTGGGGAACTCCACCCAACGTGGGGCACTGATGAGCCCGATGAGCGTGGCGCGCGTGGCTCCGGGCAGGACCTCTCGGATGAAGTGCTCCCTCTGGATTTCTTTGGGGTCTCCTTGCGCAACTTCTGGCTTAGTGTTTGCATGGGTTTCCGCGGGCGTTGGCAGGAGGGGGGGCGGTTCGGCAGGCGTTGGGCTGGACCACCAAAGAAATGCTGCGGCCAGCACCCCGAAGACCCCAATGGCGCCGAGGGGGAAAAAACTAGATTCCTTCTTTGTTTGATGCATGGTCGAACCGCATAATCTTAGGTCATTCCATCATGAGACGCTTCCTCCTTCCTGTTCTTCTTCTCCTTCCTGCGGCATGGTTGGTCGCTTCCCCCGTTTCTGCACAGGATCCCGGTCAAGGCCGGGTCATTGTGTTGGGCATGGACGGCATGGACGCTTCCATGGCTGATGCTTGGATGGAGGCCGGGGAGTTACCAAACTTCAAACGTCTTAAGGACGAAGGGACCTTTGCTCCGCTGATGCCAGGAAACCCTGCGCAGTCTCCCGTTTCGTGGGCCACATTGAACACGGGGCGAAATCCCGGCAAACACGGCATTTTTGACTTTGTTCGAATCCAGCAAACAAGCAATGGACCGTTTCCTGGGGTTGGTTTTCAAACGGAAGGCACTATTTCAAGTGCGGATGCTGGATTGGCCGAAAGCCAGGCTTTGGTGCACTTTGCTCTTTATGGCCTTGGGGCTGGATTAGTTTTGTTTTTTCTTTTACGGAAGAAACTTCCTGTTGCGGTGGGTGGGCTCTTGGCTTGTGTGGCTGGCGGTGCCGCTTTCGGCTTTATGGAATCTTCCAAGTTGCCAGATACTTTTGCCACCTGGGAGGGTCTCATTCGCGCCGATGAATTTTGGGTAGACTTGGACAAGGCCGGCGTTCCCTTTCGCGGACAAGGCACCATTGTGTCTTACCCGGCTGACAAACTGGAGCATGGCTCGTTGATTACAGGCTTGGGTGCACCCGACGCCAAAGGCGGCCTGAACTCTTGGGGGGTTTACACCACCGCGGATCAGCGCGTTCGGGAGCGGAAAAAGTACAAGCCCACCGCAGCGGGGTCGTCGGCGGGATCAGGGAAGATCTTTCGAATGACCCAAAAGGACGGACTTTGGCATTCCGTGCTTCAAGGCCCAAAGGATCGAACGCTTGCGAAGCCGAAGTCCACGGAAGTGCCGTTGACTGTGAAGTGGTCGGTGGGGGACGAGGTGGCCCTTGTTTCCATCGGTGGTGCTTCGCAAGAAATCCAGGTGGGGACGTGGTCGGACTTCTTCAAGTTTGAATTTCCATGGAGTACGGGTTTCACGACCTCAGCCATGGTGCGTGTTTGGGCTGAGCTTGATGGGGAAGCCTTAGAACTTTTCACTTCTCCTTTGCAGATTGACCCCCGCCGTCCGTTACCGGGGACGCGGATGTGTTGGCCGGATCATTTTGCTGCCGACCTTGCTGCCGCCATTGGAGACTTTGAAACCTTAGGTTGGGCGTGTCAAACTCATGCGGTCAAAGATGCTGAGCTTTCCGACGCCGCTTTCTTGTCTGACATTGAATTTACTTTTGCTTGGCGAGAGCGCATGTTGAAAAATGCTTTGGAGTCCGACGATTGGAAAGTTCTCTTCCATTTCTTCGGGAGTCCCGATCGCGTGTGCCACATGATGATGCGTCACTATGATGACCGCCATCCGCAGTACAAAGACGAGTTGGCCACAAAAACTTATGACTTCTTCGGTCAGCCCGTTGCCGCAAAAGGCACACCGTTGGCGATTTACCAGCAAATGGACCAAGTGGTGGGCTGGATGCTTGATGGAGGCATGAAGCCGGATGACCGGTTGTTTGTCGTTTCCGACCACGGCTTTGATTCTTTCCGTCGGCAGGTGAATTTGAATAACTGGTTGGCTTCGGAAGGATTCTTGGGTGTGAGAACATCCAATCAATGGGGACTTCCTTTGACGACCACGGATATGAAGAAGATGCCCTATGCCATGCCTTTGGGTTACGTAGATTGGAAAAAGACGGAGGCCTATTCCATGGCCATTGGCAAAATCTATCTCAACCGGAAAGGAAGAGAAAACCAGGGCCAAGTAGCCGACGCCGATGCCGTTTCTAAGGTAGATGAAATCATTGCGCGGTTGATGGAACTTGAAGATCCGGACACGGGGGAAAAGATTGTGAAGCGTGCGTATAAAAGGGAAGAACTTTATTCCGGTCCTTACTGGAAGGAACGGGCGCATTCGGACCCTTCCAAACGTTCGGATGGGGCTGCAGAAATCACCATTGATTTCATTGAAGGTTACCGTGCATCTTGGAACGCCACCTCAGGCGGAATGAACTTCATTGATGTGGAAGATGAGACCGGTGCACTCGTTGCGGCCGGCGATGATGCGCACGGCATTGTTTATGACAACCTCAGCCTATGGTCCGGCGATCACTGTGGCGTGGACATTCACGCAGTTCAGGGTATTTTCTTCTCGAACCGCCCAACGCAGTTGCCCGACGGCGCTCCCGGTTATGACGCCACTCATTTAGCTCCCACAGTGCTTTCTTTGACCGGGG
>Ga0302119_10000416_pt1 | contig 19089 bp, 9 predicted proteins | sample AG5_Tmax_MG_FD_203114 | JGI IMG/M metagenome (GOLD analysis project Ga0302119, IMG submission 203114) | Marine microbial communities from Western Arctic Ocean, Canada - AG5_Tmax | ecosystem: Environmental > Aquatic > Marine > Oceanic | place: Canada: Western Arctic Ocean | collected 2017-10-01 | reverse complement strand
ATTGACTCACTTGATGACATTGATGAGAGTTAATCTCATTTATCATCTGATTCTGGTCAGTATCTAAATGATGATTCAAATTGACTATCTAGTAAAAAGGCGATTTGCCCTGCTTGGGCTGCAAAATGATTTGCTTCTTGTCGTAACAATCCACCAATTGCACTCCCTTCTAATGTCAAGGTTACAGCCCCAACACTTTGATCTGAATGAAGGTAAGCCACCACTCCATGGGTAGCCCAATCATCAGATATAGGCGTGTCATCCATTGTGTTACCAACTTTCAATCGGATGTAGGCTGAACCGTTATCAGAGGTCGTGAAAGAGGTTCTATTTACTCCCGTGAGATAGATATATCCTGATTTGTCCGAAAGATTATTTCCTGCTGAATCCGTGATATTTACCCAACAATCTACTTCACCATTCAATGGAGATGAATTGGGATTAATTTCAACATTAACTGACAAAACATTCGTTGCTGGCTGATAACTGGTTAGAGTCAACTCTGCATCAACTCCGCCAAGAGCAATATCACTAGTCCAGCGGCTAGAATATTGGTTCACCTCAGGGCACCACCAACGCCATTCCTCTACCTCTCCATCTGAGGTTGTTTGCCATACTTTTGTGCTGTTCTCACAACCAGAAAACCCACCATCCCCTGTTGCATTTACCAAGAATGACCATTCTTGGTCAAAATATTCAGGTTCACCAGGCAAAGTCACAACATCACTACTTCCAGAATAAGTTTTTGTCAAATTAGTAACACTATTCCAAGACTCATTCATCGCTAAGGGGAAATCATAGAATTCAAGTGGGGGAGAATAAACACCAGATTCTACAAAATCTGCAATATCAACGGTCTGCTCAATGAATGAAATCTCAGCAGTGAAAGTCATCACTATGTGTTTATCATACTCAATCAAAGCCAAGTCCCCAACTCGGAAATATTCAGTCAATACTAATGCCGCTGTTAGATAACCATCTACACTCCCAATAATAGGCGCTGGGACGTCCCTGCCATCACCTACAACCACTGCTGATGTAATTGTCCGGTATACAGGTATAATTTCTTCACCAATTATTAATTCCTCAACCCCCATTACTTGCAAATTTGCAGTGCCGTACAACAATTCTAACTCAGCACCAGCAAGCTCTGGTGCACTATCAACAAGAGATTGGCCATCCAAGACTGCCACATATGTCCACAAATCACCAACATTCCATACCGGCGCATGAGCGGTCCAATTAATGGTTGAATTGTTATTTATTCCGTCCTCATCTTCTACATAAAAATAGGTGGGTTCTTCTTGAATAAATCCTGTTGGAAACATTGTTGAAAACATGACTACCAATACTAAAACGGTGGTGAAAGTAACACGCCTAATTACCTCCGCCATAGTAGTGACAGGGGGTTGTATTAGATGAATATACACCTCAAAACTGAGTCCCACACAGGGGATTTAGTAGCCGAACCTTCAAGCCTGTAACCCTCCTGAGCGGATGCATGGCTAAATTGTGGGCGATGTTCTTTCTCAGCATTCTACTTGTCAGCGTAATGAATTTCTATGCAGTAGTTCGCGAACCGGACATTATTGAAATTTCCGAATTACATGAGCATATACGTGAATCGGTTAAAATCCGTGGTGAATTGATTTCATATGTACGCGACCCGTATGATAATGGTGCTGACCGTATTGATATTTTAGTTGAAGATGGTTACAATGTCAGCGAAGTCAGGTGGACTGACACAGGACCAATTCTGCCGCCTATTGGGACTCTAGTCCAAGTAGTTGGTGAAGTTTCTGAGTGGAATGGTCGGATACATGTAGCAGCAAAAGGCGCTGGTGCCGTTCAATGGGATAAATCCCATATTCCAACAGAACACAAGATCAATTTGACAGGTGTGTCTCATGACCCTTCAAAATTTGACGGGGACCTAATCACGATTGTTGGTTATTCAGGAGATGTTTTGGAAGGAAATGTCACTCGTCAAATATCTAGTTTGATGGATCACCCATCGTATGGAAATGCCGACCATGTAATCTCAGTAGCAATTGAAGGTAGGCTTGACCAAAGTTATGAAGCCGGCTCAAAAATTGAGGTTCAAGGTTGGGTTCGCTGGTCAGAGCGAGATTTCCGCTGGCAACTACAAACTCATGCAACTCAAATTGAAGTCTTGCACGCAGCTGGTGCAAAGCGACTTTCATGGAGCGCAGATTCAACATCTTGGTCTTACGATATTGGTAGCCTTGTAACAATTGAGGGGGAGGCATACAATGACAGCGGTGTATGGTGGGTTATGGGACCTGGTGAAACTAACAAACTGTGTTTATTACCCCATGAAAATGATACATCAGGAGATATTGGCGACTTCAGCGGCCGCCTTGTTTGGGAAGAATCACGAATTCAATTATGTCTTGACCACGGCCAAGTAACAAACGCCATCAACCCAACCGGAGATTTTGGAGGCCCTGCGGATTATCCACTTTCAACTCTTGTAAGAGACCCTAATGCTTACCGTAACCAAACTCTGAATCTAGTCGGTTGGATAGACGGTTCAATCTCACCGGATTACAACAAAGGTTACTTGGCTGATGGGCCAGATTATTTTTCTCGCTCTACTAAGATGCGAATAATAATTGAAGGAGTACGTGATGAATGGATCGAAACAGGAACAAAAGTCAATGTTACAGCGACATTAATCTGGGATACAGTGGATGCTAGATTACTTCTCCAAGTACACAGCATCTCAATTTGGGCGAACGAACCGATTCCAATAACTACGCTTGCTTGGACCGATGGATACGACCAATGGCAATGGGACATCAATACACTTGTCAAAATCAACGGTGTCGTAAGCGAAGAGAACGGCACCCTCTGGATTAACCGAGAAGGTACTCAATTGGGAGAACGTCTTTGCCTACTCGGTGATGGGACTGAGCAGGCCACACAAGATGCGAGTGGCGCTACCCCTATATTTTGGAAAGGGAGATTGTCAACTCAAGAAAGTGTGATTGAACGTGAAGTACAACTATGTCTTGACCGACGCTAAGTGAGGTGATTTGAATGGAAATTTGGATGGCAGAGTGGCTATGGCTATTAGGATCATTTTTCATTGGTATATTCCTTGGCTGTATGACTGGATTAATTCCGGGATTTCACGTCAACAATGTCGCACTTATTGCTCTCAGTCTTACTCCTTTGGCAATTGGTCTAGGAATCCCTCTTTCTGCCGTTGCAGCCATCATCGTAGCAATGGGAACTGTTCACACATTCTTAAATTACATTCCTAGCGCTCTTGTTGGGGCGCCCGACGGAGATACGGCACTTGCTCTGCTTCCGGGACATAGAATGTTACTTGCAGGTAATGCAACCCAAGGGGTTGCCTACTCTGCTCGCGGTTCACAACTTGGATTGTTGTTGTCAATTCCGTTATTGCTATTCGCTCGATTCCTTTTTGGTGAAAATCCCGGACTAGGATTTTATGAGGATAGTCGTGAAATATTACCATACTTATTATTGGCCATTTCGATGTTTCTGATCTTAACTGAAACTACTAGAATCCCGTGGCCTCTTTGGATGCAAGCCATGAGTAAACGCTGGAAAATTAAATTATCCGGAAGAGAATTTGATTTCAGTTTCACAGATAATTCCAACATTGCTGGAATGATAGTTGCAACCGCCTTTTTCCTGCTCAGTGGATTTTATGGCTGGGCTGTTTTTGAGTTGCCTGGCCGCTCACCGGTTGGGATGCCAAATGCTACTATGCTAATGCCGGGGCTTGCTGGGCTGTTTGGTATAGCCAACTTGCTTGATATATATGTCACAACTTCTGAAATGCCAGCACAAGGGGATGACTGGGAATTACCACCAGTAAAACCTCTCCTCATCCCTTGTTTCTTATCATCAATATGTGCTGCAGTAATGGCAATTTTACCTGGGATGACTGCGGCTCAAGCGACTGTTGTTGTAATGACTGTTCGTAATTTCATTGGCAAATTGAAAGACCCAGATTACATCCCAGCTGACTTTGAATTTGGCCCCGGTCAAGCAAACCATCCTGCGATGCAGGCTATTGCAAAACGCCGCGAAGCAGAGGCTGCAGCAGGGGGCGGAATTGTTGCAGAAATACCTGATGACGGTTCATCACCAAAAGCAGCGATAATTGACCCAGAACAACGGGACTTATTGAATGATGAATCGGCAGCCATGATGGTTGGCGGAGCACCATTATCGGAAAAAGATTTAGCAATACTTCAGTCGGCTAGAGAAGAGCGAGAAATATCCCCGGACCTAGACCTTGAAGCACAATCAACTCAACAAGATTTGGAAGTAATTGCCATCCTATCTGCAACCAATACCGCTGTTACTGTGATGGTTCTTGCTTTCCTATACTTAGTTGGCAGGCCACGTTCTGGAGCCGCTCTTGCACTAAATATGATGTATCCAATAGATCCTTGGACAGCAATTGAACCACCTCCAGATTTCATTAGATTGCTAGCGGTGACAGTAGCATCAGGCCTAATCGCTGTACCACTTATGATTAAAGTTGGAAAAGGGATGTTGAAATTGCATGAACTAATTCCACTCCGTTCTCTAGTAATGGGCGTGATTATTTTCGTTACGATTCTAGTTTGGCTATCAACAGGCTGGATTGGAATAGGGGTTCTAATCACTGGCACGATTCTTGGATTGATGCCACCGAGAATTGGAATACGGCGAAGCCATGGAATGGGTATCATTCTTGTCCCAATTATGATTTACACATTTGCTGCTAAGGTTGATTCTTTCGGATTCACATGATATTGACTCGCCCTAAGGGCGAGGTAAATCCTAATGGTAGAGACACCTAGCCCAGTGATAGCCCAAAGGGTGTGTGACCAATGATGAAACTAAAAATGACAATATGCTCAATTCTGCTACTAATGCTTCTTAGTCCACAAGCAGTGATGCTTGAGAATTCATTTGAGCCCGAAATGGCTGGAGCCAAAAGTACCGGATGTACAGGAGCGGTATGTCTCAACGAACTATTCGTTAATGCAGTAGGTCAACAAGAAACCGGCGCAGTAGGGCCTTCAGACTGGTCTACTGGTGAATGGGTTGAACTTCACAACAATGGAGGATCAGATGTGGACCTTTCTGGGTGGTACCTCCAAGACCACTCCTCAAGACAAATGGATATTTCAATCACATCTTCCCCAGTTACCGTAGTATGGCCGCAAAATTCCCAGAATCTCCTTATCCCAGCAGGTGGCTACATGGTGGTTGCAAGGAACGGAGATGGGCAAAATTGTGGGCATTGCATGACAAATTCCCAAGGCGTCGTTTCTTTATACGACTCAAATTCTGTTATCCAACATCAAGCAACTTGGTCTGTTTATGCAACTTCAGGATACTCCCTTGTTCAGGGGAGTTCGCCAACTGCTGATTGGGATGAAGTATCCACCATCACTCCTGGTGGGATAAACTCTGGTGGTGGGGTTAGCGGCCCAACATGGAACACTAGTGACCTTCGAATTACTGAAGTTTTAGCTGACGCGTGGCCATCAAATGACAATGATACTTACCCCAGTGGCGAATGGGTTGAAATTGAAAATACTGGGAACTCGGCTATGAATCTTAGCGGTTGGTCAATAAAAGATTTAACAGGTAACAAAATGAATCTGAATTACACCCATGTTGTTGACTACAATGTTTCACATATGATTCAACCAAATGAACGCAGAATTGTAGCAAACATCGGCTTGGAACGGTCTGGCGTATTCAATAATGGTGGAGATTCTGCTTTCTTGATTAATCCCAATGGAGAATATGTCGCAGCAGCCAATTACTCAAGTAATGGTATACCTGGTCATTCATTCATAGCCCCTACAATAGGAAATGGTAACTGGGTCATGTCTCTATTCCCAACACCTGGTGGTGATGATGCACGCAATGTCAACAGCAGTAGTCCCGTTCGTATCAACGAAGTGATGGTGAACGCAACCAATAGTTGGTTATCCTATCCGAATGGAAATTGGATTGAATTGTCACACCGAAGTTCAGATCCTGCTGTTGATGTTACCGGCTGGAACATCATTTCGGGGACTGGCCAATTATTCAACTTAGATGCTGGGTTTTCAGGCCGAGACACAGGTAGCGGTTTACTAATTGATTCTGGTTCTTATGTAGTACTGTCAACCCCACCAACAACTGGCCAAATGCTGGTTAACGGTGATACAGTCTCATTGGTTGATGGCGTTGGAAACATCGTTGATTCAGTAAGTTGGGGTGGAGACTTTGGCTCTAACAGAACTGCAATTCCAACTGACCCAGACCTACCGGCCCAACCGATGATGGTTTCGGGATGGGTAACTCCAGCAATGGCCAATCCAAACCAAATGACTAGTTCAGTCAACGAAAGCGCTGATTTCAGGATATCAGAATTAATGCCGAATCCTATCGGCTCAGATTCAAACCTTTATCCTGAAGGAGAATGGGTTGAAATCGTAAATGTCGGTAACGACACTGCCTCCTTCCAAGGCTGGAAAATCCGGGATGGAAGGAATATCTCACTTGCTCTAGATTCCCTTAGCATCCCTGGTCTTAACGAATCCTCTCCATCTGATTGGGAACTAGATGCAGGCGAGCACCTAGTTGTGTGGAGAAATGGACGTGCTATGAGCCTCCAAAATAGCGGTGATGCGGTTTCGCTTATTGATAATCAAGGAGAAGTTGTTCAAACTCTAGTTTACTCTCTAACCCCATTAAACTCAACTCTTGTTTCAGATAGTGATATTGCTGGAGAATGGATTCACTCACCGTGGCCGACCCCTGGCTCATCAAACCCACTTTTTGACAATCCTTACACCGGCGCAACCACGCTTGAAGTAAACGAAGTAATGCCTCAATGCACAGGTGGAAATCTTGGAATTGATGGGGATTGGTTAGAAATTCATAATCCAGATTCTGTCACAATTAATCTTTCACGTTGGTTAGTCGTTGCTGATAGCGGAGATGCAATGGTTTTGCGATCTCTATATTTGCAGCATTATGCAGCAGGTGTAGCATATGAACGCAGTGACTGGTGGAATCTAGATGCTGGAGAATATGCAGTATTAATTCCAGAAAACAACGGTTTCCTATCTAATTTTGATGAAATGATTAACCTCAGAGACCCTAATGGTGGGGTGCGACAGGAAGTTGTTTGGTCAACTTCTGAAAACTGTCGAAGCGTAGAAGGCGATGCATCTGCGTGGTCTGAGGATTGGCTCAATACCATGTGGCCTACACCAGGTGATGAAAACCCTGAACCCACCCCTTGGGATACTGATGACCCCGTATGGTTCACAAAAGTAATGCCAGGACAAATTTACAACCGAAACAACGAGTTCATTGAAATCACTAATATGGGAAACAGCATTCTAAATCTTGCAGGTTGGCACTTCAATAGAATCAAATCTGATGGGACTGCTAATTCAGGAACCTTCAATGGATTGAATCTTCAACCAGGGGAATCTATGACTTTAACTCAGTCACCAACCAACCTTTCAGAAGATGGTGGGATAAATGCTGTTGATATGAATGAGGTTTTGGATTACGCCCCTTGGATGTATGATTCCGGTTCTTCTCTACAACTGATTTCACCTGATGGAGTAATCGCTGATACTTTCGTTTATGGAAACGGGCTTGCCACTGTTTCGGGTTGGAGTGGACCTGCAGTCTCGACCCCGCCTACAACGACAGAAGGTCTGATTTACATGCGAGGTGACGGTTGTGACGAAAAGGAAGATACCAACACAAGTGCTGATTGGGAAGTCCGCTGGATCCGACTAGGAGCCAGTATGTTTTGTGATTCAGGAGTCTTTTCAACCACTGGTTCTCTAGAGCCAATGGCTTCACCAGATGGAAGCCTATACCAATTCACAGAATGGCTTGATGGGAGTACAACTGAGTTACACATTCATGTCTATGAATTGATGAGCAACGATATTGTTGCGAAACTTGTTCAACTATCACAAGCAAATGTGGATATCACAATTATTCTTGAAGAAGACCCCTTCGAAGATGAAGAAGATTTGTACAAAATTAGAGGAATGGCATACGAATTGTACGCTGGAGGTATCACCGTCTACTGGATGGGGAATCCTCGCGGTGAGAATGCACCACCAGCACCTTACCAATACATTCACAGTAAAGTTGCTGTAAGAGATGGAGAGTCCGTATGGATTGGTTCAGGGAATATCAAAGAATCAACTTTCCCTGCTGGAGATTACCCTTCGAACCGAGATTGGGGGTTGGTCATCAACTCACAAGATGTAGCTCAATTAGTGATGAGTAGGATGTTATGGGATGAAAATGTTAGCCATCCTCATTTGAATAGTTATAGTGTAATGGACCCATCAACAGGTAAACCATCCGGATGGACATCGTATGGCCCAAGTGGAATAGATGCTGTACCGCCAACCACAACACCACCTGTTATTTCGGGTGACTTTACTGGACAAGTTTTAACCTGCCCTGATGATTGTATTTCGGGCATTATTAATCTCCTTGACTCAGCCGACACTAGTATTGAACTCTCACTACAGGGATTTGACATGGGATGGCACTGGGGATTTGGCGACAACCCATTGGTAAAAGCGGTTGAAAGAGCGCTGCAAAGAGGGGTTGAAGTAAGGTTGCTCATTAACGGATATTATGTACATTATGATGATGATATACGTGATACTGTAAACCATTTCAACAATCAGTGGAATCGTACAGATGGCTATGATGCAACAGCGATTTTAATGGCTCCTGCTGAAAGAATCACTAAATTACATAACAAGGGAGTGATTGTTGATGGCGAATCAGTTTTGATTTCCTCCATCAATTGGAATTCAAATGCGATTTTGAGAAACCGTGAGATGGGGATTGTCATCCATAATACTCAGTTAGCAGCTTGGTACTTATCCTCTTTTGAAGAGGATTGGAATCGTTTGGATGCTAATACCGATACAGATGGTGACAATATGCCAGATGCTTGGGAACTTGAATACGGATTGAACCGAACATCATCTGTAATACCTGGCAGTTCAGTGCCTGAACAATCACATGATTTTGATGGCGATGGACTTGATAATTTGCAAGAGATGAGTGTCAGCGCAGACCCAAATAACCCAGATACTGACGGAGATTGTATCCGAGATAATGACGAATTGGTGTTTGCAACTCTGAATCAAATCCCCGCATCTGATGCTATTTTATTTGCTGATGCCGACAATGATGGTGTTGCCGACGGAGAACAGACAGAATGTGGTTCAAACATGGCGGGGAGTGGGGATGGCACCAATAATGACGGAACTAACAATGACGATGATACTACGGCCCCAACTATCCCAGAAGCAGAAAATCCGTTGGATTCTAATGCTGCAAGAGTATTGCTAGGAATTGTTGGGGTAGCAATGGTGGCATTAGTCATCGCTCTTGTTGCAATAATAATCGGTGGTAGAGAAACTGCCCGTGGAGTAGTAAAAGATGATTCATTTGATTTAGCAATTGCAGTTGCTCAAGAAGAAGCTTTTGGCGCTGAAGAATCTGGATCCGAAAATCAATCAGAAAATGAAGAAAATAAAACTCTAATACCTGACAAAAGTCTAACAGAAGATCCGAAAATTCTCTCTAGCCGTGACGATGCTGTTGGACGCCATGATGGCGTTCACGGTGCACCACTTCTTGATGGGTTTGAGTTTGAAGGCTGGACGCCACAACAAGTTCAAGATGCACTAAACGAGGGCTCTACTGTTGATCAACTACGAGAAAAATACAAACAAGAAAAACAGTGAATGAATCATAAAAGTGGTTTATCGGAGAAGGGAAATGACCTCTGAAATCCAGCAAGCTGTTGATGGCATTGTTGATGGTTCACTGAACGATAAACAAGTCGAAGATTGGCTCAGAAATGTATTTGAAAATGGCTTAAGTGATGCTCAAACTGTTGAGTTAACTCATGCCATGGTCCACTCTGGGATAGTACTCAATTGGCCGAAAGAATGGGCCCATCTAGTGGTGGATAAGCACAGTACTGGAGGAGTGGGGGATAAGGTATCACTTCCCCTAGCACCTGCGGTAGCAGCATGCGGAGCGAAGGTTCCAATGATTTCAGGAAGAGGCTTAGGCCACACCGGAGGAACTCTTGACAAACTAGAATCAATTCCTGGCTACAAAGTATCTCGTAGCAACGATGAATTACGCGCCCAAATTGAAAAACATGGATGTGCAATTGTTGGACAAACGAGTGATATTGCTCCCGCTGATAAGCGAATGTATGCTATTCGAGATGTAACCGGATTAATTGCTTCGGTTCCGCTAGTAACCGGCTCAATTCTGTCAAAAAAAGCGGCCGCTGGTCTATCGGCGCTAGTAATGGACATCAAAGTTGGTAGCGCTGCTTTCATGAAAAATGAAGCAGATGCGCGCGAATTAGCAGCGAGTATGACCACTACAGGTGAGGGGTTAGGGATGGACACAACAGTCACCCTTACCGAGATGAATTCCCCGATTGGATTTGCAATAGGAAATGCACTAGAAGTCTTAGAATCAATTGAGACACTAAGGGGGAATGGGCCGGCCGATTTAGAGGAACTTGTATGTATTCAGGGTGGAATCATGTTGACTGCGGCTGGAATCTGTGATGACCGCGATGAAGGTGCACATATGATACATGATTCCTTACATGACGGCACAGCAATGAAGAAATTCGTTGACATGTGCGTATCCCAGGGGGTTGACAAGGATATATTTGACAGCGAAAAATCACTTCTAAAAGCCCTCGGTCTTCTCAGTACGACCCTACAAACAACAGAGGTATACGCTAGTGAAGAAGGCTATGTATGCGATATTAATGCTCTAACCCTTGCCAAAATAAGTTCAGATTTGGGTGCAGGAAGGAAACACATTGATGACCTACTTGACATGCAAGTTGGCATGATAATTGATGCCCACATTGGCACACCTGTTGAGCAGGGTGAACCTTTAGTAACAATCTATCATCGAACTGATTTAACAAACCAACAGAAGGAAAAATTACTCAATGCTTTCACTTTATCTGAGACACTTACTGAGCCAACAAGCAGAATAATTGACATATTGTAATCACGGATATGCAGGACCTTCGTCAAAACAGTAGTGAACGGTTTGGTGTTCGCCCTTGAGATCACGCACATCTCGCTTCACCGAACTGGGGTCCTCAGCCTTGAGGAGAACTCGTGCATACAAACTTGCTACAACGCCCATCTCATCTACACCCATACCAACCCGTGTTAACTCCTGAACCCCCAATCTCAAGCCAGAGGGAGTCATTGCTTTGGTGTCACCTGGAAGCATGTTCATGTTGGTAATAATGCCAGCATCTTCCAATAACCGCGCTGCTTTTGCGCCAGCCCCAGAATCTTGTTCCCCATGGCGAGTCAATATCTGATGACTGGCTGTGAATCCTCTCTCTTCTGCTAAGACATCAAATCCTTCTGCTGCCATAGCCTCTGCAAACGCCTTGGCGTTAGCGACTATATCGGCGGCGTAGTTAGCGCCGAATTCCGCACATTCGGCTAATGCTACAACCTTGCCAGCAACATGGTGTAAGTGATATGAAGAATTAGTACCAGGGAAAATTGCAGAATTCAGTTTGCGTTGGAATTTTTCATCATCTGTATCAGAAATCATAAATCCGCCTTGAGGACCAGGGAATGTCTTGTGGCTAGAACCTGTCATCACATCAGCACCTTCTCGAAGAGGGTCTTGGAATTGTCCTCCAGCAATAAGTCCGAGAACATGGGCACCATCGTACATCACTTTGGCACCAACTTCGTGAGCAGCATCTGACATTTCTCGAAGAGGAGTCGGGAAAAGGAAAACCGACTGACCAACCAATGCTAATTTGGGTTCTAAATCGCGGATCATTGCACACGCCGCATCTACATCTGGCTCCATCCTCGCTTCGTCCCAAGGATATGTGTGGAGGTCTAGGCCACGTAGCCCGACAGCACCCATGCGGGCGTGAGATATATGGCCGCCATCTGCAGTTGACACTGCTGAAATCTTGTCACCTGGATTTGTTAGTGCTTTTAGGGCAGCAATATTGGAGACTGTTCCTGATATTGATTGGATATTAACAAAATTAGCATTGAATACTTGTTTTGCCAACTTGATTCCTAAAGATTCAATGTCATCAAAATCATCACAACCTTGGTAATATCGTTTACCTGGAAGACCTTCTGCATAGCGACCGTGTAGGTCGCTATTGGTTGCTTTTCGAACCATTGGTGAAATGATATTCTCGCTAGCTATCATCGGCAGACCAAAACCATAATGTTGACCGCTTGCATTAACGGCAGTAAGCACTGATTCGGCTAACTGCTTGTTATTCTCGTCTGCCATGCGATGCAAGGCGTCCAAGGCCGCCCTTCAACTTCACTGAATCGAATTTGAACCTCTCAACTACAAGAGCGAGGAAAATCACCTATCAGTTTCCCTGAAAACATCTTCGCAAATACCGTTATTGTGAATCCGAAGACTAACTCTGAGGCTCCCAAGCCTCACCATTCCAGAATAGAAGTACACCATCTGGTTGACGGTGCCATGTCACACCATTCTCGTCAACCCACTGTTCAGGCTCAGAGGTTTCAACGCCGACTTGGTCAGCTACTAACGCACCCTCATTCATTTGGTTAAGGCCAAGTTCAGATTCAACTTCAGTAGGCATCGCCATCTCATTAAATGACTCTGCAGGTTGAGCAGTTAAACTTCCTGAGAATTGTTCTTCCTCATCATCGCTACCCCGCATCCTTAGTACAAGGATTGCACCTGCAACAATGGATAATAATACGAACATAGCTACCAATGCGAGTGCTACTGAGGATATCCCACCTTCTTCTGTATTATCAGAAGCAGCTTGTTTAGTAGCATCTTGAGGGAACACATCATTGAGATCAGAGACTCCATCACCATCGGAATCAAGACAGCCAACTCGGTCAATTGTAGATGTCCCACCCACATTCGGGCAATCGTCTTCGGAGTCCATGTATGTGTCTCCATCACTGTCCCATTGCGAATTTGAGCAACCATAGTTGTTGGCAGTCTCGTTTGTTGGTGTGTTACTACATTGGTCAAGTGAATCATCAATACTATCATTATCAGCATCAAGTTGGCTTTCAGCACAACCATCAATATTTACAGACAAACCATCACCAGTTCCTGGACAAACATCGTTTGCATCGACCACATAATCGCCATCAGTATCACGTTGGTTAGCAGAACACCCGTCGGTATTCACTTGTTCACCAGTCATCGTGTTGGGGCAATTGTCATAGAAATCTTTGACCGTGTCTCCATCTGTGTCACGTTGGTGGTCGGAGCACCCGTTATTGTCAACCGTATTGATATCTTGAGTATTTGCACAATCATCAACATTATCCTTCACCCCATCGTTATCATTGTCATCTACGCAACCGTCTTGGTCATCATCAAATCCTGTTGCATTTTCATAAGGACATGCATCAATATTATCCTTGATATTATCGCCATCGCTGTCATCAATGCAGCCGTCACCATCATTGTCGTAACCACTTGCATTTACATAACGGCAAGCGTCTTGGTCATCCGGTATCATGTCTCCATCAGAATCGTCAATGCAGCCATCTAAATCACTATCAAAGCCGCTTGCATTGGTCGTTGGACATTGATCCACATTGTCCTTAACGAGGTCACCATCAGTGTCATCAATACAACCATCTTGGTTAGTGTCCCATCCAGTTGAATCTTCATTTATACAGTTGTCATTGGGGTCATCATAGCCGTCACCATCAGTGTCGTCAATACAGCCATCACCATCATTGTCCCAACCAGTAGCATTCTCAAACAAACAGTCATCAGATGCATCCACCACACCATCACCATCACTATCTCTCTCAGATGAAGAACAGCCAGTAGAATCTACAGCCTCACCTTGAGGCGTATCTGGGCATTGGTCTGGATTAGTTCCTTGCGGGTTATCTCCGTATCCATCGCTGTCACGGTCAGCCCACTGAGTCTGGTCATTAGGGAAAGCATCGGCATTGTTTCCTTGTGGATTATCGCCATAGCCATCGCCATCACCATCGGCCCACTGAGTCCCATCGGTGGGGAAATCATCGGGATTATTCCCTAGCGGATTATCCCCATATCCATCACCATCTTGGTCAGCCCACTGAGTTCCATCGGTTGGGAAAGCATCGGGATTATTGCCGTTCGCATTATCACCATAGCCATCTCCATCTTGGTCGGACCACTGAGTTCCATCTTGAGGGAATGCATCAGGGTTGTTACCGGTTGGGTTGTCACCCCAACCATCACCATCACCGTCAGACCATTGGGTACCGTCACTAGGGAAAGCATCACCGTTAGTTCCACTTGTATTGTCGCCGTAGCCGTCACCATCACTATCCCACCACTGGGAAGGGTCGTTTGGCCATAGGTCACCACCTGTTACGTTAGAGTTGTCTCCATAGCCATCGCCGTCACTGTCAGACCATTGGGTGCTGTCACTAGGGAAAGCGTCACCGTTCGTGCCGCTCGGATTGTCTCCGTACCCATCACCATCGCTATCCCACCATTGGGAAGGGTCGTTTGGCCACAGGTCGCCACCGGTTGCATTTGAGTTGTCACCATAGCCGTCCCCATCGCTGTCTGTCCATTGATTTGAGTCGTTAGGGAAGGCGTCTGCATTAGTGCCGTTCGGGTTGTCCCCGTATCCGTCCCCATCGGTGTCAGACCACTGACTCGAATCATTGGGGAATGCATCAGAATTGTTGCCACTAGCGTTATCCCCGTATCCATCACCATCAGAATCCTGCCATTGAGTTACATCAAATGGGAAGGCGTCTTGCGCATCATTTACGCCATCATTATCTGAATCACGTTGTGTTGCTGCACAACCGTTGATGTCAACAGTCACATTTGAGGCAGTGTTTGGACAGTTATCGTTCTCATTCCAAACACCATCACTGTCGTCATCGTGAATGATTAGGAAACAAATCGAATCATTGCCCATCCAAACACTGGTTGCATTCCAAAGATCTGCATAAGCGCAATAGTAACCACTTACTGAAGGTGTATTGAATACCCAATTGAATGACTCATTAGTTGTTGTCGCGGAGAAATTAGTTGGTGTTGAATATTCTACTACTGTGCCATTTGAGTATCTCTCTATGTTAGCTTGAAGAACGTAGTTATCACCAATGTTTAGATTAACGGCATCAAAGTAAAATGTATTTGTTGTTGCGTTAGAATTTGCTGTTATTCCTGTTGCACTAATGCCGGACCATATTGGATTGAAGCAGTCTTCATGCTGACCTACTTGCACATATGTAGCATTGAATAAGAATGTAGTAAAGCAGCGAACAGCTGAATTCCCAGGTTGATTCCAATTAATATTGTAATTTTGAGATGCACTATTTGCTGTGAAATTACCACTACCTGATTGCAAAAAGGTTGTCCCACCTCCAATGTAAAGGTACCATTCGTAATAGTAAACATTCCCAGCGGATAGATTTTGAGCATCTAGGGTTCCAGAAGTATCTGATGTGACAAAGCCTTCCATCATTTCGTGATACAAACAATCCATATCATCGCCTAAATAGGCTCCACTGGTTGAAGTAGTCACATCATACAACTCACCATAAAGACAGAATGTACCCTCCTCAGCAAGAGTTACGAATGCTGGTTGAACATAGTTTGAACCATTGGATGTCCAACCTTGAGTAAATGTCCCTAGTGATGTATAATTCGTCCCATTCCATTCAAGTAAAAATGCATCAATTTCATATGCTGCTGTATTTGTGAGGTTACTCATGGTAAACTCGCCATATGTTGCATTTGAGAAGTAAACGGTTGTAATATTTCCTGTAACGTTCGTAGTGCCACCTCCTCCGCTAATATTGTAGAATGAAACTGTAAAATTGTAATAACTAAATCCACTAAATGCATCCACAACAAGGTACACATACTGGCCACTAACATTTGTACCAGATGAATTGACAACTTCGGGGTTTGAATAAAATGATGTGTCAATATAAGCAGTAAGATTGGAATCTATCAAGTAAAGATCGAGATCATTGGTACCATTCGTGACCCCATTGAAGCTCATACTTGCAGTAATACCCTTTCCAGTTGGAACGAGAATACGATACCAATCGTTTACATCAGTTTGGTTAACATAACCTGCGTAAGTGGAACCTGAAGTGACTGTCAAATTGTATGCTGCTGTAGCATTATCTCCAGCATCACCACCAGAACCAGCGTCGTTCTGGGAACCGTTGATGACTGTCCCGCTACCACCACCTCCTATCGTGAAGTATTGGGCGTCATTGGCTAATGAATTACCTGAACCATCTGTTAATTCGCCATCAATTGTATAATTCCCAGCAACGGCAGGTGTAGTCCAATTAATCCCATAATTGATTGTACCTGCACCACCTAATCCTGAAATATAGCCATAATCACCGTCATAGAGAGAACCATTGGGTGAATAAATGGATGCAAACCAATAATAGGTGTCACTAGAATCAAGATTACTAACAGAAATATATGCCGAATTGTTTGTCACACTTGTCACACCAACAATCTCATTTCCAGTGAGTGCTGTAGCGTTTGGGACACCGGTTGCAAGTGCTCCAAGTAACATCAAACAAGCAAGAAATAGACTTCTAATCTGTGTTCTAGCCCCTTCTTCTTTAGCCAAGTACATGACTTCGGGGAGTTAAGACCGATACTTGAACCCATGCCAAGAACAGAAGCCCGCCCCTTAGGGGCGAATGATTTGCAATATGAATTATACTAACCTGAATTATATTTGGTCTAACAACAGATGATATCCGATTGGATTTACGCCGAAATAAATGCGATTTGAACATGTGGTTAAAGCACAACACACGGCAATTTCGACATACAATAATTGGCGCCGTGTGCAGGGTTTGAACCTGCGACCTGCGGATTAACAGTCCGCCGCTCCACCAGCTAAGCTAACACGGCAACAGGGCGGCCCACCGACCACCCCCTCATCAATGAATCGCATCATGAAAAACATTGATGTGGCTACACAGGCACATTCTAAAACTGACAAATCACTAAGTCAGCCTTGAATGTGAGCTGAAATCATTCCCACTCAATAGTCCCAGGTGGTTTGTGAGTAACATCGTAAACAACACGATTTATGTCCCCTTTCAGGGTGTTAGTAACACGTATGCTAATCTTCTCAAGAACCTCATGAGGTATCAGCGAGTAACGCGCACTCATCCCATCAAAACTTGCTACTGCACGAATCACCACTGTCTCGCCATGAACCCTAACATCACCGTGGACGCCTACTGAGCGAACTGGAAGTAATGCCGCAAAGTACTGCCATGGAAGTTCCATCTTACCTTCTGACGCCGCTGCTTCAAGTTCTTCTTCAACTATCGCACAGGCTTCACGGCAAACTTCAACCCTTTCTGGGGTCACCTCACCAAGCACACGAACTGCTAGACCGGGGCCGGGGAATGGTTGCCTCTCGGAAGATGGAATACCCAATTCACGAGCCATTTCTCGGACTTCATCTTTGTAACAATCACGGAGAGGTTCAACGATTTCCAAATCAACATCATCTGGTAATCCGCCAACATTGTGGTGTGATTTGATGACATCTCTAACTCCACCACCAGACTCTATCCAATCGGGGGCAATGGTACCTTGAACGAGGTATTTTGCCCCGACTTTTTTCTGCTCATCTTCAAAAATCCTGATGAATAATTCGCCAATTATTTTACGTTTTCTTTCGGGGTCTGTGACCCCTTTTAATGCCTCGAAATAGCGGTCTGCAGCGTGAACAGTAGTCAGTTTTAATCCAAGTTCTGAGAGTACTCTTTGAACATCTTCTGTCTCATTTTTACGCATCAAACCAGTGTCAACATAAACGCAATGGAGAAGACCACCAACAGCACGGTTGGCAAGAGTTGCTGCAACCGAGGAATCAATCCCACCGGAGCAAGCGATAATAGCGATATCATCAATTTTGTCTTTCAAAATCTCAATCGCTTCATCAATCAAATTAGCAGCGCCAATCATTAGATTCACTCTCTTAATGATTCATCATCTGCAATTACTTTGTCAGTCTTTTCTTTGCGCCAAATTGCAAATCTTCCAGCCAATTCTTGGTTTGAAATGGACAACATTTGAACAGCAAGAACCGCAGCGTTGTCACCTCTGTCAACCCCAACTGTTGCTACGGGCATTCCTGGTGGCATCTGAACAATTGATAAGAGGCTATCAAGGGGAACTTTGCCTCCAACTGGAACGCCAATAACTGGTTGAGTCGTCATTGATGCAACTACCCCTGGTAATGCTGCGGCCATACCTGCCATTCCAATGAAAATCTTACAGCCATCTGCAATCGCATCTTCAACCACGGCTTCAAGATATTTTGGCGCACGGTGTGCACTTGCAACTCTTACTTCATGAACAATATTGAACTGTTCAAGAACTGCAGTACACTTGTCTGATATTGGCAAGTCCGACTTGCTACCGAGCACTATGCAGATGTCCATCAATCCTCTCGACTCGCGGCTGGTTCAAATGGATGCCGATTTCATCATACAATTCTGTGAGGCGATTTCGTCCCACTTTTTTCTGCAATACAGTGCCTATTCCTGATTCATCAAAGTGCCAAACCCAATAACCTGTTGAAAGGTGATCACCGCCGCTTAATACCACCCAATCTTTACTTTGCCGAAGCCAGTTTCTATGGCGTATAATTGAAGGAGTAATAGGTGCAGGAATATCAGAGCAGTCAAGGACTCCCGGTGAAATTTCTCTGCTCTGCAACACACCACTTTTCAATCGATGCCAATAACTACGTGTTACCATCTTTGCTCTAGCCTCTTGAACAGAGGACCAATGTTTGGAAAACCACGAGTCAATTAGTGAAAGGGAAAGCCCAGTACACCCTTGTGAACTAGCCGCAACAATCCCCCGTGCACACCAAGGTCCTGAACCAGGCCGAGACGCAGAAAGGTGTGCACTTAATCTAAGAATTCTGCCTTGTAAAGGGATTGATAGATGACT
>Ga0302119_10000413_pt1 | contig 19109 bp, 14 predicted proteins | sample AG5_Tmax_MG_FD_203114 | JGI IMG/M metagenome (GOLD analysis project Ga0302119, IMG submission 203114) | Marine microbial communities from Western Arctic Ocean, Canada - AG5_Tmax | ecosystem: Environmental > Aquatic > Marine > Oceanic | place: Canada: Western Arctic Ocean | collected 2017-10-01 | reverse complement strand
CATTAATTGAATCATTATTATGATTTATTAAATCATAAAGATGCTATGTCGAGAGAACGTGGTTCCGGAATACCATTACGGGCTTCATCTATTGCTTCAATTTCCATCCTAGCTCCAGCCATAGTGGTGACAAATGGAATATTTAGCTCTACAGCCAGCCTTCTCATCATATTTCCGTCTAAAACTGCACCCCCAGTTGAGGTAGGAGTATTAATTATCAAATTTATTTTTCCTTGCCTCATTAAATCTAGTGCATCAGGAGATGAATGTTCAGATATCCTGTAGCAGGTTTTAACATTTAAATTACCAGAGTCTCTTAAAACTTGAGCAGTGCCGCTAGTTGCATATAGATTGAAGCCAATATCTTGAAGTCTCCTAGCTTGTTCTATGACATCATATTTATCGCCATCCTTGACCGTTATGTAAACTCCGCCTTCAGTAGGTACGGGAGACTCCGTTGCCAATCTTGCTTTGAGATAGGCTGCAGCAGCCCTAGTATGTGAGCCCATGACTTCTCCAGTAGATTTCATCTCGGGCCCGGGAGCAGGATCTAGTCCCCTCAACTTAATGAATGGGAAAACTGGGGCTTTGACGCAAACTGCTTCACTTTGGGGTTCAGGAATGGACAAATTTTGTAGTTTGTCCCCTAAAGCGACTCTTGCTGCAATTCGGGCAAGAGGGATACCTGTAGATTTGGCAACAAAGGGAAATGTCCGAGAACCTCTTGGATTGACTTCAAGAACATATAGAACCTCATCACGGATAGCAAATTGAATATTATAACAGCCCTTGATATTAAGGCCAAATCCTATCTTTTTAGTCCATTCTTCTACTTTATTAATCATTTCTGGAGAAACATTCTGAGGTGGAATAAAACAAGTTGAATCTCCAGAATGTATTCCTGCTTCTTCAAGATGTTCCATTATAGCGCCAATAAGTACTTGTTGGCCATCACAGACTGCATCGACGTCCAATTCCATAGCATTACCGAGGTATTCATCTATCAATAATGGCCTATCATTAGCAATATATGCTTCACGCATATAAGTTTCTAATTGTTTATCTGAGGATAATATCTCCATTCCTCTGCCCCCTAGGACATATGAAGGCCTAATGAGTACAGGATAACCAATTTTCTTGGCACTAACTCTCACACCTTCGGGAGAAGTAGCAGTCAGCCCATTGGGCATCCTCAAATTATGATGTTTTGCGAATTTCTCAAATTTATCTCTATCACTAGCCTCATCAATAGCAGAAGGAGATGTTCCCTCTATGGCAGTATCGAGGCCTAAATGACGGAGATATGGTAGATAATCTGAGAGCGGTAATGCTAAATTTATCGCGGTTTGACCTCCAAATTGAAGTAAAATACCATTTGCAGATTCCCTCAATAGTATCTCAGAGACGGTTTCAAGATTTAATGGGTCAAAATAAAGTCGGTCACTCGTATCAAAGTCGGTAGAAACTGTCTCCGGATTATTGTTTATTATTATGGCTTCATGGCCCATGTCTTGAATTGCCCCTGCTGCATGAACACACGCATAATCAAATTCTATTCCTTGGCCTATTCTTATTGGGCCGGATCCCAATACTACAATTCTATTCTTATTTTTATTTTTATTTTCAGGGACATAATCAATACCTCGAATTGTTTTTCCTCCCTCGTAAGTAGTATAATAATATGGAGTAACGGCTGCAAATTCAGCGGCGCAGGAATCAACCATTCTGAATTGAGGATGAAGCCCTAATTCATGCCTCCTAATAGTTACATCAAACTCCTTGCCCCCATGTGGGAAATCTTTAGATCCCAAAAGAGGGAATCCTGCGAGTGCATCCGCTATGTATAAATCAGAGAAACCTAAGCCTTTCCAATATCTGAGTTTAGATTCAGGTATTTTAGATGGTTGAAGGCCGATTTCTCCAGCGGCACGTATTTCGGTTTCTACTGCTGCAATATTTTCCAATCTATGTAAAAACCAGCGAGTTATCCCTCCGGTCAGATCCCTTACATCTTCGATATTATAGCCCCTTCGGAATGCCTCAATGATTGCCCCAAGACGTCTATCAGAAGGTATACGAAGCCAATCTTCCAATATAGCATCGGGAAGATAATTAGATGAATTTTCATCAGTTGCTTCGCCATCGGATGAATCGCCAATATTCAATGGCCTTGGATGGGGTTTGCCATATTCTAGACTAGTCCATGCCTTCAAGCATGCTTCTTCGAAACAACGCCCTATTGCCATAACTTCACCAGTTGATTTCATAGAAGTTCCGATAGTCCTATCTGCTGTTCTAAATTTATCAAATGGCCATCTAGGAATTTTAACCACGCAATAATCCAAAGTTGGTTCGAATGCTGCAGTAGTTCCTTCTCCTGTAATCGGATTAGGTAACTCATCCAGCGTATACCCGACTGCGATTAATGCAGCCATTCTTGCAATGGGATATCCTGTTGCTTTGGATGCTAAGGCGGATGAACGAGATACTCGAGGGTTTACTTCTATTACACGAAATTCTCCCGTAGATTGTTCAAATGCAAATTGTACATTACAACCGCCTTTAATATTTAGACGGCGTATTAGTTTAAGAGCAGCATTTCTTAACATCTGATGATCCTGATCTGAGAGAGTTTGTTGAGGTGCGACAACTATGGATTCTCCAGTGTGTATGCCCATTGGATCTAAATTTTCCATTGTACAAACTATTATGGCATTATCTGCATCATCTCTCATTACTTCATATTCATGCTCCTGCCAACCAAGTATACTCTCTTCAATAAGTACTTGGCCTATGGCGGAATGGAGCATTCCTTGGCTTGCTATTTCGACTAATTGGCCAGTATTGAATGCTGTACCGCCTCCTAACCCTCCCAAAGTAAATGCTGGCCTTATCAGTAGTGGAAAACCTCCGAGGCTATTGGCCGCATTCATGACTTCTGCTATGGAAGAACAGGCAACCCCCTTACAAACAGGTAAACCTATTTCTTCACAGGTTTTCTTGAATAAATCTCTATCCTCGGCTTCATCTATTGAAACTAGATTGCACCCTATCAGTTCGACTCCAAGTTGATCTAAAGAACCATCATGGGCTAATGCTGAGGCTATGTTAAGAGCAGTTTGGCCGCCCATTCCTGCTAGTAAGGCATCTGGTTTTTCAATTTCCAAGATTCTTTTGACGACTTCAGGGAGTAAGGGCTCTATGTATATCTTATCAGCCATTTCTGGATCATTCTGTATAGTTGCAGGATTGGAATTTATTATCACTATTTCATAACCATCATTTCGTAATGCACGGCAGGCCTGGGAACCGGAGAAATCAAATTCAGCAGCTTGCCCTATACGAATAGGGCCACTACCTAAAATTGCTATTTTTTTAATATCATTACGACGAGGCATTATATTCTACCTCTATCAAGAATCAAGTTTTTTGACTGGGACTCCATATTATGGAGAACAATGTTTGAGAATCTATCAAAGAGTGTGGCTGCGTCATGTGGGCCTGGGCATGCCTCAGGGTGAAACTGGATAGTAAATGCTGGTTTTCCTATTAGATCTAATCCCTCTACCGTCTTATCATTAGCATTTATGTATCTGACCTTGAAATTCGCATCAAGAATATTATCTCCTATTTCTGAGCAAGCCCCAGTAGGATGGAGTGCAAGCATCCCATTATTTGGGTCTTCTAGAGCGAATCCATGGTTCTGGCTAGTGATGTGTACTTTTCCTGTTTCTGTATCAATAACAGGTTGATTTGCCCCCCTATGGCCATAACGTAACTTATAGGTTCTAAGTCCTGCAGCCAACCCCATTAATTGATGCCCTAAGCATATTCCCATAACGGGTATTTTTGCACGTACCGCGGCGGCTAGAGAATTCCGAGCAATTGATGCATTGCCATTGTGTGCAGGGTCGCCGGGGCCATTGGATGCAAAAACTGCATCCGGTCCCCAGTCTTTTTGGATTGATGCAAAATCTAATGATGCCGGGCACCAAATAACTTCGAAACGTTTACACAGTTCACGTAAAATATTATATTTTATCCCGCAATCTATAACGGCAATTCTAGGTAGCGGGCGACCATGTTCATCTGTGGCTTTAGAATTGATTATGATGGGTTCTTCGCAAGTAACTAGTGAAACTAAATCTTCAGAATCAGGGGGAGATATATTACGCAGTATTTTTTCCATATCTTCTTCCTTGTTTATGGGTCCAAATACACATAAAAGAGTGCCAAAATCCCTAATCTTTTTTGTCAGAGATCTAGTATCTATGCCCTCTATTCCAGGTACATTGTGCGACAGTAAGAAATCATGGACGCTACCTATGCTATCTCTGTGATCAGGTATTTTCATTAATTCTCGGCAAATAATTCCCCGAGGGTGTATCCCTGAAGATTCAGATATTCCGGGGATAATGCCATAATTACCTAAAAGAGGCCATGTAAAAGTAAGAACTTGTCCTGCAAAAGAAGGATCAGTCAAACTTTCTTGATATCCTGCCATGCCAGTAGTGAATACTAATTCTCCTTGGGCGATAATTTCTGAACCGAATAATATGCCTTCAAATCTAGTTCCATCTGCAAGTAAAAGTACTCCCTTTGAACCTGAAGGCATTTCTCTGACCGTTGAGTCGAGCAAAATATCAGCAGCATCTACAAAAATTGGAGGGTCCTTGACACCATATCCAGAAGCGCCAGGAGAGAACCCTCGCCTATCTGCTATGCTGGACATCAATATGGCTGCCAAACTACGATTATTAATCATTGAGAATATTAATGGGAAAAGAAATGGGAATTAGCGCATCATTCTTCTTCTAAATTAGAAATAATTTTACCTCTTTTACTAGGTATAACCTCTATTTCCCCTCCGTTAAACTTTATCCTAGAATCTATATCTCCTACCCATGAATTTAGGAAAATAGCCAAAGCGGCTACCTCAGAATGAGGTTGATTACCGATTGAAATATTATAATCTGCTAAACTGTATACCTCGCCGGGTACTTTGGCCCCTCCTACGACTATCAGAATTGCTTTATTCTTAGTTATTTTCGGCACTATTTTTTCCATATTCTCGCCATACATCGTTAGATGAATTATAGTTGTAGATTTATCATTAGAAGTATTGCGTAACAGCCGTAATGGCTTTGATTCATAACGGCAACTAAAATTACCTCCGAATCGATTAGATACTGAAGACCATGTTTCCAAAGGTGAATTATCTTCTTCCCCTGCTAGAATTATTTCATCGGCCCCGAAGGCTCTAGCGGTGAGGCCTAAGTGAGATGTTATCCTCTTGTCTCTCTCGCGCCTATGGCCTAATCTGAGTACAGAGATGAAACCTAATTCTTCGGCGGGCATATATCGTTATGCGTAAGGATTCTCTTCATCAGTATGTCCCTCATCGCTGATATTTGAAGATGGAATTAAAACATCTATGTCCATATTCAACATACTAGAACTTACCCACTGAAGAAGTAATGCATCAAAGAAGAATTTAGAGGCCAAGAATACCATCCCTCCAAGGGCGAATAAGCGCCCTGAGGCAAAAAGGGCATCGTCCAAATGTAAATCATGCAATAATACTGGCTCTATCATGTAGAAAATACCCAGTATTATCAATAAACCACCGAAAGTTGAGATTGTAGCATTACCCTTTTCTCTGCCCATAACTATTACTAGTGTTGCCAAGAATATTATTGCAGAAACCACTATGCTCAATATCTCAAATTCAAATTGCCCTATCATTGAAGTTGGGATTTGAGAATCGTTGACTTGATTGCCTCCTTTTTTAATTGCAATCCACCAAAATAAAGCACTTGTCATCGTTAATGCACCAGAAGCTAGGCCTCTTTGATTTATCATTTCTTTGACATGATGAGAATCTTTTGGTTTTAATCTCTGAATTATTGAATCCATTATGAATAAAGTTTGGTTGTCTGGTGGCGGATTATTGGATGCTTGGTCTATACTTTGTAAGGGTTCATCACCTATGCCCTCTCCCACGACCATTGGAGTCTTGCTACTCTGTTACATCATAAAGCATACGTATAATGGAGGGATGAGATGGCCGACTGGCGACCTATTATAAAATGCCGAGATGATGGTTTTCCAAGGATAATGGGGATTATTAATGCCACTCCCGACTCATTTTTCAGTGAATCCCGAGTAAATAGTTTAGAGTCAATAGTAGAAAAGGCGATTGAAATGGCTAATAATGGAGCTGATTGGATAGATATTGGAGGAGAATCCACTCGTCCGGGTGCGACTCTTGTTACAGCAGATGAAGAGATGAAGAGAGTAATAAAAGCAATTGAGTCCATTAGAGATGAGTTACCAAATATTGGGATATCATTAGATACAAGAAAAGCAGAAGTAGCAAGAAATGGATTAATTCATGGTGCGGATTTGATAAATGATATTTCATCCTTATCTGATCCACAAATGCTAGATGTAGTGATTGAAAATAAATGTCCTATTTGTATTATGCATATGCAAGGATCACCAGAAAACATGCAACATAATCCTTCTTATGGAAATGCCGTGAGAGAAGTTGGAGAATGTTTGATGGGCACAAGTAATGAGTTAATACAAGCGGGAGTAAAACCTGAAGATATAATTAATGATCCTGGAATAGGCTTTGGTAAGAACTTAAGTCATAATATAGAACTAATATCTTCAGGGAGAGATATTATTTCTGATAATAAGATGTCTTTAATGTGGGGAGTCAGTAGAAAGAAAATATTTGCAGATTTGTTAGGAAGAGATGAAACTAAAGATAGGCTCGCAGGCACATTAGGTGTGGCTGCCATGGCACCAAAGAAAGGAGTTGATATAGTGAGAGTTCATGATGTTGCAGAGCATTATGATCTCTACTCTACAATGATTGCGCTGGAGTGATATGATGTCAAATAATATATCTGATGATGTATTTGATATTGACGAGAATTTAAGAATAATTGGAACTGCACACATTAGTAAAAAATCGGTTGAAACAGTTCAGAGACAAATTAAAGAATGGAATCCTGAAGTAGTAGCTGTAGAATTATGCCCATCTAGATTGAAATCATTAAAGGAACCTGAATCATTAGAATCGGAAATGCTTCTGAAGATAATTAAAGAGGGGAGGGCCCCCATGGTAATATTGCAATCTGCTTTAGCAGCAGAACAACGTAGAATGGGATTAACGACAGGAGAAAAACCTGGTGCAGAATTATTAGCAGCTATTAATACTGCAGAAGAATTAGACATACCAATCGAATTGATTGACAGAGATGTCATCATAACTCTAAGGAGAGCGTGGGCAAAAATGAAACTTAGAGAAAAATGGAAAGTTATGTATGCGATGCTTTGGTCAGAGGAAGAAGAAATAGCAATAGATGAATTGCTAGAAGATTCGGATATGCTTAGTAATATGCTTGAAGAAGCAAGGAAGATTGCACCAGGGGCTGGTAAAGCACTCATAGATGAGAGAGATATTTACTTGACAGAAAGATTACGTCAAGTTAGACCTAAAGGTAGAGTTTTGGCAATAGTAGGGGCGGGGCATGTGAAAGGAATAATGCATAATCTAGAGCAGGAAAGTGTTGATTCAAATGCTATATTAAGGGGATTAGATCAAGCGCCGACTAAAGCAAAATGGCCCAAAGCCCTAATGCTAATTGTGCCACTTATTATTTTTTCAGCAATAGGGTGGTTGGCATATAATGGAGAATTTTCTGCAGTACAAGAGGCAGCTAGAACATGGTTAATATTGAATGTATTATTTGCAGGAGTTGCGATTCTAATTGCAGGAGGTCATCCTTTATCTGCCCTAGTGGGCGCACTTGCATCGCCAATAACATCTCTTAATCCGACAATAGCGGCTGGATGGTTTGCTGGTTATACGCAATTCAAAATAGCACCTCCAACTGGAAAGGATGCTCAAGATTTTCTAGCGATGGATAAGATGTCATTATTTTGGAAAAATAATGTTGGCAAGGTATTGCTAGTGACGCTTTTTGGAAACGTTGGTTCCACTCTAGGGGCATGGTTTGGAACAGTAGGAATAATAGGACTGGTGCTTGGGCTATGAGAGTGAATTGATATGGTGAATTACGGTTTCGTCATTGATAATAGGAAATGCATAGGTTGTCATGCATGTACAGTTGCATGTAAATCGGAACATGATGTCCCAATTGGAGTAAACCGCACTCATGTAAAATACATAGAAACTGGCGAATATCCCCATACTTCGAGAGAATTTTCAGTACACAGATGCAATCATTGTGAAGATGCTCCATGTACCACCATATGCCCAACTACTGCACTCTTCACTCGTGATGATGGGATAGTGGATTTCGATGATGAACGATGTATAGGATGTAAATCATGTATGCAAGCATGCCCCTATGATGCATTGTACATCGACCCAAATAAAGGGACTGCGGCAAAATGTAATTATTGCGCACATAGAATAGAACACTCGTATGAGCCAGCTTGCGTCATTGTATGCCCTACTGAAGCAATCATATCGGGAGATCTAGATGATGAGAATTCATCTATATCAAATTATATTACAGAACATAATGTTACCGTTAGAAAACCAGAATCTGGGGCCAGACCTAATCTATATTATGTGGAAACTAGTCCTGAGATGCTAGATCCTCATGCCACGGAAAGAACACAATCATATGTATGGAGTGAGCAAGCAACGGGCGTCGGACATTATGCTAAATATGCAGAAGAAAGACTGGTTAGTGCTGATACTAATTCAATGATAGTACAACTAGCATTAGAAAAAAAAGCCAGAGCGTCAAATCCACGGGACCGGGCCATTATTAGAGATGTAATGGAAAGATTGGATGGAGACGAATACAAGGCAAAGAGGACATATGATCAACCAAGTAAGGGAGTTTTATGGGGTTGGGAAGTATCGGCATATATTTGGACTAAAGCAATTTCATCTGGCGTCTATATGGTTGCAATGATGGCTTGGCTATTATTAGATTATGATTTATTTGAACAGGAATTATGGTGGCCCGTAATTGGAATAAGTCTGGTATTCTTAGTAATAACTGGTATTCTATTGGTAATGGACTTGGATAGGCCAGAGCGATTCCTATATGTGATGTTACGTCCTAATTGGGATTCTTGGTTAGTTAAGGGGGCCTATATTCTTGCTGCTTATGGAGGCATTTTAACATGTACTGCAATCGCAATTCTCCTAAATCTAGATATTATATATCTTAAAATATTGGCAACCATAGGAATTCCCATTGCAGCACTAACAGGGGTCTATACTTCCTGGTTACTTCAACAGGCAAAAGCAAGATCATGGGCAGATGATAAAACATTACCTCTGAGATTTTTAGTAGATACGATAGTTATAGGGTCGGCAACATTAGCAATAGTGGCCAATAGCGGCAAGATACTTTACATCATAATCGGCATTAGTATTTTAGTATTCTACTGGTATGAAGGTAAGAATATGATAATTAAACCACAAATGGAGTCTTTGACATAGGTGATTGTATGGTTAAAGAAAATAGTATAATTGAACGTATTGCTGTGAAATTGAAAATCATACCTGACCTTTCTGATAGAACATATACGAGCAGTAAAGAAGATGCCCTTAAGAAATACCCAGAGCCAGAGAATTGGAATAATCATATAGAGTTGGATGCTAAAGCTTGGCCGAAAAGAGTAGAAAGGAAGTATTCGCTAGTCCCTACAACTTGCTTTAACTGCGAATCTGCCTGTGGTTTGCTGGCATATGTAGATAAAGAAACTGAGAGAGTTGTAAAGTTTGAAGGTAATCCGCATCATCCCGGTTCGAGAGGGAGAAATTGTGCAAAGGGGCCTGCAACAATAAATCAAATAAATGATACAGAGAGGATATTATATCCCATGAAAAGAAAAGGCGAAAGAGGTGCAGGAGAATGGGAACGAGTTAGTTGGGAAGATGCATTAGAAGATATCTCAAGTAAAATACGTGACTCATTAAAAACTGGTGCTAAAGATAAAGTGGTGTACCATGTTGGAAGACCTGGTCATGAAGGTTATACGAATAGAGTATTGAAAGCGTGGGGTGTCGATGGCCATAATTCACATACGAACATCTGTTCAGCAGGTGCTAGAACAGGATATGCATTGTGGCATAAACATGATCGCCCGTCTCCCGACCATGCAAATGCAAAAGTCATCTTATTGACTTCTTCACACCTGGAAACTGGCCATTATTTTAATCCACATGCGCAAAGAATAATTGAGGGCATGATGGAGGGTGCTAAACTAATTGTAATAGATCCTAGGTTATCCAATACTGCTGCAATGGCCGATCATTGGCTACCTACTTGGCCGGGATCGGAACCAGCATTATTCTTAGCATGGGCAAAAATGATTTTAGAGAAACATGCATATGATAGAGAATTTATGGAAAATTGGGTTAATTGGGATGAGTGGATGAAAGCCGTACATCCTAAAGAAGAATGTAAGTTTGAACGTTATATCGAATTACTAATAGATGAATATGCAGATTATACGCCTGAATTTGCAGCATCTGAATGCCGCATACCCGTAGAACAAGTAATAGAAGCAGGGGAAATAGTAGCATCTGCAGGGAGTAGGCTTTGTACCCATGTATGGAGGGCTGCAAGTATAGGTAATTTAGGAGGATGGCAAGTAAGTAGGACTTTGCACTTCTTGAATGTGTTGACAGGATCAGTAGGGACAAAAGGAGGTACGGCGCCAAACTCATGGGCTAAATTCACTCCAGAATTATTTGATAATCCCCCCGATCCCGATGGCTGGAATGAATTGCATTTTCCTCCTGAGTATACGCTATCGCACTTTGAAATGAGTCACATTTTACCCCATATGGTGAAAGAGGGAAGAGGTAAAATGGACGTATACTTCACACGTGTTTTTAACCCAGTGTGGACATACCCGGATGGTTTTACTTGGATTGAGATGTTACAAAATCAAGAAGTTTTAGGTTGCCATATCGCATTAACTCCTACATGGAATGAGACAGCATTTTTTGCTGATTATGTCCTACCAATGGGGCATGCTTCAGAGAGGCATGACATTAACTCATATGCTACTTCAGCTGGGAAATGGGTAGCATTTAGGCAGCCCGTATTAAGAGAATATTCACGTAGAGAGGGAAAAGAAGTACAATTTACTCATGAAATTAATCCAGGCGAAGTATGGGAAGAAGATGAATTCTGGATTGAGTTATCTTGGATGATAGATGACGGCACAATGGGGATACGCGAACATTTCATGAGTCCTTATAGAGAAGGGGAAAAGATTACAATCGATGAATATTATCAGTACACTTTTGAACGAGTTCCAGGTTTATCCGATAAAGCAGCAGAAGAAGGATTGGATGCATTGGGATATATGCGTAAACATGGTGCATTCTTGATTGAGCCATCGACCTACAAAAAGCATGAAGAAGAAGGGTGGCCAACTCCATCAGGGAAACAAGAATTTTATTCGCCAACAATGATTGAATTCGGATATCCTGAGCATGCAATACCTCACTATAAAATTCATAGCCATGTCCATCCAAGTAAATTACAAGGTGATGATGAATACTGCCTACTTCCGAACTTTAGACTGCCGCAACATATACACTCAAGGTCGGCCAATGCCAAGTGGTTAGTCGAAATAGCTCATAGAAATCCAATATGGATACATCCCAAAGATGCTACTAAATTAGGAGTCCTAGAAGGAGATTTGTTAAAAATAGAAACGGAAATAGGTTGGTTTGTCGATAAAGTTTGGGTTACTGAATCCATTAAGCCTGGAGTTGTTGGTTGCTCGCACCACATAGGGAGATGGAGGAGAGAGCAAGATTCAGGTAATCGCTTCCTTACAAACACTGTAGATATTAAAAATAAAGGAAATGGGAAATGGAGAATGAGTACAGTCAAGGGGATTCAGCCATGGAAGTCTGATGATCCGGATACAAATAGAATTTGGTGGAGGGATGGAGGTGTCCATCAGAATATAACTCATGCAGTACAACCAGACCCCATAAGTGGGGCTCATTGCTGGTTGCAAAAGGTAAAACTTAGTAAACCAAGTTTGGATGAGAAATATGGAGACATAGAGGTCGATACCCAAAAATCATTTGAATACTATAAAAAATGGAATAAATGGGCTAAAGATAAAGAAACGCATCCGAGAGGGGAAAGGAGACCGTTATGGATGAAAAGACCGTTGTCCCCCAGAAAGGAACATTGGTATATCAATAGAGAAGAGTGATCGGATGGATATCGCAATTATATTAGCGATAATTCTTATTTTTGCCACTGCTTTCATGTTTTCACCCTTGGGGCTTGGAGGAGGTGTTCTTTATGTCCCAATCTTACTATACTTGGTAGGATGGGACATACATCTATCTCTTTTAGGATCCCTCATACTAGTTCTAATGGTATCTCTTGGTAGTAGAATGGCACATTCAAAAGGAGGTTATGCGATCATGGAAATTGGTAAGTTAGGGATCGCCCCCGCCCTTTTTGGCGCCATAATAGGAACTATAATGAGCGCATATCTAATTCAATATTTTGGTGATTTAGTAATAAAGATGGGGGCATCAATATTACTACTGTGGGTAATAATAAGAACGATGAGGCAATTAGTTGGAGAAAATCATGGAAAGGAAAAAGATGGCTTAGAACCCAGAGAGATAAAGGGATTAATTCTGAACAAATACATGGGCTTGTGTTTGGCAGGAGGAGTTACTTCGGGTGCTTTGGGAATAGGAGGAGGTATGTTATTTGTGACATTCCATAGATCACTTTTTTCTTGGAAGCCACACTATGCAGCTGGGACCTCATATATTATTGAAACATGGATGATCCCGGTTGGAATAGTTGCTCACTTAATGATAGACGGAACGGGCCCAGAATTATTGGAAACGATGGGGATTTGGATATTTATTATGGCATTATCTGTGTTTTCTATATCTTGGGTAGGCGCTAGGACAGCAATAAAACTAGTTCCACAAAAATTACTAACATATCCTTTCTTGATAGCTATAACTGCAAGTCTGGCGAGATATTGCTTGGACATATGGCAACAATTACATTGATTCAATTATTATGGCGATACCTTGTCCGCCTCCAATGCATGCTGTTGCCACTCCATATCTGCCTCCGCACCTCTTTAGTTCGTGTGCAAGTGTCAGTACCAGACGTGATCCGGTTGCTGCAAGAGGGTGCCCGAGGCCAACAGCGCCTCCATTCACATTAACTTTAGAAATATCTAATCCTAAATCTTTGACACATGCCACTAATTGCCCGGAAAATGCTTCATTAATTTCCCACCTATCTATATCCTCGATAGTTAATCCTGCACGTTCTAATGCTAATCTACTACTTGGGACAGGTCCATGGGCCATTATTGCAGGTTCTAAACCAACAATTCCCCATGAAACCAATTTAGCAATTGGTCTATCGCCATCTTCTGAAGCTTTCTTAGCGGATTTCAGTATTACAGCGGCTGCTCCATCGACAACTCCGGATGCATTACCAGCAGTGACTAGTGAATCAGGGCCGAAATGTGCACGTAACTCCGATAATGATTGTTTAGAGGTGCCTCTGACGAAGTGGTCTTCGTCAGATACTCCAACAATCCCATTGGGTGTATTAACTTCCACTATCTCATTTGCAAATAATTCAGAATCAATACTTTTTTCCGTACGCTGATGGCTTAAAACTGCAAATGAATCGGCTTCTTCACGCGTTATTCCCACTCTGCTGCATAACTCATCACTAGTTTGGGCCATAAAATATCCCGGAATATTATCTTTCAGATTAGTAAATAAATAGTCTTCCATGTCTTTAGGCAACTCATCACCTTTACTTGGTGATCGGCCTAATCTATACTTATCCCTCATCCCCCTGAGTACATGAGGGGCTTGACTGAGATTTTCCATTCCTCCTGCTACGACTACTTCTGCTTCCTTCAACATTATTATTTGCGCACCATAAATTATTGATTGTGCTCCACTGCCGCATAATCTATTTAATGTCAACATAGGTACTTCTTGCGGTATTCCGGCTTTTAAACCAGAGTGGCGTGCACCAAAAATAGCCTGATTTGAAGTCTGTAAGGCATGCCCCATGATTACGTGATCTACAGAAGAAGGATTTGTATTTGTTTTTTCCATGGCTCCTTTGATTGCAATTGCACCTAAATCTTCTGCTGAAATATCTGCTAATAATCCACCAGGTTTCCTATCTCCTCTTTTCCCCCCTAACCATTCACAAAAGGGAGTTCTAGCTCCACCGATAATTACCACGTCGACACTATTCATGATAATCCATCGAGAGGTCGTTCAAGAGGATGCCCATCATTCGGACTAATCAGGCATCTTCAGAAATCTCATTGATTGAGCCTAAATATTCAGGTAAATCAACACCGGCCATCTTTGCTACATCATGAATAGGAGGTAAACTCTGAACTAAACTACTAACGAAATTACTGGTTGCAGAATTTCCATCAGCCGTAGAGCCTCCATCCCAAACAGTGATTTTATCAATTTTGAGATTGCGTATTGCTTCGACTTGGGCGGCGACCATAGACTCTACCTTCTCCACCATTAGTAGAGTAGCAGCGGCTTTTGGATCTCCGGAAGCACTTTCGACAAGATTTGCATAACCTGCTGCTTTGGCTTCTAGAACTTTCTGAATACCTTCGGCCTCCGCTGTATACTTAGCCAGAAGACCATCTGCTTCACCTTGTGCTACAAGACGGATACGTTGAGCTTCAGCATTTGCAGCAATTTCAATCTGTTGTTTCTGTATTTCTTCACGAACAATTTCTTGGGCCCGTAAAGTTTCTTCCTGTTCACTATATTTGGCTCTTTGAATGCTAGCTTCAGCATTAGCCTGTGCAACTTGGGCTTGTTCATTTGCTTCTGCTTGGGCCATTGCTAATCTAGCATTTGACATAGCTATTTCCTCCTTAGCATTGTTTTCACCAATAATTGCTAGTGCTTCTTGTTCCTCGACATATTTACGGCGATCGGATTCAGCTTCCTTCCTTCCTTTTTCAGCCGCTTCATCATTTTTAGCGACTGCAGTAATCTGATCCCTTCGTGCTTCTGAAGCACCTGTTGCTCCAGCCCTCTCTGCTCGGGCGACATCTACCAATGCCATTTGTACTGCATCGGCAGCGGCTTTCTTTCCTATACTCTCGATATATTTTGAATCATCAGTAATATCAACTAAGTTTACATTTATTAGAGAAAGACCTATTTTTACAAGTTCTGTATCAACATTCTTTTGTATTTCAGTCAAAAAGGCTTCACGATCTTGATTGATTTGTTCAATTGATAGGGATGCAACTGTCAAACGTAACTGACCCAAAATAATGTCTGCTGCCATGGCCTCAATATCTGGCATACTTAGGCCAAGTAAACGATTTGCTGCATTTGTCATTATAGGGGGATCTGTGCTAATTGCAACTGTAAATGTACTGGGTATACTTATTCTGATGTTCTGCCTTGAAAGGGCATTTTCTAGAGGTATGGATATAGTGATAGGAGTTAATGGAAGGAATGCATAATCTTGTATCAAAGGCCATACTAATTTTGCACCACCATGTATAGGAGCAGATGCTCTACCTTTCTCAGTTCTACCATATACTACCATTATTTTATCAGGAGGGCATCTCTTATATCTCTGTGCGAAAAACATTATTGTTGCTGCAAATACTAGTATAATTGCGAATAGCATGATTATGAATATTGAGGCCGCACTGCTATCATTTGCATTTTCTGCCATTGTTCCGTATACTGTCACCATGAGTCACTCCTGTACTGATGAAGTAGAGGTCAGTCATGAATGCTTCGCCGTGCTGATTAAAAACGTAGAGGGGAAAGGTGTCGGTTAAATTCTCTCTACTATTAGAATGCCTGCAATTACCTCAGTAACTTGTATAAGGGTACCTGTATTGATGGCAGTATTATTTGATGAACGTGCAGGATAAGTACGTATGTTTCCTTCGACATTGATTTGTACTTGACCGACATCATTTTCTCCGATTCCAAGATAAACGGTGCCTCTTGCACCGAGTGATTGATTTATGCCAACAGTTCCATCGGATTGTAGGCCTATGAAAAACTCAAATAATTTACCAGTTCCATACATCGATGCGAAGCCAGTTACACCTCCAAATACTACGGCGACTGAATTTCCAAAGTCTGATTTCAACATAAGAAGACCCCCTAGTCCGAAGAACATCATGAAGGCCATAATTCCTTGAAAAGTAAGTGCTTTGAATGATGCATCTGCTCCAATGGCATCAATATCTGTGCCTAAAACTCCATCAAAAATATCGGCGGCTATTCCGCCAACCATCATTAATGCGAACCAAAACAAGAATAGAGCCCCTCCTATAACTGCAGAGCCTGCAAAAATTAATTCTAAACCAGTAGGTGCAGATTCCATTCCGAGAAAACTCCAAATCAGTCCATCCAATAGTCCCATTGTGATGTCCTAAGGAACATGGCATTTGACCCATTCGGCAGCATTTGCTGAAAAATTGCTAAAATAACCTATTTTAATCTTTGAGCCATGAAGCGATCAAAGTTCAATACGGGGCCTAATAATAACCCTGTTAAACCAAATGCGAGAAATGTGGAATTCTGAGAATTCATAAAATTAGATAAAATAGAATATGAAAATAAGAGTATCAACATAAGAGTAATTGGTATTGTTACTCTTCTTAGAAATAATTGATATCCTCCCAATAAATCATATGCAGGATTATTGACAAGATTGTCGACAATGGAGTCGCGTTTGGGGACTTTATCCAATTGCACGCCGTCCCCATCACAATGTAGATAGCCAAACTATTGCTGAAATCATAGTTAATACTGCTGGTATGACTATTCCTAATCCTTTCTTAATATTAGAATCTCCGTCAGTAACTTGTAAATTTCCATCAATATTTCTTGATACTTCACTTTTCTCAAACCTTGAATATGCGGCGGAAAAATCCTTAGAATGTTTGGCAAAAAATAGCAAAACATACAAGCCGATCAATAGGGAACTACCGCCAGTAGCAGTGAGTAATAAATCCAAAATAATCATTATTCCTTCAGTTCCTATTTGGTTGGCCATTATCAATTGGGCAAATCCAAGCATGAACCAAATCATTGAGTCGGCACGAGACATACCCCTACTAAGAAGAAGATATTAATTAATATGTGCACGGATTTATTCTTTAATTTGATTTAAGACTACTAGGCTTGGCTTTCCAGATGACCCAAGTTCCTTTCCCGGTTGCTATAACTTGTCCTTCAGAATTAGATAAAGTTCCTTCACAATGTGCAATATTTTTTCCACGCCTTAGAACTTTTCCTTCTGCAATTAAGTTCATGCCCTCATAGGCAGGATTGAGATAAGAGATATCGAGTTGTGCAGTAGCACACCATTCTTCTTTCTTTATCATGGAAACTAATGCCCCGCCTAATGCAGTATCGAGCATAGTAGCATGGAGGCCCCCATGGGCAACTCCTCCTGCGTTCAAATGGTTACTCGAAACTTGGGCAGATACTGCGCAAACACCTATGCCAAAATCTTGTATCTCTATTCCCAATGATTTGGCTAGTCCGGAAAGTTTTGGTTTACTATTAACATCTGCCATAATATATCTCCTTTATTTTCAAATAGAGTTTGCCTCGCCCGTTTGGACATCCCATAGACGTGAGTATAGGCCATTATTTGCGAGTAGTGTATCATGAGTTCCTAACTCAGAAACTCCACTATTTTCCAAAACGGCTATCATATCAGCATTGCGGATAGTGGAAAGACGGTGTGCGATAATCAAAGTTGTCCTATTTGCAGATATTTTGTCTATTGAACGTTGTAGGGCGGCCTCAGTTTCATTATCTACATTACTAGTTGCTTCATCTAGAATTAGTATTGGAGCATCTTTTAGAACGGCACGGGCTATGGCAAGTCTTTGCCTCTGCCCTCCCGATAATTTGTGACCATCTTCGCCAATATTAGTATCCCACTTATTAGGTAATTCCTGGATGAAACCTAATGCCTCACCTATTCTTGCAGCTTCAACAATTTCCTCTTCACTAGCACTAGGATTTCCATAAAGAATATTATCGCGGACCGAGCCAGGGAAAAGAGTAGTATTTTGACTAACTAAACCAATGGAATTACGTAGAGATTTGAGAGTTAAATTGTTGATATCAAAACTATCAATAGAAATATTTCCCTCTTGAGGGTCATGGAATCTTAAAAGTAAACGAATTAAAGTGGTTTTTCCCGAGCCAGTGGCACCAACTAATCCAATAGTAGAACCAGCAGGTACTGAGAGATTAAAATTATTCAAAACGTGTTCTCTCTCAGGATACGTAAAATCAATATTTTTGAATTCAATCCCGCCGGATACATTTTCCAAAACCTGATTGCCTTCAGCTATACCTATTTCCGTATCAAGAAGGTCGAGTACCCTGGATGTTGATGCCATAGCCCTCTGGTACAAATCAAATGTTTGCCCTAGACGAGTTAAAGGCCAAAGAAGACGTTGCGTAATAAATACAATAATTGAATATGCCCCTATACTTAGTTCACCTTCTAATGCTAACCAACCCCCTACAAGCATATTCGCCGTAAAAGCGAATAGAATAGCCATGCGAATAAGAGGCACGAATGAAGCAGAAAGTCGTATTGCTTCCCTATTTGCATCTCTGTAAGAACTAGAAGCCTCATCCACACGTTCAATTTCTCTCTGTTCTGCCGTAAATGATTTAATTGTTGTAATTCCTTGGAGATTATTGTTTAATACGGCGTTTAAATCACTCACTTCTTTACGTACATTAGAATATCTGATGCCAATTTTTCTCTGAAAAAGAAAAGATCCGCCAACAATTATTGGTACGGGGAGGATGGCCCATATGGCAACTTCGGGTGCTAGAAATAACATTATCGCCCCAACCACTATGACAGTAGTAGCAACCTGAAATAAATCATTAGCACCTTGGTCTAGGAATCTTTCTAATTGATTAACATCATCATTCAAGATAGCCATGAGGCCACCAGTAGTTTGCTCAGAGAACCATTGCATCTCTAAATCTTGAATATGTGAATAAG
>Ga0302119_10000411_pt1 | contig 19116 bp, 17 predicted proteins | sample AG5_Tmax_MG_FD_203114 | JGI IMG/M metagenome (GOLD analysis project Ga0302119, IMG submission 203114) | Marine microbial communities from Western Arctic Ocean, Canada - AG5_Tmax | ecosystem: Environmental > Aquatic > Marine > Oceanic | place: Canada: Western Arctic Ocean | collected 2017-10-01 | reverse complement strand
GATTCGAATCGCCCTTCATCATTCGTGGAGGCGCTGGCGAGGGGGCTCTCTCGGACTCTACGCTACGATGCGTTCAAGTGATCCGGGGCCGCAAGGTCGAAGTCTGGCGGTGGAAGGAAATCTCAAAGTAATCCAGGGCGTGAAGGATCGGAATGCAGTAGGGACTATGCGGCATTTCGTAGGTTTCCAGACTCATGACAGGGGCTCTTTCTGTGCGGGACTCACTTTGCGGCGACACCCGGCCGAGCCTTTCCTGACGCTCTTCTCGGGGCCAGGAACGCGAGCTTGGGGCGGGATGAGGCCGGGAACGGGAGCGGGGACAGGGAGGTCCTGTCCCCGGGTGAGTTCCGAACCCACTTTATTGGTGCCCATCGACGCGGCTGCCTCGGCGAGCGATCCCGGCACCAGTAAAAGTGGTGCGCTCTGACTTCAGCCTCGCTTGCTGGCGCTGTCCAGCTCGAGGAGGGAATACTCGCCGTCCCCGCGCTTATGGACGATCTGCAGGACGTCACGGCGGGCGTTCTTGAAGAGGACGAAGGGGCGGTCGCTGAGCTCCAGTTCCATGATCGCTTCCTCCTTGTAGAGGGTGCGCAGTCGATACGATTCACGATGAATGATGGATGGTTCCGGCTCGGGGCCATCTTCGTTTTCCACAATGACATGAGTGTCGAGGAAGTCCGAGGCATAGAGACTCACGTCCAGGTGCTTGATGGTGTTCTCGGGCTTGGGGCGATGCTTCTTGAGAAGCCGGGTCTTGTACTTCCGCATGCGGCGCGCAATTTTGTCGATGGTTTCATCGATGCTCCTGTACATGTCTCCGGATTCGGAGGAGGCATCAATGGTGATATGATTGGCGCAAAAGAGGATGATTTCCACGATGTGACGTTTCCCCTGAACGTCCAGAATTGCTTTGGCCTCGATGATCCGCGGGTAGTCGAGGTGGAGGCCTTCAATTTTACTCGAGGCGTAGTTTTTGAGAGAGTCAGTCGTCTGTTCGTGGCGGACTGTGACCGTGATGGTCGGGGTGGCGTTTGCGCTTTGCATTGGTAATTGGATTCGTAGTGCAGAGGGAAAATTTTTTCCGTCCGTCACATGTCAGACTAGAGCACGGAAGGCACTTTCGCCAAGCACCTCTTTGCATCTTCTGCGCAATTGTTGACAATTCGCGCCTTTTTCGGGGCCTGACATTGATTTTATCAAGCGGGCACGACTCTTGAGTGCCCGCTCTAAAAATAGAGGGCTACAATTTGAGATTACGGCCTACAATTGGAAGTTTTCGCCCAGATAGTGTCGGCGGGCGACGGGATCATTGGCGAGTTGTTCCGAGCGGCCTTCGAGCACCACCCGGCCCTCCAGGAGGAGGTAGGCACGATCCACAATTTCCAGTGTTTCGCGCACGTTGTGATCGGTGATCAGGAGGGCGAGATCGTAATCATCACGCAGTTGGGTGATGATATTTTGGATGTCGAGGACTGCGATGGGATCGACTCCGCTGAAGGGCTCGTCAAGCATGAGCAGGGTGGGCTCGGTGCAGAGCGAGCGCGCAATCGAGAGACGTCGTTTTTCTCCGCCGGAGAGAGTCAGGGCGGAGGATTTGCGCACGCCTTCAATTCCAAAGCGCGCCAGGAGATCGTTGCATTTATCCCGCCGTTGTTTGCGGCTGAGATCACGGCGGGTCTCGAGGACCGCCATGAGATTCTGTTCCACCGAGAGCTTGCGGAAGATGGATTCTTCCTGTGGAAGATAGCCCAGCCCGCGCCGCGCGCGTTTGTGCATGGGAAAGCGGGTCACTTCATTCCCACTCATCGTGACTTGTCCGGCATCGGGGGGGACGAGGCCCGCGATCATGTAGAAGGTGGTGGTCTTGCCCGCCCCGTTGGGCCCGAGCAGCCCGACCACTTCGCCGGGACCCACAGTGAGGCTCACGTTTTCCACCACGGGACGCCCGCCGTACACTTTGCGCAGTCCTTCGACCTGGAGAACAGGTTCCGTAGTCACCGGGGTGGCGGCTTGCGCTGGTTGGGGTTCGGGGTGTGCTTCCACTTGAGTCAGTTTTCCTTCTTCGCTTCCTGCTGCTTGCGCAGTTCATCAAAATCCCCGTGATTGAGCGAGTTTTCCCACTTTCCTTTTTTGGCATGGAAATAGCCATCGGCCCTGAAGAGAATCCAGAGGCCGTCTTCGCGTGCTTTGAGAAAGCTCTTTCCCTGTTGGATCATGGGACGGCCGCCGCGCAGAACGATGTTTCCCGAGGTCGCTTCGTAGGTCGCGCTGGCGGCCGTAGCGGTGACGGTGGCGGACCCTCCGCGGGGGTCCTTTTTGGTCACGGTCACTCCGTCGAGGGTCACGATCTTGTCGACATCGGAGAAGGCCTCGGGTCCTTCGAGGCGATCCCTCTCTGCGTTCTCGCGCAGTTTGAGATGAATGCGCATGGTGCCGGTGCACTTCATTCGGAAGCGCGGCTCAATGACCAGGATGTCTTCGAGATAGACGATGTGTCCCTTCAGAGAATCGAAGAAGAGACCGCCCTTGCAGGACGCGGTAATCATTTTCACGGGCTTTTTCTGTTTGCCAGCCTTGGTCCGGAGATTGGCGAGGTCGCCCGCGGTGGTCCATGGGCCGGGTTCGGCAAAGAGGCTGCCGTTCTGATAGAGGCGCAAATAGAGATCGGGGTTTCCTGCTTGCAGGGCATTGTCGCCCTGCCGGATGGTGGGCGTGCCTCCCTTGAGCAAGACGTCGGCGGATCGGAGGTTGAAGACCACGTGTTCGGCATTCGCGATGATGGGCGCGCGGAGACCCGCGGGATCCTTGCGAGAGAAGGTCACCTCTCCACTGGCGACCACGCGATCCACATCACCCCAGGATTCAGGCCCCACCAGTTGGTCCGCGGTGGCGTTGTTCTTCTTGCGCAGGAAGATCTTGATCTCCTTTTTAGCGCTCATCGAAAAACGGGAATCAGCGAGATGGATGTCTCCCAGGTAGACGATATGGCCATCCTTGGCATCAAAGTAGATCCCTCCCGTGCAAGTCGCAGTGATTGATTTGGGGGGATCCTTTTCCTTGGGTTCGGCGGCCTCCTTCTTCTTTGCGGGCTCCGGTGAGTCGATGGGGGGTGGTTCTGGGGTGGGACTCTTCTTCTGATCCGATTTTTCCGGATCGTCTTGGTCCTTTTTATGGTCCTGTTCGTCCTTGAGTTTCTCCAGGGCTGAGAGGTCGCCGGTTGTGGTCCAGCGGCCATCTTCGGCGAAGACATTGCCGTTGGCATGAATGCGGAGGTAGAGATCGGGTTCGTCGGCTCGCAGGGAATTGAGTCCGCGAACGAAGGAGGGCGTGCCTCCTTGCAGGACGACGTCGCGCGTCCGCACGTCGATGATGGCGATTTCTCCCCGGGCAATGATGGGGGGCCCTTTACCCGAGAGATCATTCAGCACGATACGAACACCGCCGGAAGCGACGATCGTTTTCAAATCCGCCATGTCGGGAGTGGTGTCCTGATTGCTTTTCTCCATGTTCGCGGGATCAAAAAAGGCCTTGAGATGGCCCGAGCAAGTCAAGCTGAAGCGCTTTTCGGTGACCGCAATATTGCGCAGGTAAGAGATGTGGCCCTTTTCGGGATTGAGATACATCCCGCCCTCGCACTCGATTTGGAGTTCACCTTCGAGCAGTTCTACGATCTCGGGCGAAAGGAATTCCTTGGGAGAGATTTTGGCGAGAAGGTTGCGTCGATTCACCCGCTTGGTGAAACTGCGAAAGCTGACATCACCCGCAGTGCTCAGTTGCTGGCTCCGCGTGATGAACTCGCGGGTGGGAGCGCGGTCGGCAAGCACGGACCTGCTGTGAGATTGGAGCAGGCTTTCAAGATCGCGAAGCTCAGCGGGAGTGAGTTCTTTAGGCTCCAGGTCGGGCGCGAACTCGTCATCAAGGGCTGGAATGGGTGCTGGCGGAAGGGCGGTCTTCGGTGGGTCCTGGGATACCGGGCCCGCCTTGGGGGCAATCTCCTCCTTCTTCTTCTTGGGTGGCACGGTGAACCGGGTGGCGACCGGACCGCGCACGAATCCTTGACGAGAGTCGAGCAGGAAGAGGCCTCCGGTTCCCCGGCCCTGGATTCCCTTTCCACGCAGGGTGATCAGTTCCTCTGCTTCCAGGATGCCTGTCTCGCGCCTGAACTCCGCCGCCCCCATGTGTACCCGGTAGGTTTCCTTTTCATCCTTCGAGGAGAACACGCGGACTTCGATGTTCTCGGCATCGATCCGTTGCTCGGAGATGATCTTGATCGTGCTTGCACGCATGAGCGCGGCCCGGCGCTTCTTTCTGTCAAAGCGCGGAACGCGAACATCCGTGATGAGGCTCCCGGCCGGAAGAATATCAAAAATGGGCGAGAGCTTCTCAAAGGGGAGCTCGTCTCTTTCGGCCTTCTTCTTTTGTGCTCCCACGCTGCTCGCGCCGAGAAGAACGAAGAAGAGGGACAGCAGGGCGGAGCGCATCGGAATGAGAATCGGGAGAGAAGTTGAGGGAAGGGGTCTACTGAAGGGCTTCGTGGATTCTAAGCAATGAGACGAGAACGCTCTCTATTTCTTCAAGCGGAATCTGGTTTGGTCCATCCGAGAGCGCTTCCGCTGGATTGGAGTGCGTCTCCATGAAGACTCCGTCCACTCCGGTGGCCACCGCGGCGCGGGCGAGGACGGGGGCCAGTTCGCCGTCGCCTCCGGTGGTGCCGCCCAGTCCGCCCGGTCGCTGGACCGAGTGGGTGGCGTCAAAGATGACCGGGATGCCTTCCTTCCTCATCCAGTAGAGCGAGCGCATGTCGGCCACGAGGTTGTTGTAACCGAAGGTCGATCCGCGCTCGGTGATGAGAAACTGCTCACAGCCAAAGGCCCGGAGTTTGTCGACGATGTTATTGCAGTCCCAGGGCGCAAGAAATTGCCCCTTTTTGACATTCACCGGGCGACCGGTCTTGGCGCAGGCTTCCAGAAGATCGGTTTGGCGGCAAAGGAAGGCGGGCACCTGGAGCAGGTCGATGTGTTCGGCAGCCAGGGTCGCTTCTTGCTCGGTGTGAATGTCGGTCGTGACGGGTAAGCCAAGATCCTTTCCAATCTCAGCGAGGATGCGGCAGCCTTCTGCCACGCCCGGACCACGATAGGAATCGACTGCGGTGCGATTGGCCTTGTCGTAGGAAGCCTTGAAGATCAAGGGCGCGTCCAAACGGTCGCAGATTTCCTTCAGGGAGGCCGCCATGGCCCAGGCAAACTCCTCGCTCTCCAGCCCGCAGGGACCCAGAATGAAAAACGGCCGTCCTCCGCCGACCTCGACGTCTTGAATCGTAAACAAATCTGCCATTTCCCCGCTGGGGGAACCATGCCGCAGAGTGGGGGCGGATTCAATAGCGGGGTTGCCTTACTCTGGTTTTGCCCCATTTCGCGCTAGAATGATCTTCTGCGCCTTCTTGTTGAGGTCGGGCAACCCGATGCGGCCGCCGCGAGTGAAGTGGACGGTTTCCAAATTGGTCATCAGGGGGAGAACGGCCCTACAGGCCGCCTGATCGGGCATGCGTCAGCCAAAGCTCATCTTGAGATTGCGGAGGCCTTGGATGGCGGCCACCTGCTTGAAGACCTCCGGAGATTTAAAGTCCCGCTGATCGACGAGTTCCAGAGATTCGAGGGACTTGATCTCCTTCAAGAGATCAAGGTGTTTGGTTGTGACCCGCTTCGAGTTGGGCAACTGAAAGATCAGGCCGCGAATGCCACGGTGCCTTGCAAAGGCTTCCAGAATGGCGGTGATCGCTTTCTCGTCCTTGTCGACCAGATCGTAAAATCGCACCTCCACCGCATTCACGGAAGCGGGGAGCGCCAGGGCTTGTTGCACGGTTGTCACCTTGATCGGGCGTTGGTTCTTGGGAGGTTTGGGGGGAGGGTCGGTGGCCAGGACCGGCATGCTGGCGAGGAGCCCGAAGGCGAACGCAGAAAGAATAAAAGGACCTCTCATGAATCATGAGAGAGTCTCAGCGGACTCTTATTCCCACCGGAGAATTTTTTCAAGAGCACGGGAAGACCGGCCATCATGCTCCTGCCTCCGTCACTCTTCTTCTTCTTCTTCTTCTTCCTGCTGGGCCTCGACCTTGAGATAGAGGATCCGCAAGTTGAGGAGAGCCACTTGGAGAAGCTTGTCCTCCTCGGCGGTGCGATTGCCGGTAGTCTTGTTCTCCAGCATCTCCAACGAATCGAGGACCGTGCGAGCTGCCTTGATGTTCACTTCCGGATGTCCACTGGTGGGATTGGGAATCTTGCCCAGGAACATCCCTGCGTTCTGAGCCTGCAAGATGACGAATTCGGCGAAGCGGGGGTCGTTGTCCATGGTTGGGTGGGTGGTCTTCGCCTGAGGGCCCCGCGGTGGCAAGCTGAATCAAGTCTCGAGCCCCGGCGAGACCGAATGCTGGTCCTGCTGGGGGAGAGCTTTCTCCCTACCCCGGACTCACCGTTGCGATCACCGGGTCGACCCCGAAGTAGCGCTGCGCGGTTTCCTGAACATCCTGCACGGTGAGAGCGCGGATGCGTTTGGCATGCTCGAGGTGATGAAGGGGACCGAGTCCAAACAGGGTGTTCAGGGAGCACATCTGGGCCATCGCGTGGTTGCTTTGGTTCTCCATGGCGTCGGAAGCGAGCATGCTGGTCTTGGCATGTTCGAGGGGTTCGGCGGGGACTCCGTCCTGCAGGAGGATCTGAATCTGTTGGAGCAACTCGCGCCGGGCGAGATCGACCTGATCGGGCGAGGTCCCGATGTAGAACGCGAAGAGGCCGGTCCCCACGCCATGGAACTGGGTGGCGCTCACATAGTAGGCGAGACCCAGTTCCTCCCGCAAGCGAGTGAAGAGCGGGCCGGCCATGTTTGCGCAATAATCGTGGATCAATTCGAGGGCCGGAACGTCGTCGGAATCGACCGTGGCACCGGGAAAGCCGATCGCGACCACCGCTTGTTCCTTGTTGAGGGTGGCGGACACTTCGCCGGATTGCTTGGTCGCTTCCGCCCTCGCGGTGGCGGAAGATCCCTGGGGTAAATCGGCGAAAAGCTCGTCGCATTGCCCGGCGATGGCTTCGGGATCGATGTCGCCGAAAACGGCGAGGACTCCATTGCTGCGGGTCATGAATTCGCGGTGGTGAGCGAGCAGGGAGTCCGGTGAGATGTTGCTGAGGGACTCTTCGGTTCCGAGGCGGGGAAGTCCGTAATGGCGCTCGCCAAAGAGTTTCCTGCGGAGGAGGAGAAAGGCGGTCTTGAGAGGGTCTTCGAGTGCTTCGCGGAGGTCTGCACGTTGCACTTCACGCTGCTGATCGAGGGTCTCCTCGCGAAAGGCGGGAGTGCGCAGGGCTTCGGCGGCGAGGCCCAGAACGACCCTGAGGTCGGTCTTGAGACAGAACGAGGAGACCATGCTCGTGTTGTTGCCCGCACTCGCTCGCACACTGGCTCCGAGGGACTCCACCGCGTTTGCAAATTCGCTGGCCGAGCGAGCCTCTGTGCCCTTGGTGAGGAGGGCACTGTGGAGCGCACTGATGCCACAGGTGTCGATGGTTTCCGCGAGGCGACCGGCCTGGAAGGCGCTTTGGAACTGCACCGTGGGCACGCGTGGGTCCGAACGCAGGAGGAGGGTGAGTCCGTTTGACAATTCATGGGTGATGATGTCTCCCGGAACGTTTCCGTTGCGTGCGACCGTCGCCTTGGGAGCCGGAGTCTCTTCCGGATCGAGCGAGATGATGGTGATTCCGTCTTCGCGCAGGTAGAGATCCGCCACCCGGGTGAGATCCGCGACGGTGACGTCATCAAGTAATCCGAGGTAGTCGCGGGTAAAATTGAGGTTGCGAGCCTCATGCCAGTTGGAGGCCAAGTCGCTCGCCCGCCCGGAGGCGGTGGAGAGGGTTTTGAACTGCTGGGCAAAGACCTGGCGTCGAGCCTTGTCGAGGTCGCCCTCCAGATCGCACTGCATGGCCTGCTTGATTTCGGTGAGCACGCTCGCTTCGAGTTGGTCGCGCTTTTCGCGATCCACCTCTGCGGAGACGCTGAACATGCCGGGGCCATCGGGCGGACTCCAGGCCCAGGTTCCAATGTGGTGGGCCAGGCCTAGCTCCTCGTGCAGCCGGCGATAGAGATGCGAGGACTGTCCGCCGCCGAGAATGCCGCTGAGCAGTTCGAGGACGGGAGAATCGGGATGAGTGAGTCCTGGGGTCTGCCAGGCCAGGGTAGTTTTACTGACCGGGACCTGGAAGTTGCTCCGCGCTTCCCGGCGTCCCAGCTGACGGGGTTCAGGCAAGCCGGTTACTCCGCAGAGAGGTTGGGCCGGCAGGCTGGCGGCGAGGTTGGACAGCGTTTCGATCACGGCAGCGCTTTCAAAGTCGCCGGAAAGGACAAAGAAACTGTTGGAGGGGAGGTAGCGGCGCTGGTGGTAGCCGGTCATGTCCTCATAGCTCAGGGCATTGAAGAGTCCGAGGTGACCAATCACAGGATGGCGGCGGGAATCGTGCTGAAAAAAGGTCCGGAAAAGAAGGTGACTCGCCGCGGAATCCGGATCGTCGTTTCCCATGGCGATCTCGCGGCGAATGACCTCCCGCTCGGTTTCAAAGTCGTCCTTCGGAAAGACCGGAAGAAACACCAACTCAAAGAGGACCTCGAGGAAGGTGTCGCGGGCGGTACTGGGGCCGTCGATGTAGTAAACCGTGCGATCATAGGTGGTGTAGGCATTCCACTGGCCGCCTGCAGAGTTCACCCGCGTGGCGAGCTCCGCGCCGGGATAGGACTTCGTGCCCTTGAACACCATGTGCTCGAGGAGGTGAGAGAGTCCACTTCCTGCGAACCGCTCTTCGTGTTGGCTGCCGGTTTCGATCCAGAATTGAGCGGAGAGCACCGGCGCAGCGTGATCTTCCTGGAGAATCGCAGTGAGCCCGTTGGGAAGGGCGTGCAGCGAAGCATTGGTAGCGGGAAACTCCATCAGGGGGTGGCAACGTGTGGTTGCTACGTGGTTATTGAGGGGGCGTGCAGGGAGGTCAAGAGGCGATGAGGCCGCCTAATTGAAAAACGAACGAATCATCAAATTCTCTTGGCCCATAGGCACGATTTGCTAGAAGTCGGCATGTCCAAGAAGGGAGTCATCTCCATCATTGTGGTCTGTCTGCTTCTCGCAATTGCTGGTGCGAGTGTCTTGGGCTGGATGTATTTAACTCATGACCGAGTTGCGGTCGCCACCTATAAGGTGCAGATTCCGCCGGGGGCCAGGATGACAGATTTCATCTCCAAGGAAGATGAGATGATGAAGAGTGATGAGGTTCTGAAGCCTGTCGTGGCGAAGCTTGATTTGGTGGCTCGCTGGAAATTGGCGAGCGAGGAGGAGGCCCTGGCGCGCATCCGATCCAAGCTGATCGTTGAGTATTATGTGCCTGGTGACCGGGTTCGCGTGATGTACCGCGATCGCAGTCAGGATCGAGCCCTTGAAGTCCTTGAGTCGATCAATGAAGAGTTTGCCAAGATTCGCTACGAGGCGACGAAGAAGAAGACCATGCTGCCCGTCGTGCCGGCGGAGACTGTTCCTTAGACCCTCTTATTCTGCATCAACCTTGAGCGGGAGGTTCACGTTGGGGAAGTCCCTGAGGGTGAAGCCGAGCACGAATCCAAATTCGTCCTTGTCTCGATTGTCGCGGTGAAAGAGCCCCAGTGAGATTGCCCAGTTATCCAGGGTCCGGTGAAGCGAGTATTGCTGATGCTCCAATACTCCGTCGTCAAATTCCCAACGATGACTAAAGCCCGCGCCCCAGTCGTCATTGAAGCGTTGGTAGGCTTCATACTCGAGACGAATGGAGTTCTGCAGGATGGGGTGGTTGTTCAGGTAGCGATGGCGCAGGCTGATCTCAAGGCTCTCGGTTGGCATGTAGCGCAGGGTGGCGGCCACCTCGGTAAAGTCGCCTTCCTTCCCAAGCAAGGGGAGCTGGGTCTCAAGTCCGAGTTTCAGCCACGGGAGCGGATGGAAGAAGATGTCGTTGTAGAAGTTGGAGAATTTCCGATCGAACTCTGGATCGGTGAGGAACCAGTCAAAGTAGGAGTCGACCGTGAGCCATTCGTGAGTGTGGCCATCGCGACGGGTGAGGAAGCGGTTGCGGGCACCCAACCTGATGATGCTCCAGTCTTCCAGGTCGTCGATCGGACTGAAGCGTCCCACTCCAAGCGGGCGCGGTCGGGTGCTGGCGGTGAGGCGGTCGATGCGGGGAAAGCTTGAGTCCAGTTCATTGGTCGCGAGCCAGGAGGCATTGGCATAGGGCTGCACGACGTGCAGGAGTCCATCCAGGCCCAGTGATTCACTGTGGACTTCTGGATACTCTCGGGAAAACTTTATGGAGGCATCGATGCCGGCGAAGATGTGCTTGCGTTCATCATTTCCACTGAGACCGTCGACTGAGCGATAGCTTGTATATCCCAGTCCGGCGCGTGGCACGAGATTGAGCCAGCCATTGAGGGCGAGTGGGAGCGATACTTCCTGCCACAGGTGGAGGCGGGTGTAACCGTGTTTCCCGAGGATGGTGTTGATTTCCGCGATGCGAGGATCACCAAGGGGCCACGCGGCGGCCTCGGCTTTCAGGTCCCGTCGTTGAAAATCGGAAAGATGTTCGTTGTAGATGCCCAAGATCGCCTGGCCCTCGTGCAGGATTGCGGTTCCGAAGAGAGGATGGCGGACCTGATCGAGGGCTATCTCAGGAAGCCGGGTATCGGACTGGTAAAAGGAATTGGTTCGAAGTCGCCCCCAGAGGGTAATCAGGTTGCGATTCCGCTGATGAGTGAAGGAGAGAATATTGTCGGGATTTGGTTCGAGCCTGAAAGTTCCCGGATCGTAGTCCTCAAGATAGAAGCGGTCGCTGAGGTAGGTCAGATCGGCGTCGAGCCAGGAGTCGCCGCCTGCGATGAGATCCTTGAGTTGGAGGCGGTGACGCAGTTGGGCGCGGAAGCGATGATCGCTGACATCGTGTCGAGTTACGCCAATGCGGTTGTCGGTGGGACTCTGATCAGCGATGTAGTAGAGTTTGAGCCAGCCGAGATTCGAGTTTTCCTTGAGGCGGGTGTCGAAGAGATCGACGCCCGTTCCAACTCCGCGTTTGGCGAGGAGGTCGAGGTGCCATTGGGAGAGAATCCAGCTCTCGCGGCGTTCGCCGGTCTCTGGATCCTTTTCCCCGCCCAGCATGATGCCGTAGCGATTCAAGAGATAGGGTCCCCAGGTGGAGCGGGCTCCGGGGACGATGTGATAGCCCAGTTCCTTGTCGAGGGGCTGTGAGAGATAGGGGAGCCAGAAGATGGGCCTGTCTCCGAGATAGAACTTCATGCTGCGAAAGATCACCCGTTCGTCAGGGATGACGGTGGTCCGTTCCGCGCGCACCCAGAAGGAGGGGTTCTCGGAATCGTCTGTCGTTACGCCCGCATTCTCGCCGATGAAGTAGCGGCGCCCGTTCTTCTCCACCATGCGGAACTGGCCCGCTTCTAGCAGGATGGGATCCATTCCGGTGCGCAGGCCGTCCGCTTCGAGGCGCTTTTCTTCAAAGTGATAAATGGCGGTCTCCCCCCGGTGCAAAATCGCCCCCTGGTAGACGCTGACATCGCCTTGAAACCGAATGAACTTCTTCTTGCTGTCGACCACCACCTTGTTGGCAAACAACTGCAGGCCATTGTCGGCCCGGGCCTGGACGTCACCTTCATAAACAATGATCTCACTCACCGAGTCCCATTCGATTGAGTAGTCTCCTGTGATCTGGACGTTTTGCGGCAGGGTGGGAACGAGATTGAAAGGATTGTCGCCTCCGATCGGGCCACCATCCCCGGGCGTTGGGATGACCAGCAAATCGTCACCCGTGGGAGGGGGATCAACTTGGGCGCAAAGGAGGCTCGGAAGCCCCAAAAGGAGGGCGCCAAGCAGCGCAACGATCGCGCCCAAGGACGAACGATCGGAGAGAATTTGATTCCACCCCGCGACACCACCGAAGGCCATGGCTTCATGGACTCTTATTCGGAAGCCCGAAACAATCAAAATTGTTGGGAAATGATCGCAGGACTAAGATAGAAAGACGAGTGAAGATGGCCAAAGTCGATGAGTAGAAGCTACGGAACGGTTGGGATCGTGGGGGCCACGGGCTTTATCGGACGAGCCCTTGGCAGGGAGCTGAGTGCCCGTGGATGGAGGGTAGTTCGGTTCAGCAGACAGCCTCTGGAGGAGGGCGCTTGGCGCAGCGCGGCTGGAAAGTTGGATCTCGGGGGCCTGGATGCCGTGGTGAATCTGGCGGGAGAATCGGTCGCGCAGCGCTGGACCCGATCGAGGTGGGAGAGGATCGAGAACAGTAGGGTCGAACTGACCCGGGGCCTTGTCCAAGCCATCGAGCAGATGGCTTCTTGTGAGCGGCCGCGCGTGCTACTCAATTCGTCAGCGGTGGGGATATATCCCTCGAGCGAGGACGAGGAGTTGAGGGAGGATTCCGCCCTTGGAACCGGACGGATGGCTGGTCTGTGCCGGGCTTGGGAAGCCGCCGCACTGGAAGCGAGAAGCCTCGGCCTGCGAGTGGTCCCCTTGCGGACTGGAATTGTTCTGGGAAAGGGGGGCGACGCTTGGGAACGCCTGCGAATGTTGTTTTCCTGGGGACTTGGCGGCCGCCTGGGCTCCGGTCAGCAGTGGATGCCGTGGATTCACCTCGCCGATGAAGTGGCCGCCATCATCTTTGCTCTCGAAAGCGAGGATCTCAGCGGTCCGCTCAATCTCTGCGCTCCCAACCCGGTGACCAATCGCGAATTCACGAAGCGGCTGGGTGGCACGCTCGATCGCCCGGCCTTCTGTCACGCCCCGGGACCTCTCTTGAGCCTGATCCTGGGAGGGTTTGCCAAGGAAGGACTTCTCGCAAGTTGTCGCGCCTTGCCGGTAGGTCTTGAAGAACAGGGCTTCAATTTTAAGTTTCCCACCCTGCAGTCTGCTCTCGATGACCTGCGATCTTCCAGGGGCTGACTGTCGACGATCCGCGCAAATCTACCCCTTGTGCATCGCGCAAACCCACTCCACAATCTGTTGTGGGGCCCCGAACTTCTCCTTGTTAACAATCGATCGCACTGCTTGCTTGGGGCGCGCTCATGGCAATTCCGCAAAGCACGATTGCTCTGGTCTATGATTACGATCAGACCCTCAGTCCCAGTTACATGCAGGACGATGTGCTCTTTCCCGAGTTTGGGATCGATCCCGAGCAATTCTGGAACCGCTGCAACACGCTGGTCAGGGAACAACAGTGGGACGGCGAGCTCGCCTACATGAAGTGTCTCCTCGACTACCTGCAAATGGACGGGGTCACCAACGCCCGGCTCACCGAATTGGGTAGCGGGCTCCGCTACTTTCCCGGGGTGCCGGAGCTCTTCACGGAGATTCCTGCCGCCGTGCTCCGTCCTGAGCACAAAGCCGCCGGGGTCCACATCGAGCACTACATCATCTCTTCCGGGCTCAAGGCTCTTATGCAGGGCAGTATCCTGGCCGGCTATGTCAAAGCGATGTTTGGTTGCGAGTTTGGCGAGGATCACGAAGGCCGGATCAGCTTTCCCAAGCGCACCATTTCGCACACCACCAAGACACAGTATCTATTTCGCATCAACAAAGGCATGTTGGCCCACAGTGATGATGTGAATGATCATATGCCTGCCGAGATGCGTCCCATTCCCTTCGAGAACATGGTTTACGTGGGGGACGGGCCCACCGATGTGCCCTGCTTCACGGTCATGAAGAAGAATGGTGGTCACGCCATCGCGGTCTACAATCCAAATGATGCCACTGGCCGCAGCTTCAGGAAGTGTTTCCAACTCTGTACTCACGCCGATCGTGTGCAGCACATCGCTCCCGCCGACTACCGGAAGGGCAGCCACCTTCGCAACCTCCTGGAGGAGATGGTGCGTGAAACGGCGGACAATATTCTTGAGCGGCGCAAGGAAGAGCGCGACAACGCGACGGTGTCTGCACCGGGGTTCTGACAGGTGTTGAGGGGGAGGGGCCCAGGAATTAATGTCTGAAAAGAGACACTATCATTTTATCGGAGTGTGCGGGACCGCCATGGGAGCGGTGGCCGCCGGCATGAAGGCACGCGGATTTGCAGTCACGGGATCCGATGAGCACGTCTATCCCCCGATGTCCACCTTCCTCGAAGAGAGCGGGGTGGAGATCATCGCGGGCTATCGCGGGTCCAACATTCCGGAGAACGTGGACGTCACGATCATCGGCAACACCATCAGCCGGGGCAATGAAGAGGCCGAGGAAGTGCTCAATCGCAAGCTTCTCTATCAATCGCTGCCCGAAGTGCTCAAGGAGCAGTTTCTACGGGGCAAGCGCAATTTCGTGGTGACCGGCACCCATGGCAAGACGACCACCAGCGCCATGCTGGCGTGGGTTCTGCGCTCCGCCGGACGGGACCCAAGTTTCATGATCGGCGGGCTTCCCGCCAACCTGGGGAGCGGCGCGCAGTTCACCGATTCCGAGTTCACCGTCTTGGAAGGGGACGAATATGATACCGCCTTCTTCGACAAGCGTTCCAAGTTTCTCCACTACCTTCCCGAGTTCATCACGATCAACAATATCGAGTTTGATCACGCGGACATCTACGACACGCTCGATGACATCAAGCTCACCTTCAGGCGATTGCTCAACATTGTGCCCAGTCGCGGCCTCGCGGTGGTCAACGGCGATGATGGCAATGTGCTTGAGGTCGTGCGGGAAGCCCCCTGTCCGGTGCGCACAATCGGTTTCGGAGAGAACTGTGAGGTGAAAATCGAAGACGTCCTATACGAGCCGAAGGGGAGCAGCTTCACCCTGATGGGGGAACGATACTTTCATCCCATGGTTGGTGAGTTCAACGTGCGCAACGCTGCCATGGCCGTGGCGGGCGGTCTCTTTGCCGGCCTGAGGGCGGAGGAGATCCGCACCGCCTTCACCACCTTCGAAGGCATCGCCCGGCGCCAGCAACTCCGGGGAGAGGTCCGGGGTGTAAAAGTGGTGGACGATTTCGCGCACCATCCGACCGCGATTGGGCTCGCCGTTGGAGCCCTGCGGCAACGCTATCCCGGTTCACGCCTCTGGGTGATTTTCGAACCTCGCTCGAACACGACCCGTCGCAACATTTTTCAGAAGGAGCTCGCAGACGCTCTTGCCACCGCGGATTGCGCGATTGTCCCCGCCATTGCAGATCCCGAGAAATTTCCCGAAAACGAGCGGCTTGATCCGGAAAAACTGATCCGCGACATCAATGCGCGCGGTGGGAGCGGCCGCTACCTTGCAACGGTGGATGAAATCGCAAATCATATAGCCGCCGAAGCCAGGGAGGGTGACGTTGTCGCAGTGCTCAGCAATGGCGGCTTTGGGGGGTTGCATGGAAAGCTGTTAGAGAGGCTGGGAGGGTAGGGCGCTTGGGGCGGAGGTTTGCCCCTTTCGGGGTGCCTCCACTCCTGCCCGCCATCTGGCGTGGAGGAGCGACCGGCCAGGGCACCGAGAGTCAAATTTGCGCCGGCCGTTTCAGAGCGACTTCAAGAATTTGACGAGGGCGGAGCGATCAGCAGCCGGCATGGTGCGAAATGCTTCCTTGGCGGGCGTGCTCTCGCCGCCATGCCAGAGGATCGCTTCCTCGAGGTTCCGCGCGCGGCCGTCGTGCAAATAGGCTTCAGGCCCGCCACTGACCTTATTGGTCAGGCCGACGCTCCAGAGCGGAGCTGTGCGCCACTCCGCGCCACTCGCTTCGTGCTCGCCCATGTTGTCGGAGAGATCCGGTCCCAGGTCGTGGAGCAGGAGGTCGGTGAAGGGGTGGATGGTTTGTTTGCGCAGTTCCGTCATGGGATGGAACGAGCCGGTCGTCAGGGTTGGGAGGTGGCAATTCGCGCAACCGCTGGAGGTGAAAAGCCTCAGGCCGCGCCGGGCTTTGGGATCGTCAAGATCGCGGCGGGGGCTGACGCCCAAGGTGGCGAGGTAGCGTTCCAGGTGGCCGAGTTCGGGGGCGGAGAGCTCGGGGGCTCCCCCGGTGGTCCCGGCCCCGTCCTCGAGGATCGGGAAGATGGAGGTCGTGACGCCCATGTCGGTATTGAGGGCACTCGCAATCTGGTGACGGAGGCGAGCTTGTCCGGCCTTGTATCCGAAGCGGCCGAGACGCCACTCGCCGCTCTTCGGATCGTTCACAATCTGGATGGCGCCCGAGATGCCATCGCCGTCCTGATCATTCGGGTCGGCGAGGGCGAGGATGGTTTCCTCATCCAAGGCTTCGAGCAACCCCATCCCGACCAGGGGCGGAGTGAGGCGGACTGAGAAGTGCGAGGGGGCGGAACCGGTGAAGGTATAGTTTGGCTTGCGCAGGGTATACGGGGTGTCATCCCCGTAGGTTCCCTTGAGGATGGTATAGCTCGCGATGGTGGCACGGCCTTCCACAGGCCCTGTCGTGACCCGGGGTTGGAGGACTGAGCCGAGAACCGGATGGGGTGCTCCGTCCGCGGAGCTTCCGATCTTAATCACCGTCTGGTGCATGGGGGCGCCCACGGCCGGAGGCATGGCGCGGCCGTTGTTGAGATGGCAGGCGACACAGCTTCGGTTGATGAATTTTGGGCCGAGCTTGCCGACTTGCTGGGCCAGAACCGGGTTGCCCGCTTCGGAATGTCTCCCGGTGCCGAAGTCGGTGTGATGCAGTCGTCGTCCGAGCATGAATGATTGCGCACTCAGTTCTGCCATGTTCCCTGCCATTTGCTTGAAGAGGTGGTCCGGTTCGTTGGAATACTGATAGTGGTTGGTCGTCCTCCCGCCCAACCAGGCCTCCTTCGGGATCGGGAAGGAGTCCAGCCGGGGGCCCACCGCTTGCCAGGGTTTGATCCCCTCGCCAATGATGTAGAGGTAGGCGGTTCCATAGTAGTTCGAACGTCCGTTCGGTGGCGCTAGGAGGAAGGGGCTGAACTCAAATTCCATGCGGTCGCCCACGCGCAAGGGGCGATTTCCTTCCAAGGGATAGCGGTTGAAGCTTGTGGTGTAACGGTTGGGACCCGCGGAATCGCTTGGCCCGACCTGCGTCGGTCCCAGGTTGTAGTGATATTCGGCGACGGTGTTGAGGCCACGATAGAAGGCACGGAAATCACGGACCCCGAGCGGCCAGAGGGAGGAGAGGTTGACCTCGATATTCGTCCCGCCTTTCGCCACGTAGTCCACGATCTCAATGGTCGTGGTGCGGTGCTCCCAATAGAAGCGCAGGTAGTGGTCGTAGGCTTGGAACGGGATCCCATTGACAAGGTCCTCCCGGGCGTGTCGATCGCGTCCCCGGTCCGCGATCCGTGTGATGAGGGCAGAGGGCGTGTCGATTGTGGTGGCCGGTTCGAGGGTTGTGGTGGCGTCGAAGAGCGGAACGGGGATGCGGGGGTTTTCGGCGAGGATGACGGGTTTGCTTTCTGGAGGGCGCGCTGGCGGGTTTCCTTGGAGCAAGGTGCTGAGGGCGAGGAAGAGAGCCGGATACCGGAAGGAAATCAGTGGTCGGATCATGAGCTTGGTCGGGGTCAAAATGAGCGAGGAGCCTCGAGGCCACCAATCAAACTGCCCATCGCCGCGCTCCCACCTGGCTTGCGATGGCGGCGAGAAAGAGAATTGAATTTCAGATGCCGGGACGGTCCGAAACTCTCGAGTTCAGCGGAAGCACAACGAAGGAGATTGCAGCCCATCCATCAAGCTCGCTGACCATGGAGGGTCAAGGGCATTCGGAACTTGATCAGGGGGGCGGGAATTCGAATTTGATCGTGGAGAGGATGGCGTGACCGATCGCGTTCCAGGGCCTGTCTTGGAGGGGGAAGTCACCTTCGAGGCACTCGTAAACGACCACTTACCCTTTGGGGGCAGAAGCTGCCAGGGCGGGAACTTCGCGGCCCGAAAGCTGGGTGTTCAAATTGATCGAGATCCGGAGAGCGGCCATCTGGTTCACGAGGCTGCGATTCTTGCTGACTATTTCTGCGACCGTCGGGTGAGTGTGGTTGGCGAGGATGTAGCGGCCAATTTCGGCTAAAAGCAACACCATCTCATTTTCAAGGGTTCCGAATTCTGAACGAGTTGATGAGATATCGCGATTGGTCTGGCCGATGTTTTGATAACTTCCAAACGCCTCGTCGCGCATGTCTCCGCGCCGTTTGTCGATCCGCTTGTCGAGATCCTGGATCTCCTTGTTGATATTATCAATCTTCACGGCGAGAGTGTCGCGTTGTTCGCGGAGGGACTTGAAGCGACGCTTGAGATTCAGGAGTTCCTTCTTGGATTCCTCAACCTCGGGAGTGTGGGTCCCGCTTTCACTGATGAGGAAGTCGAGTTTGGCCTTGATGCCGTCGTGGAGGCGTTTCACGGAGCGAGCGTCTGCCAGGATGACTTCCCGTTCGGACCCCAGGCGTTCGCTCTTGGCGTTGAGCGTTTCCCGCTCTGCAACGAGTTCCTTGGTGCTATCCACCACCAGGCCGAGGAGTTCAGAGCGTTGGTCATGCGACTTTTGCAGGCTGTCGTTGGCCGAATCGATCTTGTGGGCGAGATCGTCGTGCTTTTTGGTGAGCGTTCGCAGTTTCCAGTATTCGACCGAGAGTTCTTCAATTTTCTCCGCGTCATTCCAACAGAGCCGGCCCAGAATTTCTTCGGCCTCCCGGAGCAAGTGGAGCTCCGAGGCGGCATTCGTCGCGTGGCGTTGGTTCAACGAAATGCCGAAATTCTGGCCGATGCGCCAAAGGAGATAACGGGTGCGGGTCATGCGAGGCGGGCGGATGCTGCGCAGTCAGAGGCGGCGCGGCAACCGCTATTTTTTCTGGAGGAGCTTTTGGAGGCTGCGCACGACCGTAAAGTCTTCCAGGGTAGTGACATTTCCGGTGACCTTTCCGGTGGCGACCAGTTCCTTGAGGATCCGGCGCATGATTTTCCCGGAGCGAGTTTTGGGGAGACCGTCGGGCGGAAAATAGATTTCATCGGGCCGTGCAATCGCGCCGATGGCCTTGGTGACGTGGGCTTTGAGATCCTTCTCGGCGGCCGGAGAGGCCTTGGCTTGGCCTTTGAGGGTCACGAAGGCAACGATGCCCTGGCCTTTGATTTCGTGCGGTCGGCCG
>Ga0302119_10000409_pt1 | contig 19158 bp, 12 predicted proteins | sample AG5_Tmax_MG_FD_203114 | JGI IMG/M metagenome (GOLD analysis project Ga0302119, IMG submission 203114) | Marine microbial communities from Western Arctic Ocean, Canada - AG5_Tmax | ecosystem: Environmental > Aquatic > Marine > Oceanic | place: Canada: Western Arctic Ocean | collected 2017-10-01 | reverse complement strand
CTGCGCACCTGGAAAGCAATATTAATATTGAGGGGGGGGCAATGCTCAATAAAATCACGCAGTTTCAGTTATATGATGTTACTGGCAGAAAGATCAAAAGATTTGACCTGAACCAACCGTTCCCCCGTACAATGAACATGTCAAGTTTGCAAGCAGGAATTTACTTTTATGAGATAGTGATTAAAGACAAATACAATCGTATGGAAGTCGAGGTTTACAAAGGTAAATTGATACTGACTGCGGATTAATCAAGCTGAGACCTATCGCTCCTGTACCCATGTCCGTTCACCAACATTCTCTTAATATTATTGTTCCCTGTTTCAACCCAGACCCGGGCTGGGAACACAAGTTCATACAGTATTACCAGGACCTCTCTGAAAAAATCGGGGAAGGCTGCACCTCCCTGATCCTGGTGAATGATGGGTCTACAACAGAGGTCAACGATGGCCAGATAGACAGGATTAAAGCAATAATCCCGGAAATGAAATACCTACAATACCCTAACAACAAGGGAAAGGGCCATGCATTGAGAACAGGTATACAGAACTCCAAAAGTGAATTTACCATCTTCACAGATGTTGATTTCCCCTATGAAACAGACAGCGTAGTAGAAGTATATCGACAGCTCTGTAATGGCACGGACATAGTGTTAGGATACAGAGAGCAGGACTACTACGCAAAGGTTCCTCTGTTCCGGAAATTGTTGTCCAAAGGTTTGCGATGGGTGCTAAAATCCTTGTTAAAATTGTCAATTACTGACACGCAATGCGGATTAAAAGGGTTCAATGAATCAGGAAAAAAGTTATTTTTGGCAACGACAATTGACCGGTTCCTGTTCGATTTGGAGTTCGTCATGCTATCGTCAAAAGACACCACTATCTCCACGGCACCTGTGCTTGTTAAACTCCGTGAAGGAGTGATCTTCAGCAAAGTCAATATGAAAGTGCTTTTAGTCGAGTTGGCAAACTTGTTCGTACTTACCTTTTACAAAAGAAAGCCTTCTCCCCATGCCTAAACAGTCTATAGGTATCATTGCGGTTACTGCTGTAGCAACTATCCTGGTAATCACTTCGCATTTTACACTGATTACAAACCCCAACAATTTCTACTTAGGTGCTGGTATAGATGGATTCAAAAATTACTATACCCTGGATTATCACATCAAATACGATAGTTCATACAGCCATTTTGAGGGAATGAACTATCCTTACGGTGAACATGTGGTATTTACTGACAACCAGCCCCTTATCTCCAACACTCTTAAGTTTATATCGAACAATATTGTCGATATCTCCGGTTACACTGTTGGTATTGTGAATATGCTCATGCTTTTGTCAATAGTACTTACCTCCCTGATTCTTTACCTGATCTTTCAACGGTTTAAGATACCTGGTCTGTGGGCCGGAATCTTTGCTATAGGGATTGGCTTTATGGCGCCTCAAATTCACAGGATGGGTGGACATTACGCGCTAGCCTATGGCTTCATTATTCCATTGTGCATACTGCTCTGGCTGCGCTTCTCTGAACATCCAAATTGGAAGAATAGCCTTTTACTAGGCCTCGTAGTGCTTCTATCCTCACTAATACATATGTACTATTTTGCCATCCTCGGCTTCTTTCTACTCTTACACATGATACTTGCCCTGGTGAACCATAGGTCTTTCGATCAGCTCAGATACACTGCTAAGCATCTGCTGATCCAGGTGATTCTTCCATACTGCCTGATTCATCTATGGTTCTTCTTAACAGACTCAGTAGAGGATCGGCCTGCCAACCCGTTCGGCTTCCTGGACTACCGAGGCCGCTGGCAGGGCATATTCTTGCCAATCACCTACCCCATAGGAAACTTCATTCATTCAATAAAGTCTATTCCCCAACTGGAGTGGGAAGCGATTTCATATATAGGGCTCATCCCTGGCATTTTCCTTGTTCGCTATAGCATTCTTGCTCTTTTACGTTTTGCAAGATCTAGGGGGAAAGAAATAAGGGCTGTATCAGAAAACCCTGAGCTGAACATGCTCTTTCTGATCTCAGCACTTATCCTCCTCTTTTCACTTGGCATACCTTTCATCTGGAACCTGGAATGGCTGGTGGAATACCTGGGCCCGCTCAAGCAATTCAGGAGTATTGCCCGCTTTGGATGGGTATTCTATTATGGCATTAACATAATCGCCTTTGTCGAACTGTTCAAGTGGACTGAGAATAATTTGACAGGAAAACAAGAAAGAAACATCACTTTATCCATCGCCGTCATCTTCCTGCTATATGAAGCCCAAATGTTTCACAATAAAAACGACTATTACGACCTTACCTCTACACACGAACTAGAACATCCTAATTCTCCATCCTTTGTTGACCACCCACTCTCAAACATTGAGGCGCACGATTACCAGGCAATACTACCCCTGCCCTACTTCCATGGTGGTTCTGAAAACTTTTCACGCAAGGACAAAGGGAAAATCGGAAAGAACACTATGGTAGCATCCCTCATATCTGGTCTACCAACATCAGCGGTGATGATGAGTAGGACCTCACTCTCGCAAACACTAAATAATATGCAACTTGTGCTGGAACCCTATACTGGTTATAGCGTCACCTCGGAATTTAAATCAGATAAGCCATTGCTCCTATGGATTGACAGAAGAGCAACAGTATCCCAAGATGAGCAAGCCCTTATTGAACGCTCCACTATAATTTATGAAGATACTGAGGTAAAGCTGGGAAGCCTTCCGATCACAGAATTCTCTAACGGATTACATGAGCAGTTCCTGACAGCCAGGGCTGAAGCACATGATTCTACCTTGCATAGCGTTGGAGGATTTCTTACCCGGGATTCCATATTCAATTTTTACCACGAGTATAAATTTTCTGAAACAGGTGCTATTGATCAATGGATAAAAGACACCAGTAAAGGCAATATCAGGGATAAGAACGTAATATACAACGCTACCTTGCCATTCCAGGACACCACCGGTTATATTATGTCTTTATGGGTGAAATTCAATGGTGACCAGCACCCTACTTGTCGTATATACATTGAGGAATCAGATGCAGGCGGCAACATCATACACGAGCAATCACGCTCATACGGGGAGATCGTGAAACTGCTGGATAAGGACTGGGCCCTCCTCGAATATCACTTTAAACCACACGCCAAAGAGAACACCATGCGTTTCACAATTAGTAAGCCAACCTATCAGAACATGACAACTTACTGGAACAATCTCCTGATTCGTCCTTTGGGAAATGATATCTATTATCTACGAGATGACGATGTTGTGTTCAAGAATGGAAGAAAATACGGGTCCGGGTATTAACTAAAAGCCTGAGCCTCTCACAGTTTGTCAATCACAATTAGCAGACTAGTACTCTGGATAGACACCCTTATTGTCAAGCACTGATTCTATTTTCTCCAACACCTCTGGATTCAACTTCTCCACCACCTCAAGACAACCAATATTTTTCTCAAGCTGAGCAGGCTTAGATGCACCGAGGATGAGGGTACTCACATCTGGATTCTTCAAGCACCAGGCAAGAGCCATATTGGTGATACTCACCCCAATATCTTCTGCAATCTTACTGAGTTCTCTCACCTTATCAATACGCTCAGCACTCAGTGTTTTGTCCAAGAGCCAGTCAAAACCCTCCATGGCCAACCGAGAGTCCTTCGGAATACCGTCATTGTATTTTCCTGTCAGCAAACCCGATGCTAGGGGTGACCAGACCGTGGTTCCCATCCCATGATCACGAAAAAGCTTATAGTAATCTACCTCAAAAGCTTGACGGTGAAACATATTATAGTGCGGTTGCTCCATCATAGGGGGAATAAGGTTATTGACCTTTGCCACCATAATGGCCTCCTGTATCTCCTGTGCTGTCCATTCAGAAGTGCCCCAGTAGAGGATCTTTCCCTGTTGTATCAGATTGTGCATGGACCAAACTGTTTCCTCCATGGGCGTATGAAGATCCGGACGATGGCAAAAATACAGATCAAAGTAATCCACTTGCATACGCCTTAGGGATGCATTACAACCCTCTACAATATGCTTTCTGCTCAACCCCTTTTGATTGGGGAGGTCCCCGCCCCAGTATACCTTACTCGACACCAAATAGGTATCCCTGGGCCACTTCATTGCCTTCAAAATATCTCCCATCACAACTTCAGACTGCCCTTTTGAGTATATCTCAGCATTGTCAAAAAAATTAATACCATTATCATAAGCAAGTGCCATACAATCTCTGGCTACATTATTGTCAACCTGTTTCCCAAAAGTGATCCATGACCCAAATGACAGCACGCTTACCTGCAAGCCTGACCTGCCCAGTCTTCTATATTCCATTATAGTATATTGTTAATTGTGTTATTCCCTTATTGAGATGATCTTAAAGACCGTCCTACGGTTCTTTCCCCTGTCAGCTTCATTCGTATTGGGACGGATTTGTTTGGTTTCACCATACCCCACATAGCTCAGGCGTTCTTGAGCAACACCCTTATCCACCAGGTACTGATAAACAGATCTTGCCCTATTTTCTGATAATACCTGATTCGCTTCCAGACCACCTACATCATCAGTATGCCCCTGGATCTCAATACCCACATTGGTGTTCATATTCAAAAACTCCATCAGCTTACGTAGCTCGGCCTGTGAGGTCCCACGCAATTCGAAAGACCCGCTTTCATAAAAGATATTCTTAAGCGTGATAAAAACTCCAGTGTCAATTCTTTGCAGGGGCACATCCATCAAGAATGGCTTGGACCCCGTACCAGCCTTCTTTAGGGAGAAGTTTTCAGAGTAGAATGTATGTCTCTTCTTAGAAACATTGAGCGCATAATTTCTATTCGTTGGCAAACAAACCAGGAATTCCCCGGTCACCCTGTCAGAGTAAGACTCAACAATTACTTCTCCCGTTTGCAAATCGATTAGTTCAAACCGGGCCCCCAGGCTTTTCTTGGTTTGATTGTCATAAACCTTGCCTTTCATGTAGGTAACCCGAACGGGGCGTACATCCTCATGCAGCTCAAACTGGTACATGTCCAAACCACCCTCGCCACCTTCCCGGTTGGAGGAAAAGTAGGCAGTTTCTCCTCCGGCAGCTACTATAAGGCCATTTTCATCATTAAATGTATTGATGGGATAACCCAGGTTTACGGGTTCTCCCCAGGATCCGTCTTCCTGTCTCTTTGACATGAAGATATCCAAACCACCCATACCAACATGTCCATTTGAAGCAAAATACAGCGTCTGATTATCAGGATGGATAAACACAGCTTCTTCCCTACCTGAGGTATTTATAGGGGAGCCCATATTTTTGGCCTCACCCCAAACACCGGCATCAGTTAGTTCACTCACCCAAATATCAGCATCTCCCAAACTGCCCTTTCTCTGGCTTACAAAATATAAAGTCGTGCCATCCGAAGCGTATGATGGCTGCACATCCCAGGCTTTAGAACTTATGGGTGGCCCCATATTAACCGGCATTGACCAATCCTGTCCAACTTTCTTTACAAAGAAAATATCACAGCTGCCATATCCCTTTCTATTAGGTCCGTACCCATCAAGTTCATCACATGCTGAGAAGATAATTATTTTACCATCAGGCGAAATCGTTGGAGATCCTTCATTATAGTGCGTGTTTATCGGTGATCCCATGTTAAAACACTTTGACCATTGGCCATCCAATTTCCGACTCACATAAAAGTCCTCCTGTTCACCAAAGTAATTTTGCTTGTCCTTAATTCGACGTGTATAAAGCAATACGTCATTGTCTGCTGTGATTCCCGGGTAGTACTCATCATAAGCTGAATTTACATTTGGCCCCAGATTTTCTGGATTAAATGGTACTGGATTCTTCATTGCAACTTCCGCGAAGTCACAAATTGAAATATTGAACTCCGATAACTTCCGGTACTTCTCACCCATCCCAGGTAAAGAAAGAAAAGACTTGTGATGCTCTCTGGAGTTCATGTAGTCTCCGACATAGAGCTCTAAGGATGCCAGGTTGAATAGTGCTGGAGGATAAAACCCTGGGTCAATCGCTATGGCCTTCCTATAAGAGTTGATAGCATCTACAGGCCTTCGGAGCTCTGAATAAACTCCCGCAAGCAGGAGGTAAGCCTCAACGAAACCTGTGTCAATTTTCAGCGCCCCTTCCAACTCTATAACCGCCAGACTGTTCTGGCGACTGTCATACAACTCCTGCGCTTTAGCGTATAATTTGATTGCCTTCTTTGAGGATGATGTATACTCCTGGGCCCAAAGTGCACCTACAAAAAGATGCAAAAGTAGGTACCCTAGAAGTAAACTACGACGCAATATTGCCTTCATTTTTTAACTTTACACGTAAACACGTCTGATACAAACATACAGTTATAACCATATCCTAACAAGGTGTTTGTGCAATTATTGAGCCGGCGCACTGCATGAGCAAAATACTGGCCGGTTATTTCAGGGGTGAAACATTATTAACGAGTGATCTGAGGAGAAATTATTCATGATTAATCAAATATGTTAAGTATTCAGCAAATACTTACAAAGTACTGGGGACACACCACTTTTCGTGATGTCCAGGAGGATATCATCCAGTCGATAATGGATGGGAATGATACACTGGCACTACTGCCCACAGGCGGTGGCAAATCAGTATGTTTTCAGGTGCCTGCTGTGGCCATGGAAGGTGTTTGCCTGGTAATATCACCTCTTATTGCCCTGATGAAAGATCAGGTCGAAAACATTAGGGCCCGGGGGATACCTGCTGTTGCACTATACTCTGGCATGCGGCACTCAGAAATTGATACGGCACTGGACAATTGCATTTACGGCAATACAAAACTCCTTTACATCTCTCCAGAAAGAATGGCAACAGAAATTGTAAGAACGCGCATACAAAAAATGAAGTTGAGCTTTTGCGCAGTTGATGAAGCCCATTGCATCTCCCAATGGGGTTATGATTTTCGCCCGGCTTATCTAAATATCGCGGCCATAAGAGAGCTCCACCCCAATCTTCCATTTATTGCATTAACAGCAACAGCGACACCTAAAGTGGTTCTTGATATTCAGGATAAACTAGCATTCAGGAAAGAGAACGTATTCCAGAAGAGTTTTGAACGAAAAAACCTGGCGTATGTAGTGCGTCGTGTGGATGACAAACACAAGAAAATGCTACAGATCATTAAGGCTGTTCCAGGTTCGGGAATTATTTATGCCAAAAGCAGAAAGAAAACACAGGAAATCACAGCATCGCTTAAGCGAGAAAATGTCTCAGCCGACTTCTACCATGGAGGACTGGATTATAAAGAACGTACTGCAAAGCAAGATATGTGGATGGAAGGCAAATGCCGTATCATGGTTGCCACAAATGCATTCGGCATGGGAATCGATAAAGGTGATGTACGCTTTGTCATCCATCTAGAGCCACCTGACTCTCTTGAGGCTTATTTCCAGGAAGCCGGAAGGGCTGGCCGGGATGAGCAAAAAGCATATGCTGCCTTACTCTATAATAATACAGATGAATTACAGGCTGAAGAATATATCAAATCCGGGTTCCCCACTATAGAAACAATCAAAAAGGTGTACCAATGCCTCGGCAACCAAAATCAGCTGGCTATAGGTGGCGGAGAAGGTACCTCCTTTGATTTTAATATCGGTGATTTCTCAAGGACCTATAAGATGAACATCCGAGAGATATTCAACTCCATTAAATTCCTTGAAAAAGAAGGGCTGGTGAGTACTACTGATTCCTTCAGGGTGCCGTCTACGATGATGGTGATGATGAATAAATCCGATCTTTACAACTTCCAGGTTAAAAACAGTAAATATGATGTGTTTGTAAAACTGTTACTGAGATCCTATGGTGGTGGATTTGATGGGCATGTCAAGATCAATGAAGGAGAAATAGCCAAGCGTTATAATTCGTCAGTACAGAATGTCGAAAAGATGCTCAATCAGCTAAACAAAATGGAGGTCATCGAATACCAGCCCCAAAACAAAGCCCCCAGAATTTTATATATGCAGGATAGAATTGACACCCAAAACCTAAGACTTGCCCCAGAGAACTACAGGATGATCAAAGAGCTGGCTATTGAGAAATCTGCGGCAGTCATTGAATATGCCCAGGGAATTGCTAAGTGCAGGAGCATTACCTTGCTCAAATATTTCGGTGAAGAAGAAGCCTACCGCTGTGGCACCTGTGATATATGTCTTGAGCGCAATAAGATCGAACTTAGCGACCTGGAGTTTGAATCGGTACTGGAGATAATAAAGCCCATGCTGCAGAAAGAGGGCAAAACGATTGAAGAACTGGTTGAGCTAATCACTGAAACTCCAGAGGACAAGGTGCTCAAGGTAATACAGTGGCTGCTTGATGCAGAGAAAATCCACTATGACGATTTAGAGAAATTGCACTGGTACAACATTCCTGGGGTCGGCAGATAAGGGATGGCAAAGCTTACAGAGACATTCTACCAGGATTCGGATGTAGTGCAGATCAGTCAAAAGCTGCTGGGCAAATTTCTTATGACCTATATCAATGGCCACATTACCGGGGGTATCATAACCGAGACCGAGGCCTATGCAGGAACAGGTGATAAGGCCTCGCATGCCTACGGCGGAAGGCGTACCAAGCGGAATGAAATCATGTATTATAAAGGAGGTGTTGCCTATGTTTACTTGTGTTATGGGATACATCACCTCTTCAATGTGGTCACCAATAAGGAAGGCGTACCGCATGCTGTTCTGATCAGAGCTATACAGCCGATGGAAGGCATTGACCTCATCCTTAAGCGCAGGGGCATGAACAGGAATAGCAAGAAGGCTGTGGCAAATGGGCCCGGGACCCTATCCAGGGCATTGGGTATCAACTCAGGTGACAATGGAAGCTCACTGTCGGGTGATAGGATTTGGATTGAAGACAGAGAAATTGAAGTGCCAACTGCTACCATCATAGCGGGACCTCGAATAGGCGTCGATTACGCTGCTGAAGATACTGGACTGCCATACCGCTTCAGAATCAATATATAGATAGCATGTCTACAGAAAATTCGTATCGTGCCATTTGGAACATCTCCTATCCGATCATAATCGGATACATGGCACAAAATATTGTCTATGTGGTGGATACTGCTTTCCTGGGAAGAGTGAGCGAGGTAGCATTAGGAGCAGGTGGGTTGGCAGGCCTCTACTATATAGCAGTGTTTATGCTAGGCATGGGCTTTGGTACAGGCAGCCAAATCGTAATTGCACGTCGCCACGGTCAGGGGAAAATTGATTCTATTGGGAAAATTGTTGATCATACCTGGTACTTCCTCGCCGGCTTTGCCATTGTCGTATTCCTGTTCCTAAGATATGCCACCCCCCTGTTCTTTGCATCCGCGTTGGACTCCGTTGAGGTCAACCAAGCTTCCATAGAATATCTTGACATCCGTGCATGGGGGATCTTTTTCGCCTTTATCAATGTAGCATACAGGGCATTTTTCGTAGGCATAGGTAAAACCCAGGTATTAATATGGAGTACAGTGATAATGGCTGTGGTGAACATTCTCCTCGATTACGCCTTGATCTTCGGACATTGGGGATGCCCGGCAATGGGTATTGGAGGTGCTGCTCTGGCATCGATTATTTCCGAGGCCTTTACCACCCTGTACTTTACCTGGTATGCTGTGCGTAGAGGAGACAGCGCTGCTGTCACATTTAAGTACAAATATGGCTTCCTGAAATTTACAAAACCAGAATTTAGCATACTAAGGGATTTGCTTAATATCTCCATTCCCGTGATGTTTCAGAACTTCATTTCTTTGGGCGGATGGTTCCTGTTCTACCTCATAATAGAGGGGATGGGTGAACGGCCACTTGCTATCTCAAATATTGTAAGAAGTATCTATCTCATTCTGATGATACCGGCATTGGCTTTCTATTCCGCCACATACTCCCTGGTTTCAAACACAATTGGAAGAGGAGCATCTGGTGAAGTCAAACCTCTCCTCAAGAGAATCATTGGCCTCGGTTTTGTATCCTCAGTGGCTTTAAGTTTGTTGGTGAGTTTATTTCCCTACTCTATTATTGGAATTTACACCAACGATACCAACCTCATATTAGCGAGTTTGCCCACTTTGAGAGTAATTTCAATTGCGCTTCTTTTAGTTCCGATATCTATGGTTCTTTTCGCAGCCATTTCGGGACTGGGCAATACGCGTATGGCACTTGCCCTTGAAGTCACCACGGTGGGAATATACCTGGTGTGTACCTATTACTTCGCGAAGATCCTTGCCTGGCCGGTTGAACAGGTATGGTATGCTGAGTTCGTGTATCTAATCACACTTGGAAGCCTGTCTTTTGCCTACTTTAAGACTGCAGACTGGAAGTCTCTGGAAGTGTGAAGCAGGTCTTTTTTGAGCTTTACCCATTTTCATTCGTATAGAATAGCGTACTAGCATCGTTTCCTTGACCAAGCACTACACCGGACTACAGGCAAGCGGGACTTGTCTAAATTAGAGGTGCCGACATCAGAGTATCTTCTTATTTTTCTTACCTTCGTGGTGACCAAAATAGGGATTGTCTCCCATCCTTGAAGCCTCATAAATCTGTTTTGCCGAAAGAGACAACAAAAAAGAAAAGTGCTAATGCCATCTCCTTTGACACCTTCAAGAAGGAGGTACTCTCTGATTATCAATATGCGTTAGAGAGCAGAAAAGCCAGCTTGCTAGGCCGCAAGGAAGTATTATCAGGCAAGGCCAAGTTTGGAATATTTGGCGACGGCAAAGAAGTAGCTCAGCTTGCAATGGCCAAGCACTTCAAAAACGGAGATTTTCGTTCCGGATATTATAGAGATCAGACCTTCATGATGGCTGCAGGACTACTCACTGCTAGAGAGTTTTTTGCACAACTTTACGCCAACCCTGACCTTGACGCTGAACCAGCATCCGGTGGGAGGCAGATGAATGCACATACAGCAACACGCAGTTTGAACCTGGACGGCACCTTTAAGGACCTCACCAAGATGAAGAATTCCTCAGCGGATATGTCTCCAACAGGAAGTCAGATGCCGCGGCTGCTGGGATTGGCTTATGCCTCCAAATTCTATAGGGACAATAAATATCTTGAATCGAATAGTGGTTTTTCGGTCAACGGAAATGAAGTTGCATTTGGCACAATAGGAGACGCAAGCACCTCTGAAGGCTTGTTCTTTGAGACCATAAATGCAGCTGGAGTACTGCAGGTCCCCATGGTAGTGTCTGTATGGGACGATGGGCATGGCATTTCTGTATCTAAGAAACTTCAAACTACCAAGGAAAGCATATCTGAACTACTTAAAGGCTTTCAACGAGACCCTGACAGAACTAAGGATGGAGAGAATGGAGCAGGATTGGAAATATTCAGGGTGAAAGGTTGGGATTACCCAGCGTTGTGTGAAACCTATAACAAAGCAGTGGGTATCGCCCGGGAAAACCACATACCTGTACTGATCCATGTTGAAGAAATGACCCAACCCCAGGGTCACTCTACATCAGGCTCCCATGAACGGTACAAATCTAAAGAACGCCTTCAGTGGGAAAAAGAAATGGATTGTATTGCAAAAATGAAGGAATGGATCATCAGTTCGGCAATTGGTACAGAAAAAGAGCTTAATGATATTGAAGGAAAGGCTGAAGAGCATGTTAAGGAGGAGCAGAAAGCAGCATGGTCGGCGTTTCAGGTACCAATCAAAGCAGAAATTGAGGAAGTAACCACAATAATCACACAAATAGCAGCCCAAAGCACCCACAAGAGTTTTGTCGACAAAATTGCAGGTGACCTCAAATTGAATAATTCTGTAGACCGGGCGATGTTGATGGTGGCTATTAAGAAATCTCTTCGAATAGTCAGGAGTGAATCTATTCCACAATCGCAGCTATTGGCGGATTGGTTATCTGAGTCAAAGATCGCAAACTATGAGCGTTACAACACTTTTCTGCATAGCCACTCTACAAAATCGGCATTAAAAGTAAGGGCTATTACTCCTACGTATGCAGCCAATAGCAATTTACAGGATGGACGTATCACCCTTAGAGACAATTTCGATGCGATCCTGACTAAGTACCGGGAAGTTGTGGTATTTGGCGAAGATTCCGGGAAGATAGGTGGTGTAAATCAGGGATTGGAAGGTTTACAGGATAAATATGGGGTGCTTCGCGTCTTTGATACAGGTATAAGAGAAACTACAATAATTGGACAGGCTATTGGTTTGGCCATGCGTGGGTTGCGTCCTATTGCTGAGATTCAGTACCTTGACTATCTACTCTACGCTATTCAAATAGCCAGTGACGACCTTGCAACGCTTCAGTACAGGACCAAGGGAGGGCAAAAAGCGCCTGTGATCATCCGAACCCGAGGACACAGGCTGGAGGGCGTGTGGCATTCAGGTTCTCCAATGGGTATGATCATCAATTCTCTTCGTGGCATATATGTGTGCTGCCCAAGGAACATGACACAGGCAGCCGGCTTTTACAACACCCTGCTAGCTGGTGACGATCCTGGAATTGTCATTGAATCACTCAACGGTTATCGCCTCAAAGAAGACGTTCCAACCAATCTTGGTGAATTCAGGGTACAGCTAGGCATCCCTGAAGTGATCGTGCAAGGAGAAGACGTCACACTCGTAACCTATGGTTCCATGGTGAGGATGGTGGAAGCAGCAGCTAGGGAGCTTACAGAAGTAGGTATAAGTGTAGAGGTAATTGATGTTCAAACCCTCTTACCCTTTGATATAAACAACTCAATTGTAGACTCTGTGAGGAAAACCAATAGGGTTGTGTTCATCGATGAGGATGTTCCCGGAGGAGCAACCGCTTTTATGATGCAGAAAGTCCTTGAGGAACAGGGCGGATTCCAGCATTTAGACTCTCCTCCTAAAACACTAACTGCCAGAGAACACCGCCCTGCTTATGGTACTGATGGAGATTATTTCTCTAAACCCAGTATTGAAGATATCTTTGATTCAGCCTACACCTTGATGAATGAGGTGGATCCCGCAAAGTATCCCAAACTCTATTAATTTAACCATCCTTTAATGGATAATAAAGTAACGGAATCCAACTCATTCTACAACGATTTGGAGAAGATGTCGGTGGGAGAACTCCTTACTAACATCAATCAGGAGGATGCCACTATTACCGACGCAATTCAAAAAGCAATTCCGTCAATTGAAAAACTAATACGCATCATTGTAGAGAAAATGAACAATGGTGGTAGGCTTTTCTACATTGGAGCCGGGACCAGCGGAAGATTAGGAATCGTAGATGCTTCCGAATGTCCGCCTACATTTGGTGTTGAACATGGTTTGGTGATAGGGTTAATTGCCGGTGGTGATCCTGCAATAAGAAGAGCCGTTGAATTTGCTGAAGACGACCCGGAAGGTGGTTGGAAAGACTTGATCAAGCATAATATCTCTGAGAAAGACGTGGTAATTGGCATTGCGGCATCAGGTAGTACCCCGTATGTGGTTGGGGGCTTAAAGCTATGTAATGCAAACAACATTGCTACAGGTGGAGTCACTTGTAATCCTGGAAGTCCATTGGCCAAAGAGGCGCAATACCCAATTGAGGTAATTGTAGGGCCTGAGTTTGTAACCGGCTCCACCAGAATGAAAGCGGGAACTGCACAAAAACTGGTACTGAATATGATCTCCACATCCGTGATGATCAAATTAGGCAAGGTCAGAGGCAATAGAATGGTGGATATGCAGCTTAGCAATAATAAACTCGTTTCCCGCGGCACCAGGATGATTATGGAAGCACTGAAAATCCCTGAAAAAGAAGCCGCCAAACTCCTGGAGGAGTTCGGAAGCGTAAGAAAAGCTGTGGACAATAGATCCTAAAACCAATATACTCCCCACGATTAGAACATTTCCTTAACATTCACCGTACTGCTCCTAAGCCTAGATTATCGCCATGCACAATATAGAACCGCACTATAACTGGAGAAATCTATACATCGCATCAGAAGATGATCGGTCTCCATTTTTTGGTAAAACATATAGTGAATTTGAATTTACAGAGGTCATTTACGACCATGTAATACACCCGCAGTGGGACTACTTTGGCACACGGTCTCTTTACCTAAAAGTAATATTTTCTGACTATGATGAGGGCTACGCTGTGATTGAACTTCTTGGTGAATGGAATGATTGCATCAACAATGATATCATGTTCCTCAAACGTGAAATCGTGGAACCGCTAATTGCAAATGGCGTGAATAAGTTTGTCCTTATTGGAGAGAATGTCTTGAATTTTCACGCCTCAGACGAATGCTATTATGAAGAATGGTCGGAAGAGTTGGGTGACGGATGGATCTGCATGCTGAATTTTCTAGAGCATGTCATAGATGAATTCCGACAAAATGGTATCGATAAGTTCTTCACAAGCCTGGGGGCCGACCACGAAATACACTGGAGGACCTTCCGGCCCATACAACTATTTCAGAAAATTGAACTAACGCTATCTGAATCAGACAGGAAAGGTATTGTGGAATTGAAACCATAGAATAGTCTCGCAAGCGAGACTACTTAGCCAAAACTTTGAATTCCGTTCTTCTGTTTTCCTGCCTTCCCGCTTCGGTGTCGTTGGTAGCCACCGGCTCAGATTCCCCAGCACCTTTGTAGGTCAATCGCTCTTTGGCAATGCCTGCTGCAACCAGGTAATCAACCACAGCATGCGCTCGTCTTTCAGATAATTTCAGGTTGTATGCATCGGCACCTTTGCTGTCTGTATATCCTGAAATCTCAATTTTCAACGTAGGCACATCATTAAGTAACTTGGTGAGCCGCTCAAGTTCAGATGTCGACTCATTGCGCAAGGTTGCTTTATCAAAATCAAAGAAGATATTCTTCAAGACGATCTTTGAACCAACCGCCACCTTCTTCAATGCAATGTCCTTGATAACTTCAGTATACCCCGCTGACTTTGGTATGTCGAAATTTTCAGAGTGAAACAAGTATCCTTCAGCCTTGACTGCAAGCCCGTAGTTTTTCCCGGCAGGTAGAGAAACTAAATATTTTCCCGTTTTAGCATTGGACTTAAAATTGGCAATAACTTTGTTCTTCTCATTGTCAATCAGCTCAATGCTAGCTTCTACTTTATCCTGTGTCACTGCATCCGTGACAGTCCCTTTAAGTATGGTAAGTGCCACCGAGCGTATCTCAATTAATTCCTCTATCACAGTTTCACTAACCGGATTGGCAAGACTCGCCAGTAAGTTGTCTTCATTATTGAGAACCGGTGGTTTCTCCGGACCCAGGAAGGTAACCCGGTAGATGTCCTTCTCCCCCATTCCATCGCTCTTGATAGAAGAATAATATCCATGCTTGCCGCTTGCAGATATCACAAAGAACACGTCATCATCAGGAGTATTGATAGGATATCCCAAATTTTCAGGCTTACCCCATTGCCCGTTATCATCCTTGACCGCCTTGAATATATCATAGCCCCCCATTGTCTCATGACCCTTCGAGCTAAAATAGAGGGTCTTGCCATCTGGATGCATAAACACTCCCTCCTCACTGTACTTAGTATTCAGCGTTGTGGACAGATTGAATGGTGATCCCCATCTCTTCTTGTTTCCCACCTTAGCATCCGGATTGTCAAGAGTGGCTCTATACATATCCCTACCGCCTAAGCCTCCTTCTGGCTTATCACTGACAAAGTACATTGTCCTCCCATCGTTAGAGAAGCATGCAGAGGACTCATGGTATTTAGTATTGATATTCTTCCCAAGATGCTTTGGCTTACTCCATCTTTCTCCGTCCAGCTCACATTGATAAATATCACCGCCATCACCCATTTCAAAACGGTACACAAACAAACTCTGGCCATCAGGAGATAACCCAACGGTTGCATCATGAACATCAGTATTAATAGGGCGGCCGATATTAACCGGAGCCGACCATTGTCCCTCGGTTTGATATGACATGTAAACATCTTCAAAATAATGGAAGTCCGAACCTTCATCCTTACCACCACCAGTAGTATTAGTACGGCGTGAAGTGAAAATCATAATCGATTCATCTGCAGAAATCAGAGGGCTGTATTCCGGATATGGTGAATTGACCACTTTAAGGTTGTCTATAAAAACCCTGGCTGGTTCCGCTACAAGCTTCTTCCCCATGATGCATTCCTGGATCTTTTTATTTACTGCTTCCAACATTGCTGTAATCTGGTCGGCTCCCACTCCAGGGTTGGATCGGTAAGCTTTGAATTCTTCTATTGCCTTATCAAATTCATAATTTAGATGGTAGCCCTGCCCGAGAAGATAGCGTACATCTGCCGCTACCATTGGGTTCAACTTCCTCGCCTTCTCCAAAAATGGAATGGCTTTGACTTTAGTCATAGTCTTTAGGTAGCATTTTCCCACCTTGTAGTTAAGCTCTGCATTATCGGGATTAAATGCCTGTGCAGCTTTATAATGCTCCAGGGCAGTGGCAAATCGCGCTACTTCATAATAGTCATTACCTTCTTTTAGCTCAGCATGTGCTTCCTTGAAAAGTTTCTTGTCATCCTTGCTAAAATTATTCTTGTCAAACTCCACATTCTGGGCCAGCACTATAGATGGCAGACACAAGACCCCAAAGAGGACAACCAGGTGGCGATATACTGCATTTATCCTATTCACAATCTGAAGAATATGTTTTGCCAGTTCCAATACCCAGTTCAGCAGCTTTCTTCCAATCCAGGCACGCTCCCTCAAAATCCCGCAGCATTTCTTTTGCAATACCCCTGTTCAGATAAGCATACCCATACTCCGGATTCAGCTTAATTGCCATGCTCGCATCTGAGATAACACCCTTGTAATCACCGATCTTACATTTTGTAGCTGCCCTATTGTTGTAGGCATAGGCATACTTACTATCCAACTTTATAGCCTCAGTAAAATCTGCAATGGCGCCATTAAAATCATCAAGTTCATATTTAGCCGCCCCCCTGTTGTTATATGCGAGCACATAATCTGGTTTAATTTTCAGTGCCAGAGAATACTCCAGCACCGCACCTTTATCATCCCCCATCTTCCTCTTGATACTGCCCATATTATTATAGGCAAGAGCCAATTTAGGATCCTTTTGAACTGCCTTGGCATAGTCGGCAGCAGCTCCCTTGTCATCTTCGAGCATTTTCTTAGCACTCCCCCTATCATTATAGGCATTGGCATTATTGGGGTCATATTGAATACAACTAGTGAAATCCGCTTTAGCACCTGAATAGTCCTTAAGCTGAAATTTTATCCCCCCACGATAATAATACGACTTGGCATCTTCTGAATTAACTCTGAGTGCTCCATTATAATCAATAAGTGCGTCTTCTAATTGGTTCAACGCATAGTTCGCCTGCCCCCTACTAAAGTAAGCAGTTGTGGAATCTGACTTTAACCTAATCGCCACATCAAAATCTGCGATAGCACCTTTGTAGTTCTTTAAGTCAGACTTTACAGCTCCACGATTGCGATATGCTTTTTCAAAATTAGGCCCGACCTCAATTGCCTTAGTAAAATCGGCAAGGGCACCTGAAAGAGCGCCACTCTGGTATTTGGCAATACCACTATTGTAATACTTCTCTGCCTCCATGTCAATCTCTTCAAATTCCGCCTTCACCGTATCAGGAGAGGTTCCGGTAATTACTGAGTCAGAGGTAGCATCCTGTGCATAAACGGCAGCACTGCTCACTAGGAGACCTAAGAATACGCTTACAATCCGTTTCATGCGAACAAATATAAATATATTATAATACCTAAGTATATGTTGATAACCTTAATAGCATAGACCCTTGTGACTTGAGTATCTTTGATAGTTTTGGTACATTGTACAGATAATAACCGAATCCCTTTGAGCAATAATCTAGCCAAATACTGCCTTTGTCTGGCATTATTATGTTGTGGATGCAGCATGTCTGCTTCTGCCGCTTCGTGCATAGGTTTAGATTTTACGACCGCTGCAACATTGCTCAATCCTTGCAAGGATTCATGTTCAGCACAAGCCACACTGATAGCCGACCCAACCGGCGGATCAGGGACTTTCTCTTACTTGTGGTCTCCAGGTGGTGAGACATCCTTATTCGCCCAGAACTTATGCGCTGGTACAGTTACCTTAACCATCACAGACGTGGGAAATGCCTGTGATTCAGTAGTAACATTTATTGTAACAGAACCACCAGCAGTAACAGCAGTGTTTTCTCAGACTATGACATGTAATGGACAGTGCTCGGGAATAGCTACAGTTTTCGTAGGTGGAGGATGTTCAGGAAATGTCTGCCCTTATAATTATACGTGGACCAATGTGACTACCACAACCACCATTACTGGAAGTGTTGACTCAATACTCGCTTTTCCTATTTTGTGCCCGGGCGACTATACATTCTCAGCCACAGATCAGATAGGATGTCCACCTGGAACGGCGAACGTTACTATTTTAGAAGCTACGCCTCTGGTACCAACGATCACTTTGTCTACCAACGCCAGCTGCCCATCGGTTTGTGATGGCTTGACCAATTCCACAGCTACAGGAAGCGTACCACCTTACACCTACTCATGGGATGACACGGCTGCACAAACAACAGCAGATGCAACCGGTTTATGTGGCACCGTTGCGGGTATAACATATACACTAACTGTTACAGATTCCCTGGGATGCATTGAAACAGCATCAGTAGCTATCCAGGAACCTGAACCGATCACCGTCACATTCGCAACCACCGACCCTAGTTGTGGGGGTACTTGCGATGGGTCAGGTGTGATTTCAAATCCTATAGGTGGCACCTCTCCATATACTTACACCTGGAGTTCAGGACAAACCAGCAGCACCGTTATTAATTCTTTGTGTGCCGGTAATGGTTCGGTGACGATTACGGATGCCCGCGATTGCGACACCATAGTTGACTTCACCCTGATTCAACCGCCGGGACTGGAAGGGAGCGTCATGGCATTCTCAGATTGTGACGCAGCAGGCAACCTTATCGCTACTGCCACGGCTAACCCGACCTCTGGCACAGGCCCATACACATACACGTGGAATGACGCCGCTTCGCAATCCACACAAATGGCGATTGGATTAACTATCGGGCAGACGTATAACGTCATTGTGCTGGATGCCAGCGGGTGTCGTTTAGATGAGACCACTACCATTCCTATTGCACTTTGTGACCTC
>Ga0302119_10000406_pt1 | contig 19232 bp, 12 predicted proteins | sample AG5_Tmax_MG_FD_203114 | JGI IMG/M metagenome (GOLD analysis project Ga0302119, IMG submission 203114) | Marine microbial communities from Western Arctic Ocean, Canada - AG5_Tmax | ecosystem: Environmental > Aquatic > Marine > Oceanic | place: Canada: Western Arctic Ocean | collected 2017-10-01 | reverse complement strand
TTTGGTAGAAGTACATGCAAAATATTCTCCTGACCTCGTGATGTGCGGTTGTATCAAGGTACAAAATCAGAGAAATGGAGATTCTGACGAACCTTTGACATTGATAGTCACTGAAGCCCTCTATGGCGGTACAAGCCTAGTCGATACCAGTCAATCAGGTATCGTTCCCGATGTCGAATTATTCGTTGCGATAACTGTCCATGATATCAAAGGAAATGTTCACCTCGACAATTTAGAATCCGTTGATGTTATTCCGATTAATAACAACCTCGATGAAACCGCTCCAGAGCGCATAGAGACAATTCTGCTTGCTGATTATGCAGGAGATACAGGAGATAAGTTAGTTTTGACATTCGAATTATCTGATGAAAGCGATGTTGCAGAATACAGAGTGTACGCCGCTACTTGGAATTTTGAAGGAGAAGCAGGTCCTGGATTAAAGGGTCCAAATAATGCCATCTTAACTCTTGACAGAAATCCGGCCTTGCCGTTAGTCCTCGATGGAATATTCGATGAACCACTCATTCCAGGTTTGATGGTCCACGTTGCTGTCGTAGTTGTTGATAGTAGTGGAAATGCCCATTATGATGGCTTAACTATGGCTTCTGCTGCACCTGTAGATAATCTTGGAGATGACCCTGGTGCTCACCTACCGACAATTGCAAACCTACAGGTTGAATGGGTATCTGAAGGAAGTAGAATCCTTGTCAGTTGGAGTCCGACTGGAGATACCGCTGTTCAATCATTCAAGGTCTATATCTTGAATGAAGAATTCGACAATGTCGATGATGCCGACTTAGTAGAAACAGCATATGCATCCACTTCTATCTTCATCACCTCAGAAAACCATCTTGGCTTAGATAATGAAACTACTTGGTGGATCGGAGTCACCACTTCTGAATGTGGTGAGAGTTATCCTGATTGCCCAATTTATCGTCGTGCTATTTCACCACTTTCACTTTCAACACCCAACTCTGAAACTAGCACTGAAGAAGAAGCAAAGAGTGCGAAAGGTGGATTTGATATATCTAAATATGCAACTGTCCAAAATATCCTTGCAACAGCACTCGGCCTTTCTATTCTCGTCTTGCTAGTGGTTTTGGTGAAAGGTAAAGGAAAGGGAAGAAAAGCAAGTCAATGGGATTTGGAATCCACATGGGGCGTTGGAATACAGCCAAGAGGAGATTGGGATGATGACTTTGATGCCTTAGCTGCCCCCGCTCCAGATATGTCCGCTAGCATAATGTCTGCTGCTCAAAATATCCAATCAGAAAATGCTGCCCCTCCACCAGACATGAACGCTAAAGTGCCAACTTCACCAAGCATGGATTATTCTGGCTTAACAGGAGACCTTTTGGGTGAAACACCGAAGAAAGAGGGTATCGACACCTCCTTCCTTGATGACCTTCTGTGATGCTCTGTGGACGAAGCCGATGATGGAGACCCGTTCTCCAGTGTCTTCACAACATTAGCGTGGGATGGTGCCGACAAGGTTGCTTTCTTCGATCTTCATTTGCAGAGATTGAGTGAGCATGCAAGCCGCCTTCGAATAGATTTACCAGATGATTTGAAATCCTCTGTGCTTATTGCCATGAAAAATATTCCATCAATAGAAAACGAAAAGTTAATTCCTGCAGGGTTAATTTCTGTACGCCTATCCAAAGATGGAAAAATAGCATGTAAAGGAAGAATAAACCGACAAAGACAACCCCCCTTGGCCGCGATTTCTCAAGTTGCCCCGCGTTGGTCAAAAAGAGTAACAGGTTGCAAACATGGAGATTGGAATACCTATGATGATGCTAGGAAAAATGCAAGAAGAGCAGGAGCAGATATTGCACTACTAACCTACGAGGGGGCGGTAATTGATGGGGATAGGGCTGCTCCAATTCTACTGGATGAAGATGGTGAAGCATGGGTTGCAGAACAAACAAGCGGTGGAATCGATTCTATCACTTTGAATGTGATTACAGGTAATCTGGACCAACATGGGATTCCTGTTAATCGAGGTATAATAAATGAACGAATGCTTGCAAAAGCAAGGGAATTAATCGTCGTTGGTTCGGGCATTGGAGTTGCAAGAGTTGAAGAATTAGATGAACAAAATATTGGAACCGATGGGGGTGCTGAATTATCAAAAGCGGCATCCCAAATACTCGCCAAGGCATTAGAACAGTCATGGGAGGAGTTTCGTTGAAGGGGCATCGCTACTGGAATTGTGCTGAAGATTCAGGCCTTCTTCTATCACTGACTGAAATATTACGTGAAGAATCCCTACTTTCATCTTCAAAATGGGGAGGGGCTGATGAACTATTGCTCCTTTCAGGGGGTCCAAGGACCGATTTTTCTTCATACAGTATGATGATGGGGCCACCAAAAATGAGAGTGATTGCCCGTCAACCAAAAGCAACCTTTCTACCGCCAAGAAGTGATGACTGCTCGCCAATGAAAGGAGAAATTACCCTTGGCCCACAACCACCTGCACTGGAATTACAAGTTCAAGAATGGGATGGGATAGAATGGAAAACTAACTCTCACCATTTTGGAATAAACTTAGGTGAAGCCCTATCTACACTTGACCAACTACAAACTCCAAGAGATTCTTTTGAACATATAGTAAACCCAGGCTCTTGGGCCGGTGGATTGGCTTATGACTTAGTACAATGGACCCAGCCTTGGCAATTATTTCACCCTCCTGATGAAGGCGATATTCTACTTCTTCTCTACAGAGTAGATAGGTGGATATTACACGATAGAGCGAGTTCAACTTTGCATCTAATAGTAGAAGATGGAGATGAATGGGGCAATGAAGTAGAGGATTTATTGTCAATTCTTCCAAACCCAATAAATATTCCAACTCGCTCTCCAGATACGCCAATCCAACCAAGCGTTGAAGTTTCAAGCCAAAGTGATGAGGAACATGCTAAGATCGTTGAAGAAGTAAAGAAGTCCATCAAAGCCGGAGAATTCTACCAATTAAATTTCGGCAGAAGATGGATGGGGAAATTGCAAGAAGACCCTTGGAATACGATGTTACGTTTATGCAAAAATAATCCTGCACCGATGTCAACTTGGTTGAATAGTCCTGACCTTGATTTAGCCATATGCTCTTGTTCACCCGAATTACTGATGGCCGTCAAAGACAGACAAGTTAGTACTAGACCAATCAAAGGTACACGCCCTCGGAATCAAGATATTCACTTGGATGAAGAACTTAGAAATGAATTGATTTTGGATAAAAAAGAAAATTCCGAGCATCGAATGCTGGTTGACCTTGAGCGTAATGACATAGGGATTGTATGCCAACCTGGAAGTGTCGACGCAAGTCAATTCCAACTTGAGGCGTATTCGCAAGTTCAACATTTAGTAACTGAAGTTCAGGGCACCCTTCAAGATGAGGAAAATGTATGGAGTGCTTTGAATGCGATATTCCCTGGCGGTAGCATTACTGGTTGCCCGAAAACTGCTGCCATTGCCGCTATTGATGAATTAGAAAAGCACAATCGTTCATTCTGGACTGGGTCAATTGGTTATTCTGACCCAAGATGCGGTACAGCAATGTGGAATATTTTGATTAGAACAATGGAGGCAAAACAAAGCATTGAGGGTTGGAGAGCAACTATTCAAGCAGGCGGAGGGCTAGTAATGGCTTCTAATGCCGAGATGGAAGTTGAGGAGGCAAAGTGGAAGGCACAGGCTTTGAGGGTAGCAGCGGGATGGTTATCCGAAGAGCGCTTAACTGAAAGTGTAAATTGTCCACATGCCATTTACCCATTGAAGAACATCAAACGACGGCCCGTAAAACTCAACTCTGAAATAGGTAAAATTGCTTATTGGGAAGAGGATTTGATTGCTCTGGAATCTGAATTAAGAGTCCTTTTCATCGATAACCTTGACTCTTTCTCATGGAATATAATGCATTCGCTTTGCGAGTTAAGGGCAGATGTTGTTCATTGCCAAGGGAGGGGGAGCGCACCAGAACAATTGACAGATATGTTGTCAAAAGTCAATCCAACTCACATCCTGATTGGGCCTGGGCCTGGGCGACCTGAAGCCTCCCCCCTCTCAATGCAGATTGCCGAGGTAGCCTTGCAAGGTCAACTACCTCCTGTACTAGGGATTTGTTTAGGCCATCAAGCCCTCGGAATTGCTGCTGGAATGAAACTTCGTCAATGCCCAAGTGGTGCTATTCACGGCATTCCAGTTACCATTCATCATCAAGAAAATAGTGTGTTCTCAGGATTTTCTTCACCAATGTTGATGACCAGATATAACAGCCTAAGTCTTGAACAGAGTGAATCATGCCTGAAAATTATTGCCACAGATGAAAATCAAGAAGTGATGGCAATTCAGCATAATAATCTCCCCATTTTAGGCCTCCAATTCCATCCTGAATCTATTGGTTCTACAATGGGGATTGACCTAATCAGTTCCTTCCTCTCTTCTCCGGCGCGACGCGAGGTTGAAGAACAGGATTCCCACCGTAGAGATTAGAGGGACAACATGCCAGCTTGCCGTTTTTGTTTCACAACTTATCCAAGAGAGTTTTTCATCCTTGGAAATGGACCAAGAAAAGACGTCTGTCAACGCTGTGGAATTGAAGAAGGGTTGATTGAAGAATCAGAAGCAACGATGCTTTTTGATGCAGGGCTTGCAAGTTCGAGATTGACACTTTTGTCGAGACGCTGGGCTCCAATACTCTGGGTTCTCGCCCTTTGGGGAATGTGGTTCGTTATTCTCTCAAGTATTCCAACCTGGGGCATGTTTTCCCTAATTGTGCTAATTATTGTATCTTTAGTATTACCAGTAAATATGATGTTGAATAGAGCAAAATATTCTGCATTATTCTCTGGCTTAACGCCGACTCACCAAAGACCGCCTGGTCATTGATCCTCCAATTCTTAATTACTGGATTTTCAAGATTTAGAATGTATCTTGATGACATCACCATCTGATAATTCATGATCAGCGCCGATGACTCTCTTTGATTTGCCATCGATTGCCTTGATGAAACCATCACCAAGGTCGCTATGGACTGAATAAGCCAATTGCTTAGAAGTTGAATCACCAGGGATGACTAATGCATCGGGGAGAATCTTACCTTCGCCATCACACCAATGAGTTTCATCTTGAACCGGATAAGCTACTATATGACCCAACGATTCATAGAGAACTTTGGAAATTAAGGTTGCAACCCCTGTACCACCAAAACTCTTCATCGTATCTTTCATTGCTTCCAATGCAGTTACTTGTGCTGCTTTCAAGCGTTGATTACCGAGTTCAGTTATTTCAAAGTCAGTATCACCAGCACCATAATCGATGAAATTCATCGCTCCTGCTCTTCTCAAACCTAATTCAGCATCAGCCATAGTTGGCATCAGAATTGCTCCCTGATTGCTCATCTCTTCTTGTAATTCCTTCCAAGTTTCTCCTGGTGCAATTTCAGCCTTGTTGGCAGCGATATGAATTGGAAAGATGGCTTTGCGGAGGTGACTTGCTAATATTTTCTTGAAACCAATACCCCAATCCCAAGGCTGTCCTGCTTCAGGTTCAGCTGATGTGAATGATTCCAATGCAATTTTTATTTGAGTAATGTTAGCCCCTAAACCGCTTAATTTCTCATGAAGATGGTCAACTAAGCCCTTATCGCCTTCTGCTTGAACTCGTCTTGCACCTCGAACCCAACCATCCTCGATTATTCCATGAATCCAAGCGGTTATTTCCTCTGCTAAGAAATCGCGTTCTTGTTTTATCGAGGCGATGCACTCCTCTTCTGAGTCGCTGACTCCGATTGGATTTCCTTCGATATCGGTTGTTCCTGCTGCATCGACTACTTGAATCAAAGCATCACATCTTGCCAGGTCGGAAAGGAAGGCATTACCTCTACCCTTTCCAGCATGAGCGCCCGGAACGAGACCTGCAACATCTACTAAGAAAACAGGAACTAAGCGCTTGTGAGCAACACATGATCCGGTTCGTGGCTCACAAAGGCTACCCGCTCTTGGGTCATCATCACTAACTGGCTCCAATCTACCGTCTTCTTCCTTTATTTGCCTCAATTCTGCACAAGGGCAGGCCAGCGGTGCGGGCAAGAATGCTACCCCCACATTAGGGTCAATGGTACAAAATGGGTAATTCGCAATACTCACTTTTGATTGAGTTGCTGCTGAGAAAAATGTAGACTTGCCAACATTTGGCTTGCCGACCAAACCGATTCTCATTCCATTCACTCACAAAGGCGGGCGATAATATCGCTCTTGTTCCCTTTCGAAGAGATTCCCTTTTCCTCAGCAAGAGCAACAAGTTCGGCCTTCTTCAGTGATGAAAGGCTGGCTTCATCAAGTGGGATACTTTCTGCAACTTCATCGGATGAATCCTTGTCATCATCTTCTTCAGCCTCATCGGATGAATCCTTGTCATCATCTTCAGCCGAAAGTGAATTCAAAATACGCATCATATGAATATCTAATTCTGGGATATTTATTTTCCCATCGCCATCAAGGTCCATCGAAGTTACTAATTTCTCAACATCCCAAGGCGGTAGGTCTACGATGTCAAGTGAAGCCAATCCTTCGCGGATTTCAAAAGGAGAGATAGTTCCATCGCTATCTAAATCCATCTTCATGAATAAATCAATCGTTGTAGTTCCACTACTCTTCAACCAGCGTGCCAAATCAATAAGTTCTGGTTCGAAGGCTGCCAATGCATCAACTGGTGCTGCCTTTACTGGCTCTGCTTTTGGCATGACCACGCCTTCATCAGTGTGGAGTGCTGCAGATACTCCAACCTCTGTGTTGTCTTCTTCATCTTCTTCAGAAGCGGCGTTGATGATTATTACCGTGTCAACACCGACTCCTTTGGAAACCAAATCTCGAATACTAGTGCTTCCAGGCTGTAATTCAAAACTATCCATTCCGCTGCTAACTGGGGCAGTATCTGCAACAACTTCATCAGAGAATAGAGTAGAAATGAGATTCACTGCGGCAACAAATGTGCCCATAACTAATGCATAAAATAAAGCTGCAGAAGTCAGATAATATCCACCTAAGTGGCTGGAAACACCTTCAACTCCTGCATCAGTCATCGAAATAGATACAAAGTCTGCCATCAGCATACTAATGGTTGAACCAAGGCCACCCGTAAGGAATAACCAAAATGCCCAGCGAGCCTTTGAACGGCTGGAAAGTCTGCGTCCGATTACTTCAGGGAAGAGTTTTCCCCAAACTGCCAGAGCCATCAATCCTCCAACCAGCCACAATAATCCGTGGTCAACAGTTGCTTGCACTCCACCCATGTTATGGGCACCGTTGATTTCATCAAGAGATGAGAAGAATCCCATCAATGCAACAATTGGTAGAAGCAAAACTGCACTCGCTGATGCGGCCCCTCCTGGGCTGGCAAGAACTTTCTCCCAACGGCCTTGCATTGTAGCAATCAAGTTGCTCGAACTTGCAAGAAGCGGAACCAATCCCAAGACCACCAATACTGCTGCCACTGATAGGAAGGTGTCATCGGCTAATGCGACATCTGACATCATTAGAACTGGCACACTGATGAATAAAGTTGTGAATGAAACCACTGATAGAGAGCGACTCCAAATCGGTGAGCCACTGATACTGGGAATGACATGGTAAGCTACTGCCAACATCATTGCTAATGGGAACCAGCCTGTAACTATTCTATCAGCCATCCAAACAACTGAACTTGCGTCTCCAGAAATTAATTGTTGATATGAACTAATATCTCCAATAAGGGATAATTGTATGGCATCTCCGAAAAGGGCCAAAAACGAACCACGAATGATAAAAGCCCAAATTACCGATGTAAATGCAAGGAGGATAAACCAAGTTGATGCTGAAAGAGAAGTGCTTGGGGTTCTTTCACCTAATGCCAATAATAAATTGAGGAGTAAAGCCCCGAGAATCATTGCCATCGCTATTTGAATTGCTGCAGGGAAGAATATAAGTTGCAAATCAGTTCGATCGCCCAATACTTCAAACTTTAGTAGCAATGGAAGGATGATGAGGGTGAAGAACAGAATGCCGCTCCATGCAAATGCCATCAGTGAAGCATTTGCCTCACTTGCCAACTTGCCTCCATTAACGCGAGGCAGGATATGAAGAGAAGAACCGATGAAAGTCATGAAAAGGAAACCGAACATTAGGGTTGTTTCGCTGAATCCTGACATAACATCAGCATTGTATTTCCAACCAATACTTGAGAAGGAATCTAGTGCTTGTGCATCGTACTTCAACCAAATGTTGAGGAAGCCAATGGTTGCTGCAACAGTCGCCCAAAGTGCCCCGTGAATTATCCAAGTCCTTGAGCCTGAACCCTCTTTCTTGGAGAAGAAATCGATAATTCCGGCTGGAGCCTTGTCCAACATGAAGACGGTGAGATGGCGCATTGTTTTGCGCATTTCACCCATGCCATTGACTGCTTTATGGGATAGAGCAATCATAGCAACGTAAAGAATAGCAAGTGAAAAGAAAATTATCGCAGACATCATGACCACCTCATTCTCCGAATACCTCGGCCAGTAAATTCATAACAATAAAAGCAAATCCTAGAAGTATTCCAACCAAGTAATACCAAATTCCACTTGAACCAAGTGCATCGAATAAGGGTACTATTTCAGAAAGGATTGGGAAACCATCCCAACCGAAAATAACAGAGAACATTCCTACTAATCCGAGCACCCCCAATCCAACTATCGCCAAGACGATTCTACTGGCTTCAGGCTCGGCCATACCTTGGCTCACTTCTGGGAGGGATTCTACATCGCTCATCCTATCACACTCTGACCCCATAGGGGTCAGTCCGTCCACCTGCGGTGTGATGATAAACATTGACGTTAGCAAGCCACCAAATATGCCCTTGAAATGACTCTTCAGGGGGAGCGGAGATGTTCAAGAATTGGCCCTCTACGAGGAATACCAACGCCTAAGATAACTGGGGTTGAAATGTCTAAATGAATTTCATTTAGCCATACTTTCCGGCAAGCACAATCCAAGCCATCAAACTCTTGAAGATCACCGCTAACCGAATAGCGTTCGAGTGCAGCCCCAACATGCTTGTCACATTTACCACAGTTGTGAGAACCTCGAACACGGCCGGCTGCTGTTGGATGAATTATGAGTCTGCAAATTTGGTCTTCAGCGCCAGCAAGGCCACCCTTTGGATGAATAATTGGATGAGTTCTTTGAATTAATTCAACCAATGACCAAAGCCATGGGGGGCGATATTCTCGAGCCCGGAATAATCTGTCGATAATGGTGCCTCTTTGGATATTCATTGGATTAACAGAGATTTCATCACTTGCTTCAGCAGCAGCGATAATCCATTTTGTACATTGTTCCAGTGCATCCCCTTCATTCATGAATGGAGGTTTGAACATCAAATATGTCTTTACTCTCTGACCAACTTTGCGAATGTTTTCAACCGCCCTAACCCATGATTTTAGGCTGAATCCTTTGTTTATATGGAATCTTAACACTTCATCATCATACGCTTCAAGTCCAATTGCAACAGTGAAATCAGGATTAATATTTGAAGCCCATTGTAATTTTTCCATGGTGCACTGTTCGGTGCGACTTTCAATAATTAGATGCTTGCCCATCTCTGCACATTCTCTTAACACAGTTTCTTGAAAGTCAACTGGTATTTCTCTATCCTCCAATAGAGAGCCCGAGGTGTAGACTTTGACCATACCCATGCCCTCAAAATTAGATAATTTTCTCTTTGAATATTCCCATTGAGCATGCAAATCCTTGCTCTCGACATCATCTCTTGTATCATTGAAGTAACCACAGAAAGTACAACCGCTGCTCCACCACCAATGGCAACCTTTGGTTCGTAGGATTACTGTTGCTGCTGTTGTTTGCTCCCCATCTGGCATCACCTCTGGAGTGTAGTAAACGGTTGCTGGCTCACTCGCATCCCAAGAGTGCTTCTTCTCTTGTGCCCAAGCGGTATTCTCAGGCGCTTTAACAAGGTCATGGAGGCGCTCAGCCGGCTTGTTATCGCCGATTAAGTTGAGTCTGATTGGTGATGTCATTCTGACTCCTCAATTAACGCTTTGAATAAAATTGTCGAACCAGCGGAAACAAATTGTCCTTTTGGATAATCTGGATTATTTGACTCAGCACCGATAACTACTGGCTTGAATATATTTGCAGGCACTCTCAAGTCAACTCGGCTTCCTACTCTGATCATACCGTACCTCTCTCCTCTTCGTAGGATGGTGCCAACTCCTGTCCAAGGGACAATTGTTCTAGCTACCGCACCTGAAATTTGAGTCATTTCAACTCGTATTCCTGATTCAGTTTCTAAAACAGTTCGGACCCTTTCATTGAATTCGCTTTCTTTCTTGAAAGCAGGGAGAAATGGGCCTCTCCTCTTTGCCTTACCAGTACGATGTTCCATGGCAACAATTGTTCCGGCTTCACAGGCTCGGTTAACATGAACATCTAATGGGGACATGAAAACAGCAATCCTCCAACAATCATCATCAGACTCTTCACCCGCTTCAACAGGCTCCCAGCGTTGTTCTGTTTGAAATGATAATGTTTTTTCACAAGCCTCTGGATGCCAATCTCCAGTCAGTGGATGATTCTCACAATTGGATTGCTCCTCTTTTGATGGGCGGCGGCCGGTGGCTCTTTCACGAACTGCGAACATAACATGTCCATCTGCTGGAGATACTAATATTCCTGCATCTTTGGGGATTACTCTATCTGGGTCTCGAAAGAAATTAGCCAAAAATGCGCTTAACATCAAGCAGATAATTCCTGCAACAGTTACTAAATGCATAACTGGATTGATGAATACAGCAACCATAAGGGTTAAAATTCCCATAATTGCTGTTAGGAATACCGGTGTTTTACCACCACGGGCGAAGAAGGAGATAAGACCACCTCACTTCTCTTCGTGTTCCTTCCATGGGTCGACATTGTCTCCCCATGAAGCGGCTTCCTTGACTTCTCTTGGCTCGGCAGGTTCTTCTTCCTCTTCTGGGGATTCTTCTGCTTCTTCTGGACTTTCTTCTGCTTCTTCCTCAGCAGTTTCCTCTTCAGATGATTCTTCTTCCTCGTTTGATTCTTCAGATTCTACCTCTTCGGCAGTTTCCTCTTCGGGCGTTTCCTCTTCCTCGACTGCTGCTTCAGCAGATTCGGCAGATGAAAACGCTTCAGCCTCATCAATTGTCATTTCGGCGGCTCTTGATTCGATTAATTCTTCCATTCGGTCGGTGATTGCTCTTTGCATGTGCTGACTTTGTCTCTCAGCCTCGACTGAGCGCTCAATCATTTCATATCGAATCTTGATTGCCTTATTCAAATCCTCAAATAATCCCATGTGGTCAACATACCAATCATCTCGAGACTTCATTTCCACGACTGCTAATCGCAAGTCATTATCCAATTCTTCTGCGATTCCGAAGACTTTGCCGAGTCTATCCTTTTCACGGCTGTACTTCTCTTCCATCGTCTGTAATTCAGGCTCCAAGAAATCTACTTGCTTTGAGGACTTGGTGGCTCTCAATTCTAGGTCTCTGATGCGGTTATCCTTTTCTGAAAGTAAAGTTTCAAAACTCTCTTTCTCGATTTCACGCTCTACAATTTCCTTCTCAAGAACTTCGATTTCGGCCTTTAAATTGACCATCTCTTTCTCTTGAAGTTCATATGCATCATACAACTTCAAAAGGCGCTCAGTTTCTTCACCAAGACGGTCTTCTAAATCAGTAACTTTCACCACTGGGGTCTTCGCACTATCTTCGTCATCACCCGACATAGTCAACACCGGAGGTCAAGCCTCCAACTGACCCCACTCACCTCGGGATTATCAAGCCGACGCATTCAATTTTAGGAAACTAGGACTTATGGGTGCTAGTATACTTTCTTGAAAGCCTTCAAAATCAAGCCATGTAATGTCTTGCATGCGATGCAATAACCTCGGCAACAGAGGCTGTTACTGCTTTTCCGCAGGGGATATGGGTGAACTCATTCGGCCCATGTGCATTTGATTCGGGGCCAAGCAATCCCGTAATCATAAATTCTGCATCAGGATACTTCTCTTGAAGCATAGGCATGAATGGAATTGTTCCACCTTCACCCATATATTGAAGAGGGCCACCAAAATAGGAATTGCTGGCAGTTTCAAGTGAGGATTTTAGCCATTCGGCTAATGGTTTTGCATGAAATCCATCGGCTGGCATCTCGATAGAAAATTTGACCTCTGCACCGTGTGGAGGGTTAGCTTCCAGAACTGACTTCATCGCTTCTGCCGCAATTTTAGAATCAACTCCTGCAGGTATTCGACAAGATAATTTCAGAGTTGTGTGTGTTCGTAGAACATTCCCCGCAATTGCCATTTCCGGAATCCCCTCTACTCCAGTGATTTCCAAGGAGGGTCTCCAAGTCCGATTTAAAATCAATTCAACAAGGTTTGAAGATGGAGGCTTTGCCCCTTCTAAAAAAGGAAATTTACTCCAAACTCCTTCTCCTAATACATCTGCGGTAGATATTGCTTGGTCGACCCTTTGAGTCGGTATCTCAACATGAAATTCGGGAAGCAATATTTCCCCCGTTGAACTATCTTCAATGCGATCTAAAATAGCCCTTGCAATTCTAAAGGTGGAGGGGATGATTCCGCCTGCATCTCCTGAATGGACCCCTGAATTACTGATTGCTACCTTCAAGTTTCCAATGACTAGGCCCCTTAGTGAAGTCGTCAACCAGAGGTGTTCCCAGTCTCCAGCCCCAGAATCCAAACAAATAACCAATGTTGGTGTGCCAATAGTTTCTTCCAATGCATCAAGATAAGCGGGTAAGTCAGGTGAGCCTGATTCTTCACTTGCTTCGACAATTAGGTGTAATGCGGCATGTGGAATGCCTTGTTCCTGTATTGCTCTGATTGCGGTTAAACTTGCATATGCGCCGTAGCCATCATCAGCACCGCCTCTTCCGTAAAGACGGTCTCCTCTGCGAACTGGCTCCCAAGGGCCAAGTCCCTCATGCCAACCAACGAATTCTGGTTGTTTGTCAGCGTGCTGGTATAGTAATACAACTTCATCAGTTTGGCCTGGAACAAACATATGAATCAATGGAGTTTTGCCTTCAAGCCTAAGTATTTGTAATTGCAATCCCTCAATAGGTTGTTCTCTACACCAATCAGCAATATGGTTAATCGCTTCATCAATGAAACCATTTTCAGCCCAATTTGAATCGAAAGAAGGAGATAATGCAGGGATGCGGATGTATTCTTCTAGGCTTGGAATGATGTTACCTTCCCATTGATTTTCACATAGTGTTTGCAGCCTTGATGTGTCGATATTGGTGGTTTGCATGTGGGGACCCAAATGGCGGAAGTTGAAAGGCAATTCGCAACTCGGACCTGCCATGCATGAAGAGGACACAACGACTTGGAGGAGTGCTGCCGAAGTGTTTCACCAATGGGCAATCGATGGTAAAGATGCAGGTATGGAGAAAGGGCATGGCCCAGCAGTCGAAGAAATGTTAGTAAGTTCATTGATGCAAGTTGCAGAATTGGGCAAGAGATTCAGGGCTTTGGATGTCGGTTGTGGAAATGGCTGGGTAACTAGGAAATTGGCTGCTCATCCTCACTGCATCCAAGCGATTGGAATCGATGCTGCTGAAGCAATGATCGACAAAGCAAAACAAATTGATGAGGCTGGAGAATACTATCACTGCGATTTAATGCAATGGCAACCGGAAGGAGAATTTGACCTCATCCACAGTATGGAAACAATGTACTATCTCAAGGACCCAGGACAAGCCATCAAGCGAATTGCATCTTGGCTGAATGAGGGTGGCTTATTCGTTATGGGGGTTGACCATTATAGAGAAAATGAAGAAAGTATTGCTTGGCCTCAAAAAGTCAAAACTCCAATGACCTTGCATAGTGAATCTGAATGGAAGGATTTGTTCACCAATGCAGGCTTGGAAATCAGTAATCATTGGCGGGCTGCAGCCAAAGAAGGTTGGGCGGGAACGCTAGTCATTATCGGCCGCAAGGTCTGATTCAATGAATCCGAGTTCCTCTCCTGCTGGTCCGCAAGTTCTGATCTGGCTTTGGTAATGTGGACAGTTGTTGCATTCCTCTGCTTCTTTTCCAGATAAGCGCGGTGCTGCTTCTTCGCCAACTTCGAGTACTTTCATTTCTGCCATTTTGGTTAATAATCTCATCAATTCATGGCGGTCTTCTTTCATTGATTTTTCATCTCCTGCAATTAGTCGGCCATTAGCAGAAACTTGTAATGCTGGAGGTAATATTTGCCGCCGTTCCGATTCAAGTTTGCTATATTCAATACTCTCTAAAGCCAATGAGTAAAGGGCCAGTTGCATTCTATGTTCTGACAATAGATGTCCTTCAGGAGTAGTCATTTCTTGCCCCATATTAGGGATTCTTTGCAAGGGACTTCCCTTCTCAGGGTTGAGTGGGTCGAAGCGATTACCGCAACCTCGAGTCTTCAAATCCACGACTAAGTATGCACCTGTACCATCTTCCTTTCCAAGTGCCAAAACCAAATCTATTCTACCGGTTAGGCTTGTAATCACTGCATCCAACATGGCTTTTGGAATAGGCCCATGGGGAGTCCATGTGTGAAGAAGTAAATCGCTATTGCTAACAAGCCCAAGGTCAAATGGCATTTCTGTTCTCAGGCCTTCAACTTTCCACTCACCATAATGACCTGTTTTACAGGCGCTTCCTAATTCGCCATCAAGTAATAATGTTGCAAGTTCCCTCAAGCGTTGAGTGGTGATTTTTTCATCCCATTCGCCATTTGAATACTCTCCAATTACTTGTTTTATCACATCATCATCGAGCAATCTGTTTTCCGAGGTATTTCTCCAATCAGATGGAATTGCTGTTGTTGACTGAATTTCAATTGCTGGATTTGCTAAGCCAATTTCAATCAATCTATGGAATAATGTCCCAAGCGTTGCTGCATCAGGCAACCCCGTATTGAATTGGGTTATTTGGAGAGGTAATAATGGTTCAGAGGGCCAAGCCATCTGGTCTTCTAGCCAATGTCTACGGATGCATTTTGAAGCTGTATCAACAGCCGATGGAGCAAATCTCACCCTTCGACGGCGGATTACAACTGCTTGCGACCCCTCAGGCACAGCAGAAATTAATGCAGACTCATGCATTCTAATTCTCGGTAAAAGCCCTTGCTTGCCAACTTCATTTGTCATGAAACAATCTGGATGATGGTAAAGAGTGAAGCGCGGCATTCCTTCAAGGCCAATACCTGAATCGGAGCGCAGTGATGCTGGGTTAAGGAATAAAGTTCGTTCCGGTGAGCCAGGACCTAGCATTTGTTGCTCATTATCATTAGGTAGTAGCCAAGGGGAGTATTCCACTTCATTTCTGATGGCGCTGGCTCTTAGTGCATCCAAAAACATAGTACCCATGCTTCTTCTTGCTCCTGGTTTATGTTTGCTCTGAATCATTCCCCCCTCAGAAAAAGTAGTTGTTCCAGGGTTTCCTACCAATATCAAATGTGATTTCACTCTGGTCATTGAAACATAGAGTAGTCTACGAACTTCTGCCTCGCTTTGAGCATGTAAAAGTGATTCTGCCAATAACCAGAGACCGTGTTCTGAAAGGCTTCCTGAACGCCAAGGTTTAGCTCTCCCCGTAATCAGTTCTGGAGTTACAATCAAATGATTTCTAGTAGTATTAGACACAGATCTAATGCCTGCAGAGAATATTCCTGCAATCACTACAACCTTGGCTTGTAATCCCTTTGATGCGTGAATTGTCATCAATCGAACACAGCCACCTAAGGCGGGAGTTTTGGCGGCGGGGCCATCTTTTCCTAGTGCCAGTAGTTTTTCAAGGTGTGAATTTATTCTACTCACGTCTCCACCTAACCTTTGTCGTAAATCCCTAACCAAATCCAAAAACATCTCAATTTCATTTCTTGCAGATGCTTCAGGGTGAGCGAGTAAGAGGTCGGAATGGTCAACCGCTTCCTGTAATGCCTCGAGTACTGTACCGGCCCGAGAATGTTGTTGCCATCGTTGCAATAACTCCCTTTCTGTATCATGATTTGCAACCTCTATGAGAGCATCTAGTGGGTTTTTATCTCCAATATTCTCAAGTGCTGATGTTAGTCTTAGGTCATCCCATCCCAACAAGGTTGAGCGGGCCAATGCAACTACAAAATCACGCCTTTTTGAATCTGAAATTACAGCAACAAGGTTTCTCAATGCTCTGACTGGGGGGCGTTTTAGCAATGGTCCCATTTTATCCGCAGTGGCAGGAACTCCCCATGCTTCAAGGCGACCCATCAAATCATCAAGGTGAGTTCTTGTCGGCAGTAGTACCAAGATATCCTCAGCAGCAACTCTCTCAATTATCGGCAAATGTACCCAAGTTGCTTCGGCTTCAGGTTGAGGAGAAGAGATTTGAGTTCCAAGACCATTGATTAGACAATGCAATCTTTGAGCAATCATCTCATTTTCAAGATGGGATGACTTGGCTCTTGGTGAAGTAAAGGCATCCAAAGGATTCTCAAAGTCTATACCGGGGTCTCCCTGAGAAACTGGAATTGGCAGTAACCATTCCAAGTTCCCACATTTTTCATGGTGGTGGGGCACTAAAGTCTGGGCTCTTGCATACCAATCTCCTTCCAAGCCATGGTGCCGCGGGGAGAAAATGTCTTCACATAGTGAATTAATGGTGTTCAATAATCCTCCATCGGTTCGATGATTTCGGGATAAATCAATGTGGCCTTCGGACCTTGCTAAGGTCGTCTCGCTGTTTGAAATACTGCCGTCGTCCTCTAAATCGTACCTCCACCAAGAATATTGGTGTTTAGAATCAGATGCCTCATAGGAATCTGCTGTAACGAATGTGGCTGAATCCTTCCAACCTCCTCCGCGGGGGCGTGTGTCTCTGCTTCTTTCTGCGGGTCTCAAATCCGCTATTCTTGTTTCATTTATTGCTTCATCGCGGTTAATTCTGCGAACTTGATGAATTGCATTTCGCATGACACTAACCTGGGCCTGACGGAATCGGTAGATACTCTGTTTCACATCTCCAACCAAACAAATTGTGGGTTCCCAGTCTCCACATGGTGGTTCTGGGTCATCTGGTTGGGCCTCTCTTCTACCCCATAATCTAGCTAGTAAACGCCATTGTTGGGGGTTCGTATCTTGAAATTCGTCTATAATGAAGGCTCGATACTTTCGCCTAAGTCTTTTGACTAATGCCAACCTCATCTCAAGGTCAAGAACTGCTTTTGGCTCTGAAGTCTCGCATAATAATGCCCTACGAATATGCACGTCTGACCATGGCTCATCAGTCATAGAATCGAGTTCATCCACCATTTGGCGCGGATACCATGTACGACAAACATCAGGGCATCTTGAAAGTAACAAGTCCTCGGCTAGGCGTTGCATATCCGAGTGGTCATGGATTCCACTTCTGCGTTTCATCTGGCTTCTAATCATTCGAATTGCTTCCAGCACTCTGAACATATCTTCGACTTGTAGAACTTGCATTTCCCCTGCCATTCGTGGGCTGTCTTCAGGGGCAGAAGAAGGTAGTTCTGAAATCACTCTTGGATTCATTTTTGAACCGATTGGGGCGGGGTTTCTAAGTGCCGAGGTATCGAATAATGCCGCCGAGCGGGCTACTACTCGAAGGCGTAACCCTTGTGGTGTTGAAAGGATATTACGAATTGTTTCTGCGGCATTTTCCGCGGCAGATTTTACTTCCTCCCTTGAGGATTTGCTAACCTTTCCCCATGCCTGAATTCCTGCACCCCAACCTGAAGCTGCAGCACCTTTTGGTGGTTGCCCCTTAGGCAAAATAACAGGTGAAGGAGATAAATATTGAGCCATAGAAGTCATTGACATTAATAGGTGGTGGAGCCAAAGTAAAGCGCTCCAATTACCAGCATCAACAGGAATATTGAGTAATTCATCTATGGCTCGAATTCGGCTATCTTCAGCTAATCCTTCACCGAGTTTTAATGCTGAAGATTGCCCTCTGATTACATCCATCCATTCATGAGCAGCAGCACGGATTGCAGGAATTAGTGCATCCGCTTCAGGAGTTAAAGACCTCAACATTTCCATGCTGGTTTGTAATCCATCATCCCCTGTATGTGAAAACCAAGCATTTTCTGCTTCTTCAACGAATAGAGTTTGGCCAATCAAGCCATTAATGACAATTGCTGCGGTTTTCCTTCCTCCCATCATCAACGCCAATCTATCTCGAGATTGCAGCATGCTGAGAATATCGCCTGTCATACCCGCGTCCAAAGCGTCAAATTCACTTTGTAAAGACCAAAACAGACTGATTGCTGAATCATTAAGCATCGGTCCATCTTCTTCAGACATAGTTTCAGAGGCATGCACATCAGAGACCAGTGATAAGTGAGGTGCAACTAGGCGTGAAAGGAAACTATCGATAGTTCCAATCGGTGCACTATCGAGTAATGACATCAATTGTTCAACAAATCCAGGTTTACGTAATCGTGGATCAAATCGGCTTTCAGGGTCTCCATCCAAGGTGGAGGCGAGGCTGGCAAGGATAGAACGAATCCGTTCTTTTAATTCAGCAGCTGCCTTTACTGTGAAAGTGATAGCAACACATTCTGGGGGTAATAATCCACCCCATTCCTCCAATTCTTGTTGTTGATTCCGAGGAATCCTAAGAGCGCCTTGACCTGAGTGGGCTTCACGCGGACCCATTGGTAAGAGACGGCTGGCACGTTGATCTTCACTAAGAATATGCTCAATATAACGAACTGACATTACGGTGGTCTTTCCTGTACCTGCTCCGGCATCCAAAACCAAATGTCTGTCAAGGTCCAAGCCATGACATTGACTACGATTAAGGGGTATCATAGGAAACCCCCTGAAAATAATTCATCCAAACCACATGCAGATGTTACCGGACAAAATCCACATGAGGACGAGGAAGGTGTTGGATGGACCGCTCCTGATTCGGCTGCTTCGATTGTCCGGCCTGATACTTCCAAGCGGTGTCTAAGCCAAGCTCTGAATGGTATACTAACTAAATCATCAGGGGATTCATCGCGTCTTCTGTGTAATGGTTCAACATGTTTGGTTTCTTCATCCATTGCCATTTCTGAAATTGCTTCAACTGATTCATCAACTTCGAGCCAATGATTTGTCTCTTCACCAACTTCAGTTACCCCAATCGCAATAACTCGGTCTCCTGGGTTGGCTATT
>Ga0302119_10000405_pt1 | contig 19323 bp, 6 predicted proteins | sample AG5_Tmax_MG_FD_203114 | JGI IMG/M metagenome (GOLD analysis project Ga0302119, IMG submission 203114) | Marine microbial communities from Western Arctic Ocean, Canada - AG5_Tmax | ecosystem: Environmental > Aquatic > Marine > Oceanic | place: Canada: Western Arctic Ocean | collected 2017-10-01 | reverse complement strand
GGAAAGAGAAGGAAGATGGTAAATGCGAATCGAAGCATGGAAATAGTGGAGGGATTATTGATCTCTTTTGGAGCTTGTGAGAGGGAGCATTTCGTCGGTTACACTGTTCCCCTTAGCGATGATTTGATTGGGCGCGCGGGAGAAATCCGACCGAAGTCTCCATCCACCCGCCGCATGAGCAACCAGCTCCGCCTTCCGGAACGAGGAGCATGCCCTGGGTGGGCAGGGTGTTGAGCCAGCAACTGGGCCGGAGGCGCATGAAGCGTGATACAGAGCCGGTCTTCTGGTTCCAAAAGCCGAGAGGCGAATTGCCTTCCCCGAGAATTCGAAACATGAGGGAGGACTTGGTGGCCACAATCGTCGAGCAGCCTCGGCGGGGGCCGAAAGTCTTGCCGGTGGATTTCCCGGATTTGAGATCGTGAATGTGGGGGGATAGGTAAAGTCGTTCCTCGGTGACGACGGGATGGCTGATGTGGAGGCCATGGTGGTCGGCCGCCCACGGACTGGTGCTCTTCCACTTGACCTGTCCTGAACCTTCGTACATCGAGCAAAGGAACTTCCCGGTCTTCAGGTAGGCGCCGCCTGCATCGACCTTGCCCTCCGACAAGACCGTCAGGAACCCCTCATCGGTGGCGATCCCATAGGCGGACTGCACGAAGCCAATCTTCTCGGTAAGTTGCTCGGCTTTCGGGCCGGGCTCGTCCCAGAGGACCTGACCGGTTTTGGCGTCGAGGCACACCGCGGTGAGATCAATCCAGAGCCGCCGGTCGGAGACACGACCACTGGCGCCTTCCATCAATTTTGGGTTGCGGTTCTCGAGGAAGTAAAGCTTTCCGTTGTGAAGAGAGATGGTGCTGTTGATGATGGCGCCGCGGCCGTAGGCCCACAGGCCCTTGGCATCGGATTTGCGATATCCGAAGAGCCGCTCGCTGCAGATTTGGGTGGTGGCTCCAGCCCCTCCCACCTTGTCAAACCAGGCGCCGCCACCCCAGAAATCAAGGAAGGCGGAGTCGGAACGCACTGCGGAGCCGACCAGGATCTCTCCCTCGTTGGCGACAAATCCCCACTCGTGCAGTTCGCGTTCCCTGGTGGGGAGCTGTAGCGCACTTTTGAGGACTCCGGTGCGCCCGTCGAAGATCCAAAGGCGGTCCTTGATCGCAACGAAGACATGATCATCGTCCGCACACCAGTTCGAGCAGTCATGGGGAACGTTGAGTCGGCGCAGGGCGGGAATCTCGTAGGACCAGAGCACCGCGCCATTGAAGGCATTGAGGGCAACCAGGCGGTCCATGCCCTGGTGATAGAGCCGTCCATTGGCGGCGAGAGGCGCCGGCATGCGCGGTTGGCGGTCGATCCCGAAGTCGCCGCCCGGGTGGCCGATCCATTGCAAGCCCATCCCGGAACTGGCACTCACCTCTCCCAGGGTTTCGCCGGTGTAAGCGGCGTTACCGGGAGTGCCATACTGGTGCGTCCAATCCTGCGCGCCTGCGAGGTCGTCGCGGCGAGTAAGGAGGAATTCTCCATCGTTCGTCCACCCGGTGCTGACAGTGCGCCACTTCTTCATTGCGCTCGTTGCGGGGAGAAGGATGAGGCCGCCGTTGGGGCGGACCAGGCGCCGACATTCGCTGAGGGAGACGGCTGGTTGGGCGCGCTCGGAAAGGATCAGGTCCGCAAAGCTTTTCGTCCAGGGAGTCGGGGAGTTTTCTGGGAGATGGACCACCGTGACGCGGTGTCCCAGCAGTCCGGCATTATAGAGGGTCTTGCGGACCTCGGCCACTACTGCGGGATCGGAATCGGCAGCAATGACGTGGAAGCGGGACTGGGCCGCGAGGAGGGATGCGAGCCGGCCGTTGTGCAAGCCAAGGACGAGGGCATATCCGGATTGATCGGGTGCCAAGCTGAGCGCCTTCTCGGCATACTCGACAAGGGCGGGAGGAGAACCTGGAAGGGGGGCGGCCGGCGCGGGGGAGAGATTAAAGCGGGTATCGAGCGAATGAATCGGGCTGTACTTCCGCTTCGTTTTCGGGCCGGTGGCAATGCGGAACTTGTATTCGGTGGCGGGTAGCAAGTTGGGGAGGGTGGCCGAGAATTTTCCCTCCCGACCGGAAATCGCAAGTTTGCTTTCGAAGGTTTTGCCGATGCCATAGTAAAGGATCGCCTCCGCGTCCGTGGCGGCCTGCCACGAGATCACTGCGGTGGTGGAGTCGAGGAAGGCGACCCGGGGATGCACGGCGTACTCGATGCGCTCCTCCTTCGGCACGGGCTTCGGTTGCGAGGCGGGCGCAGAGGGCTTCGCGGGCCTTGGGGTTTCCGCAACATTGGGAAGGGCCAGGCCGGAAGGAAGCCCCTTGGAAATCTTGACGCTGGCGATGCGCCCTGTCATCGGGAAGTGCTCATCGTCGTCCTTGTAGGCGCCCAGCACGAAGGGAGTTCCTTCCCTGGGAAGGGCCACCTTGCCCGTGAGCGCTCGGGCACCGGCGTGGAGCCCGTTGATGAAGAGGTGGACGGCCTTGCCATCGTAGAGGCCCATCAGGTCGACCCACTGGCCGGTTGTGAATCCCGCCCCGCTCACCGCCGCAGTCAGCGAACCGCCCGTGGACAACTTGAAGGAGAACCGGTCGCCATTGTATCCGAGCAACCATCCGCGTTCGTGGGCCCCGTTGTCCTGAGTGTAGCCAATGAGGCAACCCCAGTTCTGTGTTTGGTCGACCCTCACCCGTGCGTGCACGGTGAAGTTCTCCAACGGAAGGATGCGTGCCTTCGCTTCCGGGAAGATCACCTCCTGCTTACCATCAAAGATGAGGTGGCCATCCGCGTCGAAGGCAGGGGGGTGTGCGATGGTTCCTGCCGGTCCCTTCACCGCGGTGAGTTTGCCTGCTTTGACGGCGCTCTTATGGGCATGCCATTCCAGGAGTCGTTCTTCCGCGGCGGCGGTGCAGGTGAGGGCGATCAGCGATCCGGCTGTGAGCAAGAGAGCCGCGAATCGGGTGGGATGGTTGACCTGGTACGACATGGTATTCGTGGTGCGCTTGGATTGGTGCCAGCAGAGTTCCTCATAGTAGGCCGCGGTCAGCAAGACGCTACCGGAAATGTTATCCAATTGTGCAAAAGTGCAAGACGATTCGGAGCGGGACTGCGGTCCCCTGCGCGCCGATTCTGCGAAGTTCGGGAGAATCGAGAGCGAGCGGCGGGTTGGAACGCTTCGGCCCGTAGTCCGACTTGTTTCGGCGCTTGGTCACGACGCGGAAAGAATGAGAGCTTCGTCCGCGCTGTCAAAGCTTCGCGATCGCGAATTTAGTGGAAGGCGTAGATCTTGCCGCTGTGAGTGGAGGCGAAGAGGCGGCCGTCGGCGAGGGCAAGACAGTGTACCACGCCATTGACCGGGAGAGTTCGGAGGAGCGCACCGCTGGAAGCATGGTAACAGCGGATCTCGTTCTTTCCTCCGACGTAGAGGGTCGAGCCCCCGAGGATGAGGGTTTCCGGTTCCTGCATGGTCTGGACCCAGGAGCTGCCCCCGGTGGCTTGGATCGCTTCGCGAATCACATAGTAGCGAGTCGAGCCATTCACCAGCACGCGGTGTGCGCGCGAGTGACGGGTGAGGTCGGCCTTGGTGATCGCGTTGCTCTCCTGCAGGTGGAAGGTCCGGCTCTTGGCCCAGTCATTGTTTCCGTGTCCCGGGCCGTGGATGAGTTTGTCGTCGGGGGTGAGGACGGCGAAGGTTCCTCCGCCACCGGGAAGGCGTCCGAGGAGATTGCCGTTGGAGAGTTGGAAGGAGATCGGCGAGACGCGACCCTGCAGCACGAAGAGGCGATCACTGGAAGCGAGCATCGGTCCTTCCATCGAGTACCACTGGGCCGCGGCGACGGTCTTGTTGTAGTTCGACGCGCCGGTGGTGGCATTGAGGGAGGCGAGGTGGTTATCCTGCCAGGGGAGGAGTCCGAATCCGCAGTAGGCCTTGCCGCCTTGCACGAGCACTCCGGTTCGGCACGGATAACGGGAGATGAACTTGTGATCGGCGGGGATGAGGGTCTTGTCAGGGGCTCCCCGGAAGCTCCAGACTCTGTTGCCGGTGGCCGCCAACACGCAGTAAGCCTGCCCGTCGTCGGAACCGAAGTAGACCCGATCATTGTCGTAGGTCGGGGCGATGCGAACCGCGCCTTGCACAAGGTGCCTCCAATCCTCTTTTCCATCGGCGGCATTGAGGGCGACGCAGGCATTTCCGGAGGAAGAGGCGATGAAGACCTGACCCTGCGCGGCGATCAAGTTGAAGGCCTTGTCATAGGCCCGCGCTTCCTTTTGCTTTGCGATGTTGGCCCAGGCATCGCGCTGCATGGTGCCATGCCAGGCTGGTTGGGGTGGCGTTTTTTCGGTGAAGATCCACACTTGCGCGAGGGTGGTGGCGTCCAGTTGTTCGGAGCTCACTCCCGACCTGTGGTTGTCGTGGCGCCAGGTCGGCCAATCCTCCGCCTGCGCGGTCCCGATGAGGGCTGCGAGGGCGAGAAGAGCAGACCGGTAGGTTGTCATGGGGTGAGAGGCGCGAGGCCGAAGGAGGTTTCCATCCAGGAGCCGCATGAGCAGCCGGCGCTCTTCTCCTGCACGAGGATCATGCCCTGCGAAGGAGTCCAAGAAATCCAGCAGGCTGGACGCACCCGAGTAACGGCGGTATTCTGGCCCGTGCTGGGGGTCCACATCGCCACGCTGCCGGCATACTGTCCGCTGCTTTCGATTCCGCGGTAGAAAAGCGAGCTGCTCGCTCCCACAAAGGTCGAGCATCCTTTGCGGCTCGGCATGATATTGTTTCCAGTGATCCGCCCTGTCGTGATGCTGTAGCGGTGGGGTTCGAGGTAAAGGTCGTCATTCATGATGACCGGGTGCTGATGATTCCCGCCATGGTGGTCCGCCCGCCAGCCGTGGGACTTGTTCCAGACCAGAGCGCCGTTGGCGGGATTGAAGGCGTAGATGTTGACGGTGTCGTTGCCCTGGTGGCTGCCGGTCAGGATCAGGCGGCCGTTGCCGTATTGCAGCCAGACGGTTGGCTCGCCTCCGGTGAAGGAAGGGGTCTTGTCCCAGAGAACCTGGCCGGTGGTCTGGTCGAGGCAGACCAGGTGGAGATTTGACTTCCAGGATGCGATCGGGAGACGGCGATTGTTGCCCGCGATCACCGCGCTGTCGCGGCACTCCAGGAAAAAGATTTTCCCCTCCGCGACCGTGATGGTGCCGTTCAGCACCAAGCCGTCCTGGTAGAGCCACTGTTGGATCCCGGTGTCCTTGTCGAGGGAGAAGAGATTGTCGGAGACAACCATGTAGGTTTGCGTGCCGCTCGTGGCGTCGAACCAGTATTCCTGTCCCCAGAAATCCTGGTAGGCCGCACCGGACTTGGTGGCGGAGCCAAGGAGTTGATTGCCGCTCCGGCCGACGTATCCCCATTGGTAATTGAAGTCGAAGTTCGGACCGGGTTCGACCTTGTAGACCGTGCGTTCGCCGTGGTCGCCGGCCAACTTCCAGCATTCCCCGCGCACCGCGAGCCAGAGGCCTTCATCGTCCGCGCACATGTTGCCCGAGTCGCGGATCAGGTTGAGGCGATTGAGATCGGTCACGTCGCGGGTCCAGAGGACGGATCCATTGTGGGAATCGAGACAGAGAATGCGGCCCATTCCCTGGCAATAGAAGCGGCCCTTGGTGGCGAGAGGAGCCTGGGTCCGCACCATGCGGTCGATTACGATTTCCGGCCCCGGTCGGCCGATCCACTGCAGGCCGAAATCACTGATGCTGGTTGCTCCCGAGAGGGTGTCGCCAGATGCGGCGGAACCGTCGGGCTTTCCATACTGGTGGGTCCACGTTCCGTATCCGGCCGGCTCGGGCTTGGTGAATTTGGTGTAGTTGCCGCCGGTGATCCCGGCAAGCACACCTCGCTCGGGAATCAGGTAGGAGCTGAGCTGGCTTTGTAGCGCCGCCATGGTGCTCCCGCCAGTGAGATTCTTGGAGGAGACGATCAGGTTGAAGGTGCTCGGATTGAAGGGAATGGTGCCCGCATCGAGGATGACCGTGACGCGCGAGCCATAGACCCCGCGGGCCTGCAGGAATGCTTGCGCGGCATCGGCATCGGACTGGGTTTTTGCAACGGCGGCAACCACCAGATCACTCTGAGTGACCAACTCGTAAGCCAGTTTTCCAGAGCCGCAGTCGTAGTCGAGGCAGTAGCCGCGATGGGGCGCATCAGGAAGAGCGAGAATCGCGCTGGCGTGACCAGGCCACGGGGTCGGTGTCGCTCCCAAGCCGTGACTCGGAGTCGCGGGCGGGCTGTAGTCCCAGGCCCGCGTGGTGGTAAAGGTATTTGATCGAGTTTCTGATCCGTTGACGATGTGCACCACGGTATAGGCGAGGATGTCCCCGGGTTCCACGCCCTCGATGGTAACCTCATGAGTGGTGGTTAGCTGGTAGTCCTCATAGCGCGAGTTGGTCTGGCCGTCCGTTCCGTAGCTGAGCACCGTGACCGCCGCCGTGTCGGTGGTCCAGCGGATGATGGCGAGTCCGCTGCGAAACTCGACGGCGGGTTCGATTTCGGAGGAGATCGCGGCCTGGTAGCGGCTGTCCATTCGCACGCGGAAGAATATTCGCGCTCCCGCCTGTGAAATGGGAAGATGATAGCGGAGGTGGTGTTCGCGCGTCCCGTTCGGTAATTCACTCGGTGCACTGTGCGGAAGGAAGGAGCCCTCGCCGCCTGCCCATGAGCTGAGGTCGACTGCGGCTTGCGCGAGGTACTCGATGCCGCCATTCAAGAGCGGGCGGGTATAGTGGACGATGGCGTAGTCCTCGCCTCCAATCGTTTCCATCGTGACGCGCGAGTCTGCCAGGTCACCGGTCGCGGTGGGATTTCCTCCCGAGGAATACTCGAGGAAGTTATCGCGGCCGTCTCCCTCGAAATCGTCGTGAGCGCCCTGGCTCAAGTCGCCGAAGAAGGCCAGTTCCCAATTGTCGTCGAGGCCGTCGCGGTCGGAGTCGACGATCGATGTGCCCGTGATGGATAGACCGGCTTTAGAGTCGTCAAAGAGTTGTGCAATTTCCTCGGAGTTGAGTTCGCGGCGCCAGATCGCCAGTTCGTCAAGACTCCCCCCCCACGGGTATTTCTGCAGAGCGTCCGCGCCGATGGTGAGCGGCAGACCGGTGTTGATCGAACCCAGTCCCGCAATGGACGAGGAGCCCGTCGAGGTGCCGTCGATGTAAAACCGGGCTGAGTCGCTGCGGGAATGGGTGACGACGAGGTGGTGCCAGCGCCCGTCCGCCACCCCGCCGGTGCCGTAGCCATTACTGATGGTGGAGTCCTTGCGGGTAGAGCCGTCGGAGAAATTCCACTTCACGCCGCCGTCGCTGGTGGAGAAAATGCCCCAGCCGGCATTGCTCCCGCTGTTCCAGTCCTTGTTGGTGAGGAGGGTGGCATCAGTCGGACCACCGCCGAGAGCGCTGTTGCTTTCCATCTTGCCGAAGCGCTTGAACCAAAACGAGACCGTAAAATCGGAGCTGGAACCAAAGTCAAAATCGGCGTGGTTACCGAATCGAATGGCCTGCGTGGGTGAGGCTTGGTCGCGAAACTCGATCCCGTGGCCGTAGACTCCACCGCCGAGGAATCTAGGGTTGCCAAACTTGGTCCCGTCGTGAGTGTTTGGAGAGCTGGAGAGGTCCTTGGAATTTCTCTCGAAGCGGTAATAGGCAACCAGTTCGGAGCGCAGGCCGCCCGGGTTCCAGAAGACCGAGGTGGCAGCGGCGGTGGCGCTGCCGCCTTCGGATCCCCCGTAGGCCTGCACAGTGTAGTCAATGGTGACAGCGGTCTCGGGAGGGAGGGGAGGGCGATCGAGGTAGGTGGTCGCGGCAAGAGGGAGATTGGCGATCGGCGTTCCATCGCGCGACACCCTCAGGCCCTCAGCGTCGAGATCGGGATCGGCGGCGCTCCAGGTCAGGGATACCGTTTCGTTGAGGGGATCCAGATTGCCGTCGAGGTTCGATGGCCCGCCGCTGGTGCCAATGTCGAGAATGGCACCGTCGAGATAGGAATCATTGCCATTCGTAGTTCCGGAACTCGCGCCGCGCCAAGTCACAAGGACACTGCGGCTGCCGATCGGGACGTTGGCGGAGCGGGAAAAGTGCGACCAATTCGTGAGGCTGTGAGTCACGCCTGGATCGGAAGTGCCTGCTCCATTGGCAGATCCCGTCCACCACGCGGGGTTCCCTCCCGCCGAGCCGTCAGCGGGATCGAAGGTCACCGTTCCGAGCGACTCATTTCCGGCATCCTTCCACGCCACGCTCAGCACTCCGTAGTCGGTGCCGCTAGAAAGATAGTAGCCGGCCAGCCAGGCACGGAACTGGTAGCCCAACTGCCCCGAATCCAACGCGGTGGTTGCATAGAGATTGGTGAGATCGATATCCTGGGTCAGGGGCGAACTTGGTGACGGTCCCCAACCGTAGGTTGGCCCCGTTCCCACCGGGGACGGACCGGTAAACCAGAGGTCGGCGGCGAGATTGTAGATGTTGAATTCTCCCGACCATCCGCCACCCGACTCGAAGTCGCCGTTTTGCAGGATGTTATCTGCCACCGCGGATCCCACGAAGGAAAAGGCCGAAGTCGCAATGAGGAGAGTGGAGGGAAGTCTCATGTGCCAGACCGGACGGGGTGGAGAATTACAACCGCTTGGGAAAATACAATAGCATGTTGCGAAAAGATCGAGATGCTGATGTTAACAGTCCCCCATGAGGCTGACGAGTCATTCCGGTAGCGACTATTTAGTTTGGCGGCACTTGTAAAAATGCCATACATACGCGCCGTCGCGGGATGGACTCCGATTTCCCAAGCCGCATGAGCAAGAAATACACCTCCTCAAAAATTCCTCCCACCGTGGGGGTGCGCATCCCTTCCTGGGCGCGACACGCCCACGGTCTCTGCGAGGGGATTCTCGAGTATATGCAGCGTCATTCCACGTGGCGTCTCGAGGTGGATATGGACATCGACAATGAGGTTCTCCGCCCGGACATCGGGAAGGGCTGGACGGGGGACGGGATTATCACCTTTCGCTATACCGACGAAGAGGCCGCCTCGTGGTGCAGGCGGGGCACGGCGGTCGTGAACGTCAGTACGGAAAAAGCCTCGACGCCTTTGCCCTCGGTCTTCCTCGACAATTTGGAAGCGGGTCGGCAGGTTGCGCGCTTCTTCGTCGAGAGAGGATGGAAGTCGTTCGGGTATCTCCACGATCCGCATCGGCGCTATTCCACGGAGAGACTCGATGGATTTCGCAGCGTGCTGGTCGAGCATGGACACGAGGTGGATGTTCTCGAGGTGGACTCCAGCCGCATGTCGAGTGCGGAGCGCCCGGAAGGGGTTCGTGGCGCGCTGCTAAGGCAGATTGCGAAATGGAAACATCCCGTGGCGGTCCTGGCCAAGGATGACATCTTGGCGTCAGCCCTCCTGCAATATCTCCCCGAATGCGGGCTCAGTTGTCCGGGAGATATCGCTGTGATTGGAGTGTCGAATGACCGCTTACTCTGCATGACGTCCTTCCCGCCGTTGTCCAGCGTTCGCTATCCGGCTCACCAGATTGGTTACGAAGCGGCTGCCCTGCTGGATCGGCAGTTGGGCGGGGAATCCATTGAGCCCTCGCAGGAAGTGATCCTTGCCCCTCGGGGTGTCCGCGAACGACGGTCATCGTCGCGACTGGTTTCCACCGACAAGTTGATCGCAAACGCTCTGGAGTTTATTGGGCGCGAGGCACCGGGCCGGGTGGTGCGAGTCGAAGAACTCTGGGAAGGGACAGGTGTTTCCCGCGAAAGTTTCCGCAAGCGCTTCCTAACGGTGGTAGGTGCATCTCCGAAGAAGGAGGTCGACCGGGTCCGCGTTGAGACTGCTAAAAACTTTCTTGCGGAAACTCGATGGGCGATTGCAGAGATTTCCCAACACATGGGATTCGGAACTTCCGAGGAGTTTTCGAGGTTCTTCCGGCGGGCGGTGGGCCAAGCTCCCACCGAGTATCGGAGCTTGGTGTCTCGCCAAGGCTGATAGAGAACCGGCCGTGAATCTCATCCCTGTAGTAGAATTGACAGGTGATCTGGCTTTTATCTTCTCGAAGATCGCAAAGTGGTGGTATGTATCATGCGGTTACCACTTATGGGACGATGGATGGAGGACTACGCCAACCGACTCGGCAGGCCCCAAGGGGCTTTGCGCTGGTTGTCACGATTTCCGTTTTGGTTCTCCTGGCCCTGATCGCGATCGGCCTCTTGTCGCTTTCGGCGGTGACGGTCCGGTCCGGAGGGCGGGGCGAGGCCCAGCTTGAAGCGCGGGCCAACGCGCGGCTCGCGCTCATGATTGCATTGGGTGAATTGCAGATCGAGCTCGGCCCGGATCAACGGGTCTCCGCCGCGGCCGGGGTCCTCGATGAAGATTCTGACACCCTGGGCATTGATCGAGTGGCTCATCCCCACTGGACTGCGGTCTGGGACACGCGGTGGAGCGATGGATCAGCGGTGTGGCGTCGTCGAGACGACCAGGGCGGGCTGCGTGATCAGCGTGCGTCCGGGGGATGGGACCGGGAGAAATCGGTCCGAAGCTACCTGGTGAGTGGTAATGAAGGGGCTTCCGAGCGCGGGAAGATGAATTTGTTAGATGCCCGCGATGCCACTCTTTCCGAATCGGAAGGCATCTGGGTGGTGGGACCGGGAACGGTGGAGTCGCAAGGTGGACGGGACAGTAACTTCGTGCGTGCGAAGCGAGTCGCCACCAGTCGGAACGGAGTGGAGCGGGGTGGCTATGCATACTGGGTGGGCGACCTAGGTGTGAAGGCGAACCTCGCGGTGGTTGATCCCTTCCGCGATGCGGATCCCCGCCGCCCGGGCGGTCCGGATGGAATCGAGCGGCTTCTCCACGCGCAGGATGTGGCGGATGAAAGTGTCGATGGTCTCGGTTCTCTCACTGATACGGAGGCCTTGAAGTTGATTTCGGAGCGAAGTGTTAGTCTTGCCAAGGGAGTGGATACAGAGGGTGCCAAGGCGCGATTTCATGACTTGACCACCTTATCGCGCAGCGTTCTGGTGGACGTTCGGGAGAGTGGGCTGCAACGGGACCTGACAGCCTACGTCCAGGGCCGGGGAGACATTGATGACCTGCTTGTGGGTGGGCAAGTGGCCTCCCGAGGGATGAATGACTCCGATCGAATCGCCGGGCCCGCCAATGTGGAAGCCGCCTCCGCCATGAATTTGCGTTGGCCCCAACTGCGCTACCGCGACATCAGTCCGCGATTCGGACTTTTGCGCAACTGGGTGCAGAAAGGGATGAGAATTTCGTACTCCGACCTCTCGATCGAAGCAATCGAACCGAAGATTGAGCCCAATGGAGTGCGGGGCTCGCTGGGGGGCGCCTATGATCGCACCAATCGGAACCCGGTTTCCATCAAGGAACTGGACTCACCCAACGTGGTTCCGGTGGTGGTGGATTCGTCACTTTATTACAACCTCGTGGCTCCCAGTCGCCCGCTCGGTTCGTCCGGGCGCAGTCTCTACGGTCTCCGTCTCTGTCTTTATCCGCGAGTGGCGTTGTGGAATCCCTACAATGTGAGGTTGGAGTTCAAGCCCTCCATGATGATGTTGCATGTCAACGGTTCGAAGCGGCTGGAAGTGGAGTACGCCACTGGTCCAAAGAAGGCCATCCAGCTCCGTCTTGGTCGACCGGGAGTCCACCTTGGGACCTTTTTCTGGAAGCTCCCCGCCGTCGAACTCGAGCCGGGAGAAACGCTGGTCTTCTCAGCAGACCAGCATCAGAAGTACGACTCCAGCGCACTCCAGCGCAACACACTGTCGCCCCACGTGGCACCCACCCCGGGAAACTGTTACTACGTTGACCTGGAGAACCCAAAGCCGCAGCTGCCGGTCCAGTTTCTTGAGTCGCCGATTCCCGGGCAAACCCAGGCAGACGACTACCGGATGTGCCTCAAGCCGGTTTCAGAGTCCGGGGTGGTCAATTACGGATCATTCGACAACTTGCCGCAAATCATGTTTGCGAACTGCTCGCTCCAGTACGGGGGCCTGGACGAGTTGCCCGTGCAGTGGAGCCAAACCAATCCGGTTGAGATCGAAGTTTTGCCGAGCCTCGATGCGGAACCCACCTTTCGCCCGGACGTGCGGACCAGGGACGGCTTCCGGCTGCGCTGGTTCCAGGAGCACCTTTCGAACCTGAATGGATCGGGGACCTTGAGTGACCAGCCAGCGCATTTTCAGACTGCGGCCTTGGGCAATTGGAATCCTCGTGCGGCTTACCACTTTCGCACGCCGTGGGAGAACGTCACCGATTCCACGCCGGCCTTTTATGGTGTCTACACCCGCGATCTTTTTGATCAAGCGGTGTCGTGGGACGACCTCATGCCGATGGCGCGAGGTGGCCGCATGGTCGGCAATCCCTTCGGCTCCCCTCAGGATGGGCTCTCGACCTACATCGCCTTTGAGGTGCCGCGTCGGGAAATTGGAATTCCATCGATCGGTTACCTCCAACATCTCAAGATGTCGGAGTTTGGCTGGCATCCGAGCTACGCGGTGGGCAACTCGCAGGCCGACCCGCGGGTTGGGCGGACTTCGACCAGTCCGGTTCTCCGTTCTGCCAGGGACCGACAGCACGGTGGCTGGAATCAACATACCCTCGGCTGGGCCCCTTGGGGTGGGTCCCCGGACTATTGGGCGAGATGGGCGCGCGGGCTTCTGCAGCACACCTGCGAGAGCAACAACCTCGTGTATGACTTGAGCTATGAGCTCAACTACAGCCTGTGGGATGATTTCTTTTTCTCCACTGGGACGCCGGCCCAGAAGCGGGACTTCGTGGATGATCCAGAGGGGAGCCCATTGCCCAACGGACGAATGGGAATTTTCACGGGAGGGAAGGGAGTGAAGGCCGAGGTGACCGACTTTCACCGGGCCGCCAGCCGGTTCTCCCTTGAGGGTGGGTTCAACGTCCACTCGGTGAGCAAGGAGGCATGGAAGGCCGTTCTCGGGTCCACCCGGGACACCGGCTACGGTAGTGGGGAAGGGACCCCCTTTCCCCGTATCCTGAATTCACCCGGTGGGGAGTGGTTGCAAGGCCTCACTTCGGATGAGGAAGGCTGGGCGGGATTTCGCAGTCTATCGGACGGGGAACTGGATCTTCTCGCGGAGGAGATCGTGCGCGAGGTTAAGGAACGCGCGCCCTTTCTTGGATTGGCGGATTTTGTGAACCGTCGATTGGATGAAGGCCCTGCGGGAGAGAAGGGGCCGCTGCAAGCTGCCATCGACGCGGCCTCTCTGAACGAGCGATTCGAAGAGGACTTCCAGATCAACAATGAAGACACACTCAAGGACTTTTCCGCCTGGAATATTGCGGATGCCACCAAGCTTGATCAAACCCTCAAGCCTCGCAGCACGGCTTGGGGCGCCCCGGGATTTCTCACCCAAGCGGACATCCTGCAGGTGATCGGTTCTTCCCTTCGGGCGCGCTCCGACACCTTTATGGTGCGCAGCTATGGCGAGTCGTTGGACGCGAATGGCGAGGTCCAGGCGCGAGCCTGGTGCGAAGCCGTGGTGCAGCGAACGCCCGAGCCGGTATACCCCGATCACTCAGGGCTCAACCCGGAGCTCGACGACAACCGGGTCGACTTTGGACGCCGCTTCCGAATCGTCTCGTTCCGCTGGCTGAGTCGTGGGGAGGTTTGAGGGAGGTCTCCTTTCCTCTCCATGAGAACATCAGGAGTTGGCGTGGTTCAGGGGCATTTGGGTCCTGGCACGAGAGCCCCAGTGCGCCGCTTCCGGGGAGAGAAGTTCAAGCGATCTTGATTGCATGGTCAGGGTTGGCAAAATGCCATATAGGGCTGCAATTGCCCCTTGACGAGCAATACGAGCACAGACACGGTTGCGGCTATAATGAAGCTAAAATCGCCCTGCATTTTGAGAATTGCCTCGATGGGCATCCTCGGTCTGGCCTTTGCCCATTCTGTCCACGCTGCGCTCGACCACCCCGTCGGTGAACCGAGCTTCGGAACTGCGGTGGCCGGAGGAGGCCAATACTCTTATGCGAGCACGGCCTCTTGGATTCAATCGGGGACCGGCAATTGGTTTTACAATACCGCCTATGCCACTGACACCAGTCCGAAGCGCCCATTGCCCCGCACCGGCAATGTCGCCTTGCATGGGATCAGCCAGTACACTTCACAGGTTCTCACCGACACCTTTGTGGCTGGCCGCACCTACACGTTTTCAATCTACTTGAGCGGGGATGGCGACTCTACCGGAGATTCGGACCGGACCTGGTTATATCTCTACGACGGGACCACGATCCCCGGGCCATTCAGCGAAGGATTGGATTTGGTGCGAGCGAGATGGATCAGCAGTGGGGCTGACAGCCTGACCCAATCGACCGGAACCGGAGCTGCTTCCGTTACCAGCGAGGGTTGGTCGATCGGTGTCAATGGGGCTGGCGACTGGGTCACGGGCGGAGGGACGTGGGGATTGGCGACCCTCAGCTATACCGCGACCGCTGCAGAAGATGGCCACCCGATCGGGATCGCAATGTGGGGAGCGGGGGATGCGGCATGGGACGACGTGACGGTGACTTCGGATCTCATCACGAGTGCTCCCCCCGTGATCACTGCCCAACCCGCTGGACCCGCCACGGCGGATGCCGGCGTCAGCAACAACTTTGATTTTCTTGCCACGGATCCCGAGGGCGATGACGTCGAGATTCAGGCCGATTGGGGCAACGGAGTGTTCTCTGCGTGGACCGCTGCCGGACCCTCCGGAGTGACCCAGACCATTGCCTATTCCTACCCGGGAGGGGGCAATTTAACGATTCGGGCCCGGTCCCGCGACTCTAACGGCGCCGTTTCGGACTGGATCGACATCCAGTTTATTTCGGTGAATTCATTGCCCCCTACGGCCCGTTCCCTGGTGGGACTGTGGGAATTCAACAACGCCGCCAACCTCGGCGAAGCCACGATTGGCAATGATCTTGTCGTGGGTGGGACTCTGCATACTCACTACCCGGACCTGGCGGACGATCTCGGCAACAGCCAGACCGGTGCCATCACAACCGAGGGTGGACTCGAGAGCTATTTCACTGCCAACCACGACATCCCGGCCAATGGCGGTGGAGCTGAGGTCAACCAGTACTCCTTCGTGATCGATCTCTTTTCTCCTCCGGCCAGTCGCGACATCTGGCGTGCCGTCTACGCGGTCAGCCCCGGCCCGAACGACGATGATGCTGAATATTGGATCGCTCCCGGAAACACGATTGGGGTGGGGGACATCGGCTACTCGGCCGGTCCGATTGACCAGACCGCCTGGACTCGTCTGGTGGTGACGGTGGACCTTGCTCAAACGGGTACGGACTTCGTGACCTATCTCAATGGAGCGCTGCACAACGCCCACACCGTGGATCAAGCGGTCGATGGCCGTCACGGTCTTCTCCCGGCGGGTGGCCTCAACGTGGTGCATTTCCTGGGGGACAACACCGCTGAGGAGAACCCGCCCATGAATGTCAGCACCATCGCGCTCTACCAGGGCGTGCTCAGTCCGATCGACGTGGCGGCTCTGGGGGGTGCGGGAGGCTCGTTTGTCCTGCCCGACCCGGTGGAACTGACCTGGACCGGTGCCACCAGCAGCGAGTGGAGCACCAATGTTCTCGGCAGCCCAAAGAACTGGGTCAATACCGGCGATGCCTCCGAGAACGACTTTGAAGAGTTCGACCTTGTGCTCTTCGACGACACTGCCGCCAGCGGCATCGTCGAGATCAGCAATGGAGATGTGTCGCCCAGTTCGGTGACCGTTAACAACAGTGCCCTCGCCTTTACCCTGAGTGGCCTCAATGGCATCGCGGGGGGAGGCGGATTGACCAAGGATGGCTCCGGGACGCTCAACCTGAACTCGGCCAACTCCTTCAGCGGGACCACCGCCTTGAATGCCGGTATTCTCGCCCTGGGAGATCCACTCGCTCTTGAGAGGAGCCCGCTTAACATCGCGGGGGGCGCCACCCTCGACTTTGGAGCTCTCACTGCGACTACCACCGGCGGGCTCTCCGGCGCTGGCAACCTCCATCTCGAGAACACCGCGGGCCCTCCGGCTCCGGTCAACCTCACCGTCAACGGCAGGGGCTCCTACACCGGCATTCTCTCCGGTCCCGGCTCCCTCACCAAGGGCGGGGGAGGTCAATTGGTGCTTGGCTCCGCCTCGACCTTCAGCCTCGGCTCCACGATTGCGGGCGGATTGCTCCGCATCGATGATCCCGCTGGTCTCGGCGCAGGATCGGTCAACATTGCAGGCGGCACAATGGTCTTCAGCTTCGGGGACGGATCGACCTCCACGGTTGCCAACGACTTCGTCTTGCCTGCCACCGGCCAGAATGCCTTCTTCGTGCAGGGCAACGCCGGCGGTGCGCCGAGCACCCCCACTGTCGTGGAGCTCAGCGGTCTGATTTCGGGTGGCTCCCCGGGCGCGGTGTTCCGCTTTTGCGATACCAACTACGGCGGAGTTCACTGGGACGTCCTCATTCCCTCCAACCCCTCCAATTCCTTCGAGGGAACCATCGAAATGTGGCGCGGAACTCTTGGCATCATGAGCGACGCGGTTCTTGGGAATCCCGACAATGACATCAAGCACGTCACCGAGAATCTCAACGGGGCGATCCGCTTCGATGCTGATGGGATTACGCTGAATGCCCTTCGGGACATCGATTTCACCACCGACTTTGACACCAACATTCGGCCAATCAATACGCAGGGATTCAATGCCACCATTGCGGGGAATATTCTCGGCCAGGGCATCCTTGTGAAACAGGGCAGCGGGACCCTCACTCTGACGGGTTCGACATTTTTCGCGGGCGCGGTCGAGGTGGCGGAAGGCACCGTCGCTCTGGCTGGAGCCGCCGATTTTGGCAGTGTGAACGATCTCAATATCGTGGCCGGAGCAGTTCTGGACGTCAGTGCTATTTCGCCCTTCTTCAGCATTCCCACCCTGCGGGGTGAGGGCGAGGTGAGCGGTGATGTTTTTGCGGTGGGCACCATTGCGCCCGGCACCGCGGCCGGCGCGCTCGGGACCTTGACCCTCGACGGGCTCGATCTGGATGGCTTCCTCGAGATCGAATTCGAAAGCATCTTTGGAGACTCTGATCGCCTGGTGGTTGACGGTGATCTGAGCTTCGAGGCCTTCAACGAACTCGTGCCCACAGATATCGCAGGCGTCCCGGCCGCCCTGCCGGCGGGAACCAAGATCGCCATCATCGAGTACACCGGCACTTGGAACGGAAGCGTCTTTAATTTCTTCGGCGGCGGATTCTTCGATCCTTTGCCGGATGGCGCCACCCTCACGGTCGGGCCCAATACCTTCGTGATCGACTACGACGACACCACCGACGGGGTGAATGTTGGCCAGTTTGTCACTCTCACCACCGGATCCGCCCACCCCGTTCCCATTACCATCCTTAATGCGGGCTTCGAAGATCCCATCCGGACCGAGGAAGGCGACTTGGGCTCCGCCACTCACTGGGACGAAGGCACCTATGCAGTGGCGAATCCCGGGGTTTGGTTGCCCGGAGCCACCAACGACGCAGGCAATTGGAACCCCGATCCCGTTGACGGCTTTACCAATGGGGATGCCTTCGCAGGCCAACACATCGGGTGGACTACTTCCTATACCGGGGTCGAAGCAGGTCTGGCACAGGTTTTGGAAGACACGCTGCAGGCCAACACGGAATACCTCTTGAGCGTCCAGGTCGGCAACTCCTTCTACAATGCAAACAATCTCAGTGCGGACAATCGCATCGAGCTCCTGGCCGGGGGCGTCCTCCTCGCTTCCATCACCGGGACGTCGCCCGCGACAGATTCCTGGGAACTTCACACCCTGACCTACAGCTCGGGCGCCAACCCCGCGCAGCTCGGCCAGCCACTTGAGATTCGGCTCATTGCGGTGGCTTACACCGATCCCGGTGGAGCCGATGGCTACGAAGTGGAATGGGACGAGGTCACCCTCACCGTGATCGGGGGCTCTGCGTTTGACAGCTGGACCACCCGCCAAGGACTCGATGGTAGTCCCGGTGCGGAAGCCGGCTTTGGCGACAGTCCGGACGGAGGAGCGCTCGAGAATGGCCTCGAGTGGATCCTCGGTGGCGATCCGAGCGATGAGACTGATGATGGATCGCTCATTGGCCATGCGGGCGATGCCACCAACGGCTTGACCCTCACCTTCACGCGCGCAGAGGACTCCCTTGGCGAAGCCACCTTGCTGGTGCAGTGGAACAGCGATCTTGGAGGCCCGTGGATCGATGTCCCGGTGGGCGCCGCCAGTTCCGGCCCCGACGCCAATGGCGTGACCGTCACGGTCAATGACCTTGCCAATCCCGACGAGATTACGGTCAACATCCCCGCCGCCAACGCGGCCGAGGGCAAGATTTTCGCCCGGCTCCACGCAACCGCTCCCTAAGGCAGGTCGCGTGCGCGCATGATGCCTTAAAGCCGGCCGAGGACCCTGTGTCCGGATCGGCTCTGATTCCCCTCATTTGAGGCAGGAAGGGATCTCTGAGGTCTTTCCAAAGGTTCTGATAACCAAAAGGTTAAGCTAGTATCGAGCGCACTGGTTGAAAAGCAATCCAGTCAGGCAAAATTCCCCTTGCGCACCCTCAGAGGATCAGAGAGGATTCGAGCTGTCATGCGCCTGAAATCACTGAACCTGTTCAAGTTCGCCTCTTTGGGGCTCATTGGAGTTGCGTTTGCCCACGCGGTGCATGCCTCCACCATCGTCCACACGGTCGGCGATCCGAGCTTCGGAACTGCGGTGGCCGGAGGAGCCACTTATAGTTATGCGACTAGCGCCGCTTGGTCACAAAACGCCAATTGGTTTTACAACACGGCCTACAACAGTGCCAAGCGCCCGTTGCCCCGCACCGGCGATGTCGCCTTGCATGCAATCAGCCAATACACTGCACAGATTCTCCCCGACACCTTTGTGGCTGGCCGCACCTACACGTTTTCAATGCACTTGAGCGGGGATGGCGACTCTACCGGAGATTCGGACCGGACGTGGATGTACATTTTCGACAGCGACACGGTCGCCGGGCCATTCAGCGAAGGAACGGAATTGGTGCGAGCGAGATATATCAACAGTGGGGGGTCTGACAACCTGACCCTAATTACCGGAACCGGGGATGCTTCCTCTACCGGCGAAGGCTGGTCGATCGGTACCGATGCTGGCGACTGGGTCGCGGGCGGCGGGACGTGGGGATTGGCGACCCTCAGCTATACCGCGACCGCTGCGGAAGATGGTCACCCGATCGGGATC